>Ga0194038_1000748_pt1 | contig 14181 bp, 13 predicted proteins | sample JunL226m_MetaG_FD_148630 | JGI IMG/M metagenome (GOLD analysis project Ga0194038, IMG submission 148630) | Anoxic zone freshwater microbial communities from boreal shield lake in IISD Experimental Lakes Area, Ontario, Canada - Jun2016-L227-6m | ecosystem: Environmental > Aquatic > Freshwater >...
GAATATATTGAAGTATTTTATAATCGTATTAGAATCCATTCTACTAATGATTATTTATCACCAACAGAATATGAGCTAATACAAAAAGCTGCTTAATAATTTGTCCGGAAAACTCTTGCCATATCACACCGTATATGTTGGGCCATATAATGAGGGTTATGTAGAGCCATTCTTTGGCAATCGATATGGCCCTAGAGTGAATACTAATCGTGGACAGTATGTTTGTGATCTAGAAAGAAATTGGAATTTCAATGTTGATATAAATTTATTACCTTATCTAAAAGAAGGCGAGAATGAGATTTGGATAAGAGTAATTGTAGCTGGCGCTGGAGAGGGGTGGATGAAAATCATTGCCAAACAGCATTGCTGTATGAGTTGGCAAGAACAGTGGAGTGAGCAATGTCAGATCAAATAATAAATTTCATAATTAAATCAAGACAATGCAATATGGCAAATCTGATAACTAAAGTTATATTACTCATTGTCCTTATGCCAATTCTGATAACCCTTACTCCTGGTGTTGCCAGTAGTGATGAATTCAGTGCAACTGTTCCTTGTACGGATGAGGATAAAATCTGTGTTAGTAGTGGCATTAGACAAATCGATGGCCACAACGTTCATCGTGATTGCTGGGAGTGGAGATATAGCAAAACCTGCGATTATCAAAGTAAAAATGACTGTAAAGATTATGCTCACTGTTACGCTGTGGCTGATCTTGATTGTTTGCACAGTGACTCCTTGGGTAACTGCGTTAACCGCCAAAAGGAGTTCTCCTGTGAACACTTAGAACCAGTTACCATTGATAAGGAGATGGTAAGAACTGCACTAATTGCGAGCGAAGGTAGGGAGCAATTACTATGTCAAGGCACAGTGCCGTGTATTGATGGCAATTGTTTTGACAAAAGCTATGAGGTAAACCAGGAGATGATGGAGTCAATCTCGCAGTTACATGCAATCTCTCAGATGAAAGGTGTTACTGATCTTAATTTTGCGCTATTTGCAGGCAACGAGCAGCATTGTACTCGGAAGATGGCAGACTATAGCAATTGCTGTGGTCTTAGCTTGAAAGGATGGGGCGGTGCTTTGGGGGCAAAGTGTAGTAGTGATGACAAGGACTTAGCACAGAAGCGTCAGAAGAATCTATGTGTTTTTATTGGTACTAAAGCGCATAAAACAGCCGGAGTTAAGACTCATACCAAATATCGTTATTGTTGCTTTGGTTCATTATTTAATAAAGTGTTTCAAGTTCAGGCAAGAAAACAGTTAGGGATGAGTTTTGGAAATGCTGATGAGCCTGATTGTCGAGGCTTAACATTACAAGAGATAATGCGCCTTGATTTTGAGAAAATAGATTTCAGTGAGTTCTTCACTGAGATTGCAAAACAGCTCAAAACACCAAATATTGTAGATATCAACTCAAGAGTAAGTTCATCACTACCAAATATTAAGCAATATGATGGCAATCCTAACAACAAGCAAAACAAGATGAGCGGTTTGAGTGAGGGAGTTAAAGATGCTTCGTAATCATAAAAAAGAAATGAGCATATTAATCAAGAATACCAAGATATTCTTCTTGATTGTTCTTACTCTTTCACTGTTATCGCCACATTATGCCAGTGCAACTAGTGACACAGAACGGCGTTACCTTGGTTGGTATTGGTTTGAAGAGAAAGCTCCGCTTGTACCTTCTAAAGACGATAGCAATAATGAGTCTTTGGCTGCGCAAACAGAGATTACCTCACCACAAGCAAAAGCAGAGATTGAGCAATTTGCTAAAGAGCTTGAGGATTTAAAGTTCATGATGTTAGCGCGGCCGTCGGTTGAAAATGTCAAGGCTTACAGGGATAAAGAGAAACTAATGTGGACTCAGGCAATGACGTTGCATGAAGCTTGGGATATGACTAATTTACTCTATCCAAATCAACGTGATTTGATTAATAATCCGGTAAATGTTCACGCGGTAAAGGCAAAGCGTGAGTTAGTTCGCAGCCAAGACGGTGAGAAAATCAAACAGCTAGCTAAAGAGTTCGATCTCGTATTATTCTTTGATCCAAACTGTACGTATTGTAAGTTACTATCACCGGTGCTTGCAAGTTTTGGTGAGCAATATGGATTTAATATAGAAGCGATCAGTACAACCAACGTAAAACACGAGCTTTTCAAGACAGCAAATGTTCAGGGTCTTGCCCATTCTCTTGGTATTACTGCTTTTCCAACAGTAATTGCTATTAGCCATGATGGGAAAGACGCATTTGAGTTAATCAGAGGTTATGTAAGTATCTCTGAGCTTGAGGAATATAGTTTACTTATGATCAAACATCTAGAAAATCGTAAGTCTCCCAAGGCTCTTACACCTACAACTAGTTTAATTTCAAACAATGAAGCATCATGAAACATAATCTGATTAAAATCTTATCATTATTGTTTATCATTATCTGGGTAAACTCTTATTCTTTGATTGCGAGGGCAGGAGGTGTTGAGAGTTTAATGAAATATGCCTCACCTGAGGGAACAATGAGTAATGTTACCAAAGGAGCAATAGTTAAGGATCAACAAGGTGGTTATATGACCGGTGGTTCAGTGATCCTGCGAGGACCAAGGCCACAAACTCTTCAACCACTTGTTATTCAAACTCCTAAATTTGCTTATGATGCTTGTACTGGCTCTGCTGATTTTCGTTTTGGTGGCTTGAGTTATATCTCTGGTAAAGAGTTTAGTGAGTTCTTTAAGAAGCTTAGTACTGCAACTGGAGCATATGCGGTTAAGATGTTTATTAAATCAGCATGTCCACAATGTGAAGATATTATGTCGTATTTAGAGACGATCGCTAGAGACATTAATGGTTTAATGATGGATCAATGTAGTACAAGTCAAGCGATTGCTGGTGGTATCTATAACACCCTTACCTCTGCCAGTCAGCAAAAATGCATGATGCAAGGTAACATTCATAACACCAATAAAGATATGTATGAAGCTACTAATCAATGTAAAACTAATCCCGATCGTCATGGCAACAAGGGCGAAGAAGATGAGCTTAAATCACTGCTTGGTAATGAGTTTAATTTAGTATGGAAAGCTCTTGGTAAAGATCCAAAGAACGCTACCGATTTTAAAGAGCTGATTATGAGTATTAGCGGTACGATTATTGGTAGAAAAGTTGATGGTAGTTTCCATTTTACTAATAAGCCTTCACTGGTACTTAGCAATGATCTGCTAGAACGTTACATTGGAGTACATAAAGGTTCAAGTAAAGTGAAGCTCTACGTCTGCGATAGTAAAGAAAAATGTCTGGGTCCACAAGAAAAAGAGATAACATTACAGGCAAAAGATACTATTTACGGCAATATTTCCAGAATCCTCGAGACCTTAGTTCCTAAGATCCTTGAAGGAAAGCCTGAACTCACTGATGAAGAGGAAATGGTAGTGGCCTTTTCTTCCATTCCTCTTATTCCACTAATTGAGATGGAGATTGTATCTAAAGCTAAGGTAGAGGACATGTCTATAAGAACTGCTGAGTTTCTTGAGGTAGTTTGTTATGATGTGGTGACGAACTTTCTTGCGCAGATGGTTACTCAAAGCATGTCAGCGGTAGGGGCACTTGAATATGCTCAGCTTGATGATCGAGTAATTAAGAACTTTACTGCGCAAATTACTGAAGTCAGAAGATTTATTACTGACTCTAAGTTTGCTGCTTTTAAGCGACTACAAGTTATCACCCAAGTGAAGGAACGTCTAGTGCAACAACAAAGGTCATTCGGTGCTGGATATAGTAGATTTGTTGAGCATAGCGAGGACTGATGAAAACCAAAAAAGGAATAAAAAAATGGATTTAACGATATATACCTATGGCCATATTGACGCAATGTTCTATATTCTAAATGGCGTTGCAATGTTGAACAAAAGTGCCCTTGGTCAAACGGTTATTGCGCTTATAGTGATGGCATCGACTGTGTACTATGCTACACGTATCTCTTATGATGGTACAGTAAGATCAAAGGTTTTTCTTGGTAAGATAGTAGGTATGGTTGCAATGGTAATCTTTCTGCTTTCTCCTGTAGCTGATATGACGATTCGTGATCACGTGTCGAAGAAAAGAGAGAAGGTTGATAATTTACCGTTAGGATTTGCACTACCTATTGGCATACTTGAGAGTTTTGGTGATTTATTAACAATTGGTTTTGAACAAGCTTTTAGTTCTCCTAATCAAAGTACTAATTTTCATGATTACGGCATGTTATTTGGTGCAAGGCTAGTACAAGAGTCAAGGAACTGGAAGATTAGCTCACCTGAGTTTCGTGAGAACATGGACAAATACATTAATCGCTGCGTGATGTTTGACTCAATGGTGGGTCATTGGTATACGCCGAGTGATTTGGTACAAAGTGACGATATCTGGCGTCTAGTTAGTGAGAATGCTGCGGTTATTCGGATGGTGAGTATGCGAGTTGGTAAAGAAAGAACGTTACTATCTTGTAAGGACGCAGCTAAGAATGTCTTGCAGCCAGAGTTCACATCAGAGATCGGAAAGCTTGAAGCTCGCTACGCTGGTACGTCTTTTGGCGAAGCCGGTTCAACTAATTGGGGTGCAAGAGCATTTAACCTGATTACTAGTAATTTACGAAAAAACATAGCTTTGAGTTTTAAAAGTTATATTGGTAGTAATGATGGGGCTGAAAAACTTATCCGCCAACAGATGATGATAAATGCAATTAAAAAAAATGTTCAAACCGATGAATATGGTTTTGCTAGGGCAAGTGCTACGCAGGAATCAAACTGGCATATTGCTGGAGAGCTAGCAAGTACCTACATACCTATTCTACTCACTGTATTTAAAGGCCTAGTTTATAGCTCATTCATATTTCTGATGCCGCTACTACTGATGAGTGGTGGTTGGATGAGATATCTCAACTGGATTACTCTTATTGCTTCCCTGCAACTTTGGGCGCCATTAAACTCAGTGCTTAACTTGTTTATTGACACCTATACCAGCTCTACCTTATTTGGTATTGCAAATCACATTGTTAGTTTTAGCACTATGTCTAAAATAGGCAGCTATACAGACAAGATCGTAGTTGTGGCATCTGGCTTACAGATGGCAATACCGTTTCTTGCTTTTAGTATTATTCAAGGTGGAGTAGGGGGCTTTATTCACCTAGCTGGTACTATTACTGGTGCTTCTCAGGGTGCTGCGTCTCAAGCTGCCAATGAAGTGGTAACTGGCAACAAGGGTTTTGATAATTACTCAGTAGGTAATCAGCAGCTTTATAATCGCAGTGGTTTTAAAACCGATTGGAATGAATCATACGCTGCAGGAGCAAGCTCTACTCAACTTCAAGATGGCTCCCTAGAAAAGGTTACAGCTGGCGGCAATGTTTTAATCCAAAGTGGTATAGGATTTACTGCTTCAGGTGGTTCAACTGCTTATAAGCAAGAAGACTCAAGACACGGCCAGGTAAATGAAGGAGTACAACAACAAGAAGCATTACACCTGCAAGACATGAGAACAGCTTCAAATGCGAAAAGCAACACCCTTTCTAAAACAGCTGATTATATATCTCATTTAGCCCAAAGAGAACATGCTGGAGAAAGCTTTAACTACGACTCGATGGGTGAGCAGGGTGAGGCAATGCGTCAAGCAGTTAATAATACTAAACAGCTTCATGATAATAAAGGATATGATTGGCGACAAGCTGCTTCAACCTCTGCAGATGCAACAGTTAATGCAGGTACGCCTTCAATCCTACCATTAAGTGTTACTGTCAGTACAAAAGCTGGTGTTTTAGCTGAAAATAGTAGTACTCAGTCTGTTGGCGAAAATAATAATACTACAAGAGAAAATTATACTGATAACACTCATAACAACTTAATCAAAGCCGCTTCTAATGAGGTATGGGCGAAAGAGAACAGTATTGATACTGGCTATAGCGAAGGAGTTCGGGAAAGTTATGAAGAACAACAAAGACTTGAGCAACAAGCCTCAATTAGTAAGCAAAGAGTAGATGACTGGCATCAAGCTAAAAGTATTGTCGAGTCACAAGGCGCAAGCAGTAGTAGGGATATGTATCAAGAAGTGGTTGATGCTATCAAGCAACAAGGCATTGACGGGCGAACTGCTCATAAAATGGCAGACCAACGCACGCCAACCGCTCAAAAAGTATGGCAAAAGCTACAAAACGAGGATCATTATGTGCAAAATCTGGTAAGTACTATCAGCTCTCAAAGAGCACAAACTTCTGGGGCAGAAGCCGATAAGCAACTTGATTTATTTACCAAAAAACATGATCAGCAAGTTAATCAAGATAATGTTGGTCAAAAAGTAAAAGAACATGCAGCAAACCAAGGTCTAGATGTTGATAACTTCACTGATAACATCAAAGAGAAAAAAGACGTATTAGAGCAAAAACATCAGGAAATGACCACAGAAAATGCAGCTCAGTACGTGGAAGTAAAAAATACTAACGAGAAGGAAGCGTCAAGATTACAGGATTTAGCTGATAAATATGAAGAAGATAGAATTGGGAAGGGTATGGGCAGTAAAATATTAGGTGGTGCGACAAAGGTCGTATCTGTTGGTACAGAAGATGCACAAATAGGAGGTCCAGATAAAACCATATCTCCTTATGATCCTCGCGTTCAAGCTGAAATTACTCCAGCAGAACAAGAAGGTCAACAAACAGCGATTAATACGTTGCAAGGTGATTCACGTAATGTGCCTGGTGTTACTACGATTCCAGTAGAAGCTTTAACAAGTAAGAATCAAGCTTCGGATATAATCAATGAAGCTGTTAAGGTATATGCGGCTCCTGTTGAACAGGTAGAGCAGCAAAAAGCTAGCAACAATTTAATCAAAGAAAAATAGAAAATGCTAGCGATTACGATGGTGATAATTGAATATGTTAGAACTCATTCCGCAATATTTTGGATCAGTGATATAATTTGGCGCTGTTGGTGGTCTACTAAAAAGATCAGTAGAGGTAGCTCGAGACTTACTGGTAGCAATTTCTTCTGGAGTCATTTGTCTCATAGCAGTAACTTCTTCACACCAAGCGTTTTTGTAAAACAAAATAGTAATTGGGCAGTTTTGTATGATGAAATATAAAGTTGGAATTAGCAAAAATAAGGATAAAAGTATGGTTGTGCCTGTTGCGTCGGAGATTTTTAGATGTAAGCTATCCATAATCAATCCTATTAATGGAAACGCTATAATCGCCAGCACTATTATCCCAAGAATGTTTCTAGGGTATGAAGTCTTTAATGACCTACCTTCTTTAGTAAAAAAGCCATTCTCTTTATCAAAGCTTAGCTTATTTGTTTTTTTAATTGTGTATGGCAGACCAAGGAATGTGATCCAAAAAATAATAGATGCTACAGTTGGATGTGATTCAAGATTGAAATATAGTAAAAACCAACCTAAGCTCATGCCAAACCAAAGCATTAGATTCCAGAAATTATCTCTGTTTAAACGTGCTTTAATGAAGTTTTTCATAACTCCCCTAGTGGTTGCCTATCAATGTATTTTAACTACATTTACGGATTTAATTCTAGCACGATTCAAGAAGACCATCAAGGTAATAACTACTATTTTGTTAATAATTACCACCATGGGATGGACTGGATCAACTTGCTTGGCCAACGAGTTATTACCGCTGATTACTCAAGCAGAAGATCGATATTTGATTCCAAGAGGCTTATTACTGGCAATAGCTAAGATTGAATCAGGCAATAGGCCATACGCACTAAATATTGCTGGTAAACCAGTAATTGCGACTTCAAAACAAGAAGCGGTTGCAGTAGTTCGTCATCATCTTGATCAAGGACGAAGCAATATTGATCTTGGAGTAATGCAACTCAACTTCTACTGGCACGGTAAGCATTTTAACAATATTGAAGAGATGCTCACTCCTTCTCGTAATATCAATTACGGAGCAAAGTTTCTAAGCGATCTTTATCGGCAACATGGCTCTTGGCAAAAGGCAGTGAGATATTATCACTCAAGCTCGCCAGAGCACTATAGGCAATATTCACGTAAAGTTTTAATCTCATGGTTAGGAGTCTAAAATGAACAAATTTGGTCAAACATTAATTATATTATTATTAGGCATAGCAATTGGCGGAACTTACCACGACGACCTTCAATTAGCAGTCAACAAGCTTATAGGCTTTACTAACAGTGAGACGGTAAGCAAAGTTAATCAAATTGAATTAGATGAAATTAAAGGTAGTGGTTCTAAGGTCAGCATCTGTTTCACCCCAAGTGAAAACTGTGGACAGCTGATTGTAGACCAAATAAATCAAGCTAAAAAGACGATCTATATGCAAGCTTATGGGCTCACTCATCCTCAAATTACAAATGCTTTAATCAAGGCTAAACAAAGAGGAGTAAATGTAAGAATACTACTTGATCGTAGTAATTTGACACAAAAACACTCTAAAATGCAATTACTAGAAGCAGCTGGTATTGAAGTTACAATTGATAGGGTAATCGGAATCGCCCATAACAAGATTATAATTCTGGATCATCACACTACGATTACAGGTAGCTTCAACTTCACAGTGGGTGCAAGTACAAGAAACGCAGAGAATGTTTTAATCATTAACGATTCTAACGTAGCGAGAAGTTACTTGCAGAACTGGCAATATAGGAAGGCAGCAAATTAGAGAGTATATTATTAATATAACAATAAATTAAAGAGGATTTATGAATACAGGATTAACAGCAAACTCAACATCTTTAACAACAGATATAGATTCTATATATCAACGCATCTCAGTTTATTTGCAAGTAGCGAAAAGCAATATATTACAAAGCATCAATCAGGAAATGGTGAAAGCTTATTGGATGATTGGTTATGAGATTATTGAAAATGAGCAATTAGGAGCCAGTAGAGCTACTTATGGTGAGCAATTGTTAAGTAAGCTTTCAGAAAAACTTATAGCTGAGTTTGGCAAAGGTTATTCTGTTTCTAATTTACGTAATATGAGAAAATTCTACCAAGTATATCAAGATGACATTCACCAGACGCTGTCTGGTGAATTTGAACCAAAACTTTCTTGGTCAAAATATTGTTTATTAATGCAGATAAACTCTAAATCAGAAAGGCAATTTTATGAAATGGAAGCGATCAAGAATAATTGGTCAGTTAGAGAATTAAATAGGCAAATAGGTAGCTTACTTTATGATCGTCTTGCTAAAAGTAAGGATAAAGCAGGGTTAATGCAACTTGCTACTAAAGGGCAGGAAATCGAGAAACCAGCTGATGCTATCAAAGATCCACTCATTCTGGAATTTTTAAATATTCACCAATGGCATCAACTAACAGAAAATAAACTTGAAGAGGCCCTCATTGATAATTTACAGCATTTTCTGCTTGAGCTAGGCAAAGGCTTTGCTTTCGTTGCAAGGCAAAAGAGAATCACTTTAGATGGTAATAATTTTTATGCAGATTTAGTTTTCTACCATACTATTTTAAAATGTTATGTTGTTATCGAAATTAAGACTCATCAACTAAGTCATGCTGATTTAGGACAAATACAATTTTATGTTAATTATTTTGATCAAGAAATAGTGACCGCAGGGGATAATCCAACTATAGGTCTTGTATTATGTACAAATAAGAGTGATGCCATGGTTAAATACACTCTTGGTGCTAATAACCAACAGATTTTTGCTTCTAAATATCAATTTCATTTACCTACTGAAGAAGAGCTAACAAAAGAGCTCAAGAAGGAAATGCAATATATTAAAGAAAATATGAATATTAAATATTAAATTAAAAATAGAAAAAACATGTTAAATGATTTTACTGGCGGTGGTCAGATCTTTCTTCACAAAATAAGGATGTTTGTGCAGGTACTTAATCGATCTTTTACAACCTCGCTGATTGTGACGATCGTGATTCTCAGTGCAATTTCATATAAGCCTGCTGGGCAATTAGACTGGAGTGAAGCAATGACTTACCAGAAAGCATTATTTGCTGACTCGCTTGATGATGCTCTTGGTGGAATTAGAATGGCAGTCAATCCAAATTCTAATAATTATACTAAAATAGATGCTTTTAATAAGCATGGTGTTTACGCACGAGATATTGATCCTCGTAAAATAATCAAGTCGCATTTGTTTAAAACAGCTTATTTTGAAGTAATAGATTTTATCTATATACGACTATTAATTGGTCTTGGTATTATTGCCGGTATTTTTCTCCTGATTTTTGTATCATGGTCAAAATTTGGTAAAGATTTAATTGCTGAGAAGAAAAAGACAGGAACTAATCAAATATTATTAGCAAAAGAAGTTAGTAAACTACTTAGAAGAGCAAATAAAGCCAGTAGTTTTTATATAGGTCAAATGCCCATTGTTAAAGATAGTGAGACCAAGCATTTTTTGGTAACAGGTTCTACTGGTTCTGGCAAGACTAATCTTATACATAATCTTTTACCTCAGGTTCAAGCAAAAAAACAGCCGGCAATAGTTATCGATCAGACTGGTGAGATGATAGCTAAATACTATAATCCAGATCGAGGTGATATTATTTTTAATCCTTTTGATACTCGTAGCAAGTCTTGGGACTTTTGGACTGATTGCAATGATTATGAAGAGTTAGAAAGATTCTCAAAAATATTATTTGGCTTTAATCGTAAAAAAACGGGACATAGTACAGATCCGTTCTGGGAACAATCAGCTGAAGTGATATTTAATGCTTGTGTTATGTACCAAAAAGCAACTGGTAACCACTCAATAGAACAATTATATTCTTTGGTAACTAATACTTCACTTAACTCATTACGGCTAAAATTAAGTAATACTCCAGCCTCTAGGTATCTAGAATCAGATAGTAAAACAGTTGCCAGTTCAATACTCTCTATACTTGCAACATATAGCAGACCAATAGGTTATCTACGTGATAATACTAAAGAAAATAGCTTTTCTTTAAAAAAACATTTTCAAAACCTTGATAAAGGCTCTGCTAGTTGGTTATTTCTAGCAACTAAGCCAAGTGCAAGAGAGCTCACCCTTTCGCTGATTGCTTGTTTATCAGAACTTGCATTTTCTCAATTGCTAAATATAGGCATCAAAGAAAATAGAAGGATATGGTTTGTAATTGATGAATTATCAGCGCTTGGTAAGTTACCTGCATTATCAATGTTGATGGCTGAGGGTAGAAAATATGGAGCATGCGTCCTTAGCGGTCTGCAATCTCTAAATCAGCTTTATTCGAATTATGGACAATATGAAGGCTCTACCATCTTTGGACAATTTGGCACTAACTTCTTTTTTCGAAATAATGAACCAGCAATTGCTAGAATGGTTACTAATATGTGTGGAACTGAGATCATATACCGACAGCAAAAAAACACTTCATTTGGTGCACATGAGTTTCGTGATGGTGTTAGTTATAGTGAGCACCAACAACAAAAGAATCTGGTTGAATATAGCGATCTTGCAAATCTCGCAACAGGTGAGTGTTTTGCGCTATTACCAGAACCAGAAGTACGTATTGTTAGATTACAAACACCAGAAGCTAAGCTTAAGGATCTAAATGTTGGTTTTATTCAAGGCTGTACTATTGCAAAAGACACAATAGAAAATCAAGCTCTATCAGTTGCAGTAGAAAAGGTAAATGATGATCAGGATGAGGATGATACTACCCAAGGCCAACTTCGTTCGATGAACAACAATGATAATCAAGGAAAAGATCTTGATCAAGACGTAGAACGCAATATTAATATTTTATAAAACCATTAAGAGAGGAAATTATGAGTAAAGAAATAGATCAACTAAAAAACACGATAGACCAAACCTTAAAACAACTACATCATGAAATAAGTTTTGCCTCAAAGGTAATTGGTGTACAGACTAATGATTTTAATAACAACTTGCAGACATCTATAGTTGCAATTAATACAGCATTAGCTGAGTTAAATAATGTAGTGCTGTTAGCAAAACAGCAAAATACTATAATGACGGATGAGTTTGCAACATTTTCTCTATTGCCAGATAAAATAACTAATAATATTAGATATATTGTTCCACAAATCGCTGCTGCAGTAGAAAAGATTCATCAACCTCAGATTAAGGAGGTTAAAGACCAATTTACAGCATTGCAACTCCAACTTACTCAAGAGATAGCTAATTACCAACGCAGATTTGAAGAGTCAACGAATAAATGTCTTACTAAGATGTCAGCTAGTATTGAAAAGGTTAGCATAACTGCAGAAGAAAAACTGACTCAGTTTGCCAATCAGCTAACCACTAATGCTGCTCAACTAGCACATGATGCTGCGATGGCAACCAAGAGTAATACAAGTAGATATTTTAAAAATCTAACACTCATTTTACTATTCTCTGCATTTATCTCTGGTATTACTAGCTATTTGATAAATGATATAGTGCCTAAATCTATATATAGAACTTATGAGATTAAAAGCGCAAGTGATTTATCTATACATAATAGTACAGTACGGATATTAGAGGCAACAGTATTACCAGCAAAAACGCCAAAAAAGTCAGAATAAATAATGGCAAAATTTATAACAACATAATTGATACATAAATAGATTGACTATCTAAGAATGATTAGTTAATATAGTTTTAATAATTGATATACTAATAAAGTAGGTCTAAGTATGATGAATGAAATGACAGAAATGCCTGTTGAAGGATTACTAGAATTACCAGATTGTGCTCCAACAAAAGTGTTGCCACAAGATTTAGGAAATGCAATAACTGGAAAAGATACACAAAAGTATTATGCAAGTACTTTATTAGGCATAAAGGGTAATGAGATTACTGCGCCTGAGCTATTTGCAAAAGAATCAAATAATGAGATTTTACCAATTAAAGCAGAGTTTGTCCGTAAAGTTATAGGTCTGTTAAGTGAAAATGATGTATGTGATAAAATAGGAATAAAATTTCTAGCAAAAGCATATGCTGACGCTTGTTCAGTTGAAAATAACGAGTTCTGGACAGAGCTTTGTAAAGAAATAAAAAAATCAAAGTCAGCTGTAGCAAAGTTAGCTATTCTCTACGAAGGTGCAAATAAGAGATAGATTAGTGATATAATGAATTTTCTTAGTCGTCAAACTCCTTTTGTAAATACTACATGGGTAGTTGCCCATCACCCTTTTGCTAGTTGGGAATCTAATTGGCGTTTAAACCCACAACAAACATTCAAGCTAGAAACTTTATTTGCAAAAGGTGTTCGTGGTTTTATGATTGATATTCATTATCATGAAGGTGATATATATATTTGTCATGAGCATAATGCACAAAAGCAAAGGCCTGGAAATTGCTGGGATACCAAGTGGTTGATGTTGGCTTCTCCTGTAAAATTAGATAGTTTATTGGCTAATTTGTATAATTTAATAATTAAAAATCCAGATGACATAATAATGCTTTTTCTTGAATGTTATGTACCTATGCAAGAAGTAGCAGCATTATTTGCTCAAAACAATCTGACCCAGTTCTTACTAAAAACAAACCCTAATACACCGCATATTACAATAGGAGATATGCTTACTAATAACACTCCTCTAATAGTTTTTAGTGATTATGCGCATGGTAGACAAGAATTAATTGAAGGAATGCTCTATACAAAAAATTATAGAGAATCGAAGTATAATTTAGCTGAATATCAAGGCTGTGAAGACAGAGGAGAAATGTCGAGGACTAAGTATAACGAAGGTACTTATGGCAGCCAAGTAATAAATTTATTTTTATTAAATCATTTTTATCAAACTTCTATTACATTTCCTGGTACTCTTACATATGACGAGATTAATAACTATAATCATATCAAAGATCGGAGCGTAAAGTGCCAAAAAGAATTTTCTTTATTTCCAAATTTTATTGCTGTAGATTATGTAGAACAAGGTAACTGGGGCGGAGTGTTTGCTTTTGTTAATGAGCAAAATTATAAAACTCTATGTGCTTTCACTAACAATGATTGTACTTCTGTTCATCTTGATTCTCTTGTTGGTAAGATTAGCAATGATCATCACCATGATGAATTATAGATTTCGGATAAGAGAGTAAGCTCTGATAGGGATGACGATCAATATAACGAAAAATTACCTTGGTATGTTAGCCCAAAGACCAAGAAAAATCTCTACAATTCTAAAATAGAAATTTTAGTGTATAAGATTTTTTAACTCATCGACAGATAAATCAGTAATTTTAGCGAC
>Ga0194038_1000752_pt1 | contig 14146 bp, 12 predicted proteins | sample JunL226m_MetaG_FD_148630 | JGI IMG/M metagenome (GOLD analysis project Ga0194038, IMG submission 148630) | Anoxic zone freshwater microbial communities from boreal shield lake in IISD Experimental Lakes Area, Ontario, Canada - Jun2016-L227-6m | ecosystem: Environmental > Aquatic > Freshwater >...
GCGATACGGCGGGTGCCGGCATTGCGGTGGGTGGAGGAGGGTAATCCGCTGGTGGATAACCGACCGCGTCGCCCAGCGGTGATACCGGGTCGAGCCCGAGATCCACCGGCGTTGCGGGATCGAGGGGAGCGGGAATGCGCGGCTCGGTTCGGCCGGAGACGGCCGGCGTTGGTGCTGGCGCGGCGGGTGGCAGTTCGCTGGGCTGGCGCCCGCGATCGGTCGGCTGTGCGACGTCGCCGGATGCCGAGGACGCGTACAACGAGGCCAACGCCGCGGCCAATGACGCCTTGGACGTCGAATCCATATCGGCGGTCTCTACGACCGACCGAATATCGCGCAGTTTGTCGATCAGATATCGCTGGAAGGAGCGGGCGCCGGCCGGGGTATCCAGATCGGTACGGGTGACGACGGCCGCCTCGATCTCACTCTGTAGTCGATCCAGGGCCGCCACACCCTCGGCGTGATTGGTATGGGCGTTGAGTACCGCGGTCACCACCTGCAGGTCCAGCTGCGCTGTCTGTGAATTCTGTAGAGCCAGTGCGGTTTCGGCAGTACGGATGGCTTCCGCAGCGGCACCTTCGGATTGGCCAGGTGCCTGTGGCCACAGTCCCGACACCGAACCGGGAGGGAACACACCGGTATGGGCTGCCCTGAACTTGGCCAATAGCGCCGAGATGACGGCCGGCGCGCTCACCGGGTTAGCCGCGGCCGCGATGTCACCGGCGGACAACCCCGCCATCCAGGCGCCGTCGTCACCGGTCGCTTGCCGGATGCGGGTTATCGCGTCGAGCAGGTCTTGGTAATCCGCCACCGCGAGCCTCTCATGGCGGTGACTTTAGGGAGGCCGGCGGCAGTGGACAATTCACCCTGTTGACCGGTGGAACTAGACCGGGCGACGGATCGCCACGCTCGGTCCCATTCGGCTGATCTGCACCGTCGCGCCCGGGTATGGCGCCTCAACCACGAGGTTGTCACCAATGGCCAGTTGGACGTGGCCGACGTGCGGAAAGACCAGATCGCCGGGACGGACCTGTGCGGGTGAAATGGGCATGCCATCGTTGATCTGGTCATAGGTGGTGCGGTGCAACCGAATTCCCGCCCGCTCATAGGCCCACTGAACCAGGCCTGAGCAGTCGAAGCGGTCCGGGCCCTCGGCTCCCCACACATACGGAGAACCCAGTCTGCTCAGCGCGGCGCGCACCGCGGTGTCGGCACGACGATCATTGCTCGATGCGTGGCCGGCGCCGCGCCGGTACCGCAGGTTCCGCAGCGCGGCCCGGTGACGACGCGCCTGCCGGCGGGCGGCGAGGACGTAGCGCCGCTGGGTTCTCAGACGAATCACCCTGCGGCGCAGCAGTTCTCGTGCGGCCATCGAGCTGCTTGGTACTGGTTCTGCATCGGCTCGGGCAGCGGCCAGCACGGCCGCGGTGCTGTGATGTGCTTCGCGATGGTCACGGTTAGCTTCGGCGATGATCTGGGCCAGTTCGGCATCAGTCCCGCGCGACGCCATCAGTTCGAATCGCCGTACTGCCTCTGCTTGGCGATAGGCCGCGGCGGTCCTACCTGTGCCGCTGGGTAGCGGTGGCGATCCCGCCGTGACAACATCGGCCGGCCGGTGGTCGCCGACGACCGCGAACAGTGCGTGCGCGCGGCGCAGAATGTCAACCTCGCAAACCGTCACGACTCCCCCGCGGCGAACGCACTCACTCTGGGCAGTGCGGCTGGCGAAATTACGCCGCGGGTGCGGACATCCCACATCTCCTCAGCGGTGATCCCGAGAAGTGTCGCGATCACCGGGTCGGGCAACCCGGAGCGAGCGCAGGCACGGTCGAACCGGGTACTGATACTGCCGGGCAACCGTTCGAGCAGATCGCAGCGAATTGCTTCCATGGCTTTGAGATGGGCCATCAGCCGGGCGGTGGATGGTCCCGGGTCGGTGGCGACCGCGACCCGCCACGAGCTGGCGGCGAGCTGCTCGGCTTTCACACACTGCGAGATCGCAGATCGAATAATGATTTCGTATTCGTTCGACGCCTCTCGTGGCAGTCGCTCCATCAACGAATTGAGGGTTTCGAGCTGAGCCTCGGCGCTCGCTTCGAGCACTTCGGCAACGTTGTGCTTGCTGAGGACGATGCCGCCGGCACCCACTGTGCCGGGCGCCGGCCCGGTTGACGGGCTGGCCAGCAGCTGGGCGAGTTCGGCATCTGCGTCGTCGGCGACCACCAGTCGCGAGTACGTGCCCGGCGGTAGTCCTAGACCATTTTCGACCTTCTGAACTGTGGCTTTCTGCGGTTTTCGGGTTCCTCGCTCGAGGTAGCTGAGGCCCATGGTGCTGACTCCGGTGGCAGCCGCCAAGTCCGCCAGCGACCAGTCCCGCGACTCCCGGAGTGCCCGAATTGCCGCACCCGCCGTCTCCCGGCTCACCGTCCGGATCCCACCATGGGTGAATCGTACACAGCTGAGTGGACGTATACGTTTCTGTTTATGTTTTGATTGCACGGCCGGAGCCTAGCGTATACGCTTCTGTCTCCGAAACTCGATCAGGAGGATGCGATGAACTACCGACCGTGTTCGACAGAGCCAGAACTGTGGTTCGGCTACGCCGACGATGACACCAGTGACGGCGCCGCCAAGGCTCGCGTCTACGAACAATCTGCCACCAAAGCTCGGACGATCTGTCTGCGCCAGTGCCCACTTGCTCAGCAGCGGGCCTGCGCGTTCCAGGCCATCGAGGTCGGCGAGGAATACGGGGTATGGGCCGGAGTGAAACTGCCCGGCGGCCAATACCGCAAGCGCCATCAACTGGCACGCGCCCACCAGGTGTTGCGAGATATCGCCGCCGGGGTGATCAACCCTCGGGAACTTCCGGAGAGCGTGGAGTTGCTCTCCCGCAGCGAGGCGCCGCCGGTCATCGCTGCGAGGGTCGTCCACGTGCATGTCGGCAGGCAGCCCCAAACCGCAGCCTGAGGGCTTGCCACTCCCCCGCGCTCGGACATCCGTTCAGACGCGCCGCGCGAGGGTAGCCGCGGAATGGGGGCGGCCGGTAGCAGACTGTAACGATGCGGGTCGTCGCACTACTGGCCGTCGCGGGATTGATCGCGCTGATTGTCGCGGTGGGCACCGGCAGCGCATGGGCTGCCGGTGTGGTGATCGCACTTGCCAGTGCGGGCATCGTCCTGCTGTTGCGTGACTGGCGCGGTGATCGCACCGGCGGCGGGATCCACTCCGTTTCGGTCTCAAGCGGTACATCGCCAGTCGAGGCGCCCGACGCGTCACTCACACCCGACGACTTCTCCCCCGACCTGTCCGCCGATCCCCAGGGACCCTCATCAGATGCGCGTGCTGACTAGGTAGTGATCAGTCCTAAGTAGTGATCAGTCTGAGGGTTCCGAGGTCCCGGATTGCCTGGCTGCCCCGGTGCAGCATTGCCAGCATCATGTCACCGCCGCGTTCGGTCTCCGCCGAGAACGCAAAGCCCAGGGTGCAGATCAGAGGCACCTGCAACATACCGAGACGGTAATCCTCCCAACAGGTTTCGGCGTCATACCCGCTAACGCCATGTGCAGCCAGTGCGCCGTGATAGGCGTCAACAAGCTCGCGCTCATGGGCGGCGCGCTCGGTGGGCTGCAGGCTCGTCGCGATGAAATAGGACAGGTCCCGCGCCGGCAGACCGACAGCCAATGTCTGCCAGTCCACCACCGTCACGCGGGTTCGGTCGGGATCGAAGAGCAGGTTGTCGATCCGGTAGTCACCGTGCAGCAGGCTGAACCGGTCGGGGGAGTGCAGCAACCAGTCGGCCATCAACTCTGCCGACTCCAGCACCGTCTGCTGATCGGCCGGGCTCATCCGCGGGCCGAGTTTGTCGATGGTGATCTGCGTCGCCAGCTTGGTGATATCTCCCAGACCGCGGGCACCGGCTTCGTCCGGGCGGGGCATCACCGTGCCGGTGAAGTCCAGCCAGGCCGGGTCGCACCAGCGGGGGCCGTGCAGTCCCGCCAATGCGGTGGCCGCCAGCCGCGCCTCGGTCACGCTGCACCCGCGGATCTGATCGCCCTGAACCGCCGGCGCCATATCGGCCAGCAGCAGAACGAACTGGGCACCGTCATCGGCGATCGCACAGTGATAGCAGCGGGGGAGAGGAACCGCGACCGTGTCGGCGACCTCGGTGTAGAAGGCGTGTTCCGAGCGGTAGCTCAGTGCTACCCGATCCCGGACCGCGTCGTCCTGCGCGGGAAGCTTGACGACGAAGGACTCCGGCAGGTCTTGTCCACCGCCGGCGTAGCGGACCGCGACCCGATAGGTTGCGCCCGTCTGACCGGTTCCGATCGCGCTGACCTCGACGCTGTCGACGTCGACCTGAGGGCCACCCGCGCTCAAGATGGCCGACAGCCATTGCGCCGTCACCTGATCCGGGCCGCCGGGGATCGCTGTCTGTTCGCCGGAGCCCATGGCGGCGATTAGAACACGCTCTCGTGTGCGGTTGCGGCCGAACCACCGCGCTACGATTGGCCGCCATGACGAGGCGCAGGTTCGTCGACCTATCGGTTCCGTTGCAAGCCGGGATCGCCTCCGACCCACCCGGACACCTGCCCGAGATCGATTACTTCGACCATCGGCAGACCGCCGCCGAGGTGGTGTCGTTCTTCCCCGGTGCAACCGTCGCTGATCTCCCTGACGGCGAGGGCTGGGCGATCGAACGGGTCCGGATCACCACCCATAACGGAACCCACCTCGACGCGCCCTACCACTACGCCTCGACGATGGACGGCGGTAAGCGGGCGATCACGATCGACGAGGTTCCGCTCGAATGGTGTCTGCAGCCCGCGGTGAAGCTGGACTTCCGGCACTTCGACGACGGATACGTGGTGACCGCGGCCGATGTCGAACAGGAACTGGACCGGATCGGCCACACCCTGTCGGCCTTGGAGATTGTGCTGGTAAACACCAGCGCCGGAACGCATTACGGGCAGCCCGACTACGTCGGCAGAGGCTGCGGCATGGGCCGGGAGGCGACGCTGTATCTGTTGGAACGCGGTGTGCGGTTAACCGGAACCGACGCCTGGAGTTGGGACGCGCCGTTCTCCTACACCGCACAGCGCTACGCGCAGAACCACGACCCGTTGATCATCTGGGAGGGACACCGCGCAGGACGCACCATCGGCTACTGCCATATCGAGAAACTGCACAATCTCGAGTCACTGCCGGCCGAGGGTTTCGAGGTCTCCTGCTTCCCGGTGAAGATTCACGCCGCGTCGGCGGGGTGGACCCGTGCGGTGGCGATCTTCGACGACGAGTGACGCACGGCAGCCCGATTCGGTTCGCGCGGCGACGCGTTGGGCGCAGGCTCCGGCTGCACTGACCCATCGAGCGGCGTTGCAGCCGCGGCCAGGCCGGTGCGCCCGCGATGTCCATTCACCCGCGGGTTCGCTATTGGGTTCTGTTCGGTCGCGGGGGAGGGCAGCACGGCCGGAAGCGCGCCTGCGGGTTGCGCGGCCCGTGGCGTGAAGAGGTCATGGAACGCCGCGGCACCCTCGGCGAAGGCCGCACCGAGATCGGCCGCCAGTTGTGCGGGATCGATATTCGGGATCAGCCCGGCGCGGACAACCTGTCCCGGCGAGGCGGTCCGGTCGTAGCCGAGTTCGATCAGCACCCGCAATGTCGGCTCCACGATGTCGGTCAGCGGACCCAATCCAATCCAGCGCAGCGGGTACAGCATCGGCAGGTGCTGTGCCGGGATCGTGTGATAGGTGGTGTCCCCGTAGTGCTGCACCACCGTGTCGGGGTTGTAGTTCGGGCTGGCCGGATCCAGAGATATCGTCGGTAGCACGTTGCTGAGCAGCGGTGTGATCGACTCCGGCAGATACCAATGGTTCATCAAGCCGAACAGCGCGTTGATGTCGGCGAGCAAGTTAAGCGGATACGTGGGAAAGTCCGCCCACATGTCGTACTGGCGCGCAATGTCGTAGGTCGCCAACCCGGTGTCCGTCGGCGTGACGTTCGTCTGGGTCGACGGCGTCAGAAGATTGGCCAGCATGGGAAACCGGGCCAGGAACCCGCCGTTGGGGCGGTAAGGGTTACCAATCAGGACGAACGACACCGGCGGAACTTCGTGGCCGTCCGCGTATTCGACTGCCAGCGAACGTTTTTCCACCGTCGCAATCATCGCGCTCTGGGAGTACCCGAATACGGCCAGCGGTGTGCTGGGATCCGCCTGCAGGTTCTCGTGAACCTGCGCATCGAGTAGGTCGTAACCGGCTTTGACGGAGTCATTGAAGGTCAGGCTGAATAATCCGGTCACCGGCCAGAAATCCTCAGGGGTGGTCATCGCCGTACCGACGTACCCCTCACCCCGTGTCGGTGTCACCAGTTCCTGCATCACCTGGCTGATCCATTTCGGGGTTATCACCGGTGCGAAAGTTCCGTTCATGATCAAGGCGGCCTGAGAGGCAAGGAGGCTTACGCCGTCCGGGTATCCGATCCGGAACGTTGACCGCGCATCGGTAGCCGTCGAACTCACCTGCGCAACGACCACCACAATGGCGGCAATCCACACCATTACGGCGAAGCGGACGCGCTGCCCGAAGCGAACCACGAAACCCCCCGAGTAGCCGGCTTCCACATGCACCGGTACCCCTGGTGATGGATACGCCGATGCCGGACAGCGCGCGGTCATCGGGTCAATCGGACTACTCGGCACATGGTGCCATTCCAATCCATTCTGGCTGATTCAGCTAACCAGCCAGAATGAATGTAGCAAATTGGGCCGGCGCCGCCCGGGCGTCAGCTCGCCTTGGGCAGCGGGCACGCGCCGTTGACGACCAACGGCAGGTTGATCGTCTGCGCTTGCAGTACGCCGCCGGTGTCGTTGGTTCCGCCCGCGATGATGCACTTGCCCTCGACGATCGCATCCGCCTTCACTCGGTGGCGATCGGCGAACAGGGTCAGGTCGTTGGTCTCGACCGTGGTGTTCGTTTTACTTCCGTCGGTGCCGAATGTCGTGATGGCGATCGTCTTATCGCTGACCGAATCGACGGTGCCGCGGAAGCCGCCCTGCGGACTGCGCGGAAGCCCGGCGTTGTCTTGTCCTCCGGTCTTCTTGCACTCGCCGCCACTGGACGCGCCGACCACGACCGCGTCGGCGACGACGGTGCCACCCTCCGCTCCGCTGGCCGGGCGGATGGTGACACAGAGGCCGGGGGTGATGCCGGCGAGTGTGGCGGGCGTCAACTCCATGACCTTGGTCGAGTCCGTGAACGCCACCGACGCCGATCCCTGCGGCGAACTCACCTCGATCGTCGTGCCGTTCACCGATGCAATCGACCCGCTCACCTCGTCTTCACCGTTGATCTTCACTGGGGCCTCGGCGGCGGACGCCGCCGCGGACGTGGTGGTCGCTGCGGATGATGCGGACGAGGTTGCGCTTGGCGAACTCTTCGTGGATGACCCGCACGCGGCGGCAGACAGTGCGGTCATCCCGACGAGTGCCAGCACCGAGAGATGGGTTAGTGACGCTTTGTGCATGCTGAATCCTGACCGAAGTTGGTGGGCTGACCCTAGCTGCGGCATTCGATGCCGGTTAGGCACTTAATTGAACAACACGAGAATTCTCGGGGCCATCGAAGTCGGCAAACCGATGGGCAATCCGTGACCGGCGGGCCGGCTTACCGATCTTCCTCATTCTTGTGGGCGAAGGGGGACTTGAACCCCCACGTCCCGAAGGACACTGGCACCTGAAGCCAGCGCGTCTGCCATTCCGCCACTCGCCCAAAACAACCGGGGGAGCGTATCACGGTGCGAGTGTGGATCCCCAACCCGAATTCGGGCCCTGCGGCTGGCTGAATTGACTGTGTAAGCCCGCTTTGAACTGGGGGAATGCGGTACCCCGCGTCTTCCTTGCGACCGTACTCCGACCTCGGCCGATACCATGACCGATGCGGTGCACCGTCGCAACAGGGCGGCGGACTCGAAGTGGGGCGGTCTGATGGCTAACCAGAGGGGTCTGGTTCAACGCATCGAGCGCAAACTCGAGGACAGCGTGGGCGACGCGTTCGCCCGGGTCTTCGGGGGGTCAGTCGTTCCGCAGGAGATCGAGGCCTTGCTGCGTCGGGAGGCTTTCGACGGGGTGCAGACTCTGCGCGGCGAGGTGTTCTTGGCTCCCAACGACTATGTCATTACCCTCAGTGTGTCCGATTTCCAGAAGGTAAGCGCTGACCGAGAACTGACCGCGGAAGCGTTCGCCAAGCACCTGGCGGGATATATTCAGGAGCAGGAGTGGCAAACCTATGGTGAAGTGGTCCTCCGCTTCGAGGAGTCCGGGGGCCTGCACACCGGCCAGTACCGCGCCCGGGCCGTCGTCAACCCCGACGCCGCCCCAACCGCCACAGCAGAATCGAACCATGCGAACACCGCAGAACCAGGAGTGCCAGCGATGACCGACAACCAGTACCGCGGCGGCCAAAGCCAGGGACGTCCCGGCGACGAGTACTACGACGATCAGTACGGGCGGCCCGAGGAGGATCCGCGCGCCGCAGCACCCGAACCGCAGCGGCCGCCCTACCCTCCGGAGCAGGGCTACGCACCCCCGGAGCAGGGCTATGCACCGCCTTACGACCAGGGCTACCCGCCCAGGCAGGGCTACCCCGACCAGGGTTACGGCCAGGGTTACGAGCAGCGGCCCCCGGCCGGCTACGGCGCCCCGGGGTATGACCAGGGCTACCGGCAGCCGCCGCCCGGATACGGCGGGCCGCCGCAGTACGGGCCCCCGCCCGGAAGCGGGTACCCGCCCCCACCAGCCGATTACGACTACGGTCGGCCGCCCGCGGGTCGGCAGGACGATCCCGGCTACGGCCGCTACGAGCAGCCGCGTCCCCCTTACCCCGAGCAGCCCGGCTACCAGCAGCCCGGCTACGGAGCGCCCTACGGTCGCCCGGAGTACGGCCAACCCGACTACGGCCGCTACGAGCAGGGCGGGCACGGCCAACCGCCGCAGGGCGGCTACCCGCCACCACCACCGGCACCTGACTACGGCTACAACCCAGAGCCGCAGGGCGGCTATGGCGAACAGCCGCAGGGCGGCTATGGCGCCTACGCCCCGCCGGCTCAGCCGGAATACCCGGCTCCCGGACCCGCCGTCACACTTCAGCTCGATGACGGCAGTGGACGCACCTACCAACTGCGTGACGGCGCGAACGTGATCGGCCGCGGCCAGGATGCGCAATTCCGGCTGCCCGACACTGGCGTGTCACGACGCCATGTGGAGGTCCGCTGGGACGGCCAGGTGGCGCTGTTGTCCGACCTGAACTCGACCAACGGGACCACCGTCAACAACGCCCCGGTGCAGGAGTGGCAACTCGCCGATGGCGACGTCATCCGGGTCGGCCACTCCGAGATCATCGTTCGCGTTCACTGAGGTCGCCGGGGCCTTGGGCTCGGGCGGTGCTGGGCGGCTTCGCCCTCGCGCACCCCGGCACCCAAGTATCCTGTGACGTTGCCGAAGTCGGCCCGGGTGGCCCGGTGTCACTGAGGCCGCGACCACGCCAGGAGAACGGAGGGCCGACCGATGCAGGGATTAGTTCTGCAACTGACCCGCGCCGGTTTCCTGCTTCTGCTCTGGCTCTTCATCTGGTCGGTGCTGCGCATCCTGCGCAACGATATCTACGCGCCCACCGGTGCGGTCATGGTTCGGCGGGGGCTGGCACTGCGGGGCCCGCGCTCGCCGGCCCGTCAGCATCGGACCGCAGCCCGCTACCTGGTGGTCACCGATGGCGCGTTGGCCGGAACCCGGATCACTCTGGGCACCCAGCCGGTGCTCATCGGACGCGCCGACGACTCCACCCTGGTGCTCACCGATGATTACGCCTCCACCCGCCATGCCCGACTCTCGCAGCGTGGTCCCGACTGGTACGTCGAGGACCTCGGCTCGACCAATGGGACCTACCTCGATCGGTCGAAGGTCACGACCGCGGTTCGGGTTCCCATCGGCACGCCGGTGCATGTCGGTAAAACAGTGATCGAGTTGCGCCCATGACCCTGGCCCTCCGCTACGCCGCCCGCAGCGACCGTGGACTCGTACGCGCCAACAACGAGGACTCGGTGTACGCCGGCGCACGGCTGCTCGCCCTTGCCGACGGTATGGGCGGCCACGCCGCTGGCGAAGTAGCCTCCCAGTTGGTGATCGCCGCACTGGCGCATCTCGATTACGACGAGCCCGGCGGCGATCTGCTCAACAAGCTGGAAACCGCTGTCCACGAAGGTAACTCGGCGATCGCCGAGCAGGTGGACCTAGACCCGGATCTCGACGGTATGGGAACTACCCTCACCGCAATCCTGTTCGCCGGCGACCGGCTCGGCCTGGTTCACATCGGCGACTCCCGAGGCTACTTATTGCGCGATGGCGAGCTGACACAGATCACCAAGGACGACACGTTCGTGCAGACCCTCGTCGACGAGGGTCGGATCACCGCCGACGAGGCCCACAGCCATCCCCAACGCTCGCTCATCATGCGGGCGCTCACCGGCCACGAGGTGGAACCGACGCTGATCATGCGCGAGGCCCGCGAAGGCGACCGTTACCTGTTGTGCTCAGACGGACTGTCGGATCCGGTCAGCCAGGAAACCATCCTGGAGGCGCTCAAGCTCCCGGGAGTCACCGAGAGTGCCGACCGGCTGATCGAACTCGCCTTACGCGGCGGCGGTCCGGATAACGTCACCGTGGTCGTCGCCGATGTTGTTGACCACGACTACGCCGATCAGACCCAACCGATCCTGGCCGGCGCGGTATCCGGCAACGACGACAGCCTCGCACCACCCAATACCGCGGCTGGCCGCGCCTCGGCGATGGCGCCACGTCCTCCGGTCGCCAAAGCCGTTGTTCCCGAACCGGATCCGCTGCCCACATCACAGCCTCGGCGGCGGGCCTTTATCGCTGCCGCGCTGGTGACACTGCTGGCGTTGGCCGGCATCGGCATCGGATACAAAATAATCCGCAACTACTACTACGTCAGCGCCTACGGGGACACCGTCGCGATCATGCGCGGCATCCAGGGCTCGATACTCGGTGTCCGATTGCAGCAGCCGTATCTACTCGGCTGTGTCAACGACCGCGGCGAGCTTTCGCAGATCAGCTACGGCCAGGAGGCTGGCAATCTGGGCTGCCACCTGATGCGACTCGGCGATCTGCGGCCCTCTGGGCGGACCCAGGTGACGGCCGGGCTTCCAGCCGGGAGCCTCGATGACGCCATCGGACAGCTGCGGGAGCTAGCCCGCAACTCGCTGCTTCCGCCGTGCGCGAAGTCCGCGTCGACCAACCCCGTGTCGACGAACCCCGTGCCTACCACTACCGGGCCCACCACCACGGCGCCCACGGCGGCCCCGCGAAGCGGATCCGCGACGCCGGCCGCTCCAACGCCGACGAAGTCTCCGAGTTCATCGGTGAAACCACCGCAACCTTCTGCTACGCCGTTGCCTGCACCGCAGCAGACGCCGGGCACCGACTGCCGGGCGGCGGCATGACCGACCCGCAGGTATGCGGCGGCGGCAGAAAACTGGCCCGCCTATGACGACCGCACCGCAGCCGCCGGTGGCGATCATCCCGCCACTACCGACCCGCCGCAACGCCGAACTGGCACTGGTGTGCTTCGCCACCGCGATAACCGGTGTCGCCCTGACGATCGTTGAGGCGAACCAGGAGCAGGGCATCAGCTGGGACCTTGTGAGTTACACCCTGGCGTTCCTGACCCTGTTCGTCGGCGCGCATCTGGCGATCCGGCGTTTCGCGCCCTATGCCGACCCGTTACTGCTTCCCGTCGCCGCGTTGCTAAACGGTCTTGGTCTGGTGCTCATCCACCGTCTCGATCTCGTCGAGGGAATGCAATCTGACAGCCACGCAGCCGGTCGGCAGATGCTGTGGACCCTCCTCGGTGTCATCGGCTTCTCGCTGGTCGTCGTCTATCTCACCGACCATCGGATGTTGGCACGCTACGACTACACCTGCGGAGTGGCCGGGCTGGTGCTGCTTGCCATACCCGCACTGCTGCCGACCAGTCTCTCGGAGACCAACGGCGCAAAGATCTGGATTCGCTTGCCGGGCTTCAGTATTCAGCCCGCGGAGTTCTCCAAGATCCTGCTGTTGATCTTCTTCGCAGCAGTCCTGGTCACCAAGCGCAATCTCTTCACCAGCGCCGGCCAGCATTTCCTCGGCCTGGACCTGCCGCGGCCACGTGATCTGGCCCCGCTGCTGGCGGCATGGATCATCTCGGTTGGGGTAATGGTCTTCGAGAAGGACCTGGGCACCTCGCTGCTGCTCTACGCCTCATTCCTGGTGATGGTTTATATCGCCACCGAGCGATTCAGTTGGGTCGTGATCGGCTTGGCCCTGTTCGGCGCGGGAAGTGTTGCGGCATACCATCTTTTCGGCCACGTTCGAGGGCGTATCGAGACGTGGATAGACCCCTTCGCCGACCCCGAGGGTTGGGGTTACCAAATGGTGCAGTCGCAATTCAGCTTCGCCACCGGCGGCGTCTTCGGCACCGGTCTGGGCAATGGCCAGCCGGGCACCGTCCCGGCCGCCTCCACGGATTTCATCATCTCCGTCGTGGGGGAGGAGTTAGGGCTTGTCGGGTTGGCCGGCGTGCTGATGCTCTACACCATCGTGATCGTGCGCGGCCTGCGCACCGCAGTGGCCGTGCGCGACAGCTTCGGCAAGCTCCTTGCCGCCGGCCTGTCATCGACGCTGGCGATCCAGCTGTTCATCGTGGTCGGTGGCGTCACCGGACTGATCCCGCTCACCGGACTGACCACACCGTGGATGTCCTACGGCGGGTCCTCGCTGGTGGCCAATTATCTGCTGCTGGCCATCCTGGTGCGGATCTCGCACGCGGCCCGTCGGCCGATCCAGACCAGCCAGCACACACCCCTTGCGGCAGCGCGCACCGAGGTGATCGCCCGATCATGAACACATCGTTGCGTCGAATCTCGTTGATGGTCATGGCGTTGACCGTGCTGCTGTTGATCAATGCCACCGTCACGCAGGTCTTCCGTGCTGATGCGTTGCGGTCGGACCCACGAAACCAGCGGGTGCTGCTCGACGAGTACTCGCGTCAGCGGGGTCAGATCACCGCCGGTGGCCAATTGCTGGCCTATTCGCTGTCGACGACCGGCCGCTACCGATTCCTTCGGGTTTACCCGGATCCCTACGTGTACGCGCCGGTGACTGGGTTCTACTCGCTGCGGTTCTCGAGCAACGGCCTCGAGCGGGCCGAGGACCTGATCCTCAACGGCTCCGATGAGCGGCTGTTCGGCAGGAGGCTGGCGGATTTCTTCACCGGCCGAGACCCGCGCGGCGGCAACGTGGACACCACCCTCGTCCCGCGGATACAGCAGGCCGCATGGACGGCCCTGCAACAGGGCTGCAACGGACCGTGCAAGGGCTCAGTGGTGGCCCTGGAGCCCTCCAGCGGGAAGATTCTGGCGATGGTCTCCTCACCCTCGTACGACCCCAACATGCTCGCCACGCATGACACCGAGGCACAGGGCAAGGCCTGGCAGCAACTGGGCGACGACGCGTCCGCACCGCTGACTAACCGCGCCATCGCCGAGCGGTATCCGCCGGGATCGACGTTCAAGGTGATCACGACCGCGGCTGCCCTGCAGGCCGGAATCACCGAGGACGAGCCGTTGACCGCCGCCGGATCGATCCCGTTGCCCAATAGCACCGCAACGCTCGAGAACTACGGCGGTACGCCGTGCGGGACCGCCCCGACTGCGCCCTTGCGGGAGGCCTTCGAGCGGTCCTGCAACACCGCGTTCGTGGAACTGGGGATGCGGATCGGCGCCGACGCCCTGCGCAGCACTGCCGAGGCATTCGGGTTCGACAGCCCGCCGGCAGCCATTCCGCTGCAGGTCACCGAATCGATCATGGGGCCGATGGCTGATGCTGCCGCGGTGGGGATGTCCAGCATGGGACAGAAGGACGTGGCGGTGACTCCGCTGCAAAACGCAATGGTGGCCGCGGCGATAGCCAATGCCGGTGTGGTGATGCAGCCGTACCTGGTGGACAGCCTCGAGGGGCCCGACCTTTCCAGCATCAGCACGACCGCGCCACAGCAGCAGCGGCGGGCGGTTTCGGCGCAGGTCGCGGCTAAGCTAA
>Ga0194038_1000754_pt1 | contig 14128 bp, 16 predicted proteins | sample JunL226m_MetaG_FD_148630 | JGI IMG/M metagenome (GOLD analysis project Ga0194038, IMG submission 148630) | Anoxic zone freshwater microbial communities from boreal shield lake in IISD Experimental Lakes Area, Ontario, Canada - Jun2016-L227-6m | ecosystem: Environmental > Aquatic > Freshwater >...
GTTTTTTAGGGTCTAAATAATCCATAATTAGTTACTAAATATAGTATGTATGTACTTGCTCTTATCTGCAATAAGGTTTAAGATTAATAACAGATAATTAAACATAAAAGTTATAAAAGTGAGCAAAAAGAATATCATCACTATCGACGGTCGCCAGTACGACTCAATGACTGGCCAGTTAATTGGTGGATCGAAACCGGATGCTGATTTTAGCGTTGAAAAAATCACCAAATCACACACCGTGGCCAAACACGCCGTAGTCCACAACAGACAAAATTCTAAAACACTTATGAGGCATGCGGTTAAGAAACCTATCCCCAGCAGCAATGCCATAAAATCAAATGGCGCCATTGAGCACAAGCATGCGAGTACGCCATCTGTTGTCGCCAAACACTCTGTACACAAGATAAACAAAACCAAATTAAATGCTGCCCAAAAAATACAAAAGAGCCAACAGATAAGCCGTTTTTCTAAAAATTCTGCGCAAGCTACTGCCGCACCCAAACCAGTATCTTCCGCTTCCAGCAAGAAAACAGTCAATACCCGTAAAAAAATAGTCTCTAGGCCTCGCACAACAGCTGAGCTGCTTGAGCACGCCATCGCCAGGTCCACCTCTCACGAGACAACATACACTCCAGATTCCAAAAAATTTTTTAAAAGGTTGAGCCGTAATTCAGCGCTTGCCCTAAGCGTAGGGGTTCTTATAATCAGTGTCGTTGCAATCAAGGCCATCCCATTCATAAAAACAAAATCCGCCTCTGCAAACGCAGGCTTTAGCGTGGTTATTCCCAAAAACCAACCATCAGGCTTTAGTATCGCTAAGTTAGATGCCAAGCCGGGCACAATCAGCATCAATTATAAGAGCAACAGTGACTCCCGCAGCTTTGTTGTGACTGAACAAGTTAGTAACTGGAGTGATGAAGCCTTGCGCGCCAAGCAGTCAAATAGCTCTGTTCTGGGGATTCAAGCCATCAATACTGGCAGCAAAACCATATACATCGACAGCAACTATAATGCCAAATGGATTGACTCCGGAATTTATTACAGCGTTGACGGCTCTGGCGTATTAAGCACAAAACAAATTGTCGAAATTGCCAATAGTCTATAGGCACAATCCCAGCTATCTCCTATAATTAGAATCAATGAATAAAGTTAGAACCCGTTTTGCCCCTAGTCCAACCGGATTTTTGCATGTTGGCGGCATTCGTACGGCACTTTTTGCTTGGCTACTTGCCAAGAATAAAGACGGGGAATTTATCTTAAGAATAGAAGATACTGATCAAGCTAGAGAAGTTGGTGGAAGTGTAGATCACATCCAGAAAAGTCTAGAATGGCTTGGCCTAGAGTGGAACGAGGGCCCAGGCAAAGAGGGCAGTCACGGACCATACCTGCAAAGCCAGCGACTCGATTTATACAAAGAGTGGGCTCACAAACTAATAGAACAGGGCAGGGCCTACGCTGACCCATATAGCGCCGAGGAAGTACAAGCTTTTAGAGAACAGGCCAGGGCCAACAAAAAGCCATTCCTATTTAGAAACCATCGACCAGAAAATCCACCGGCCTGGGACGGCACTACTCCTTTACGCTTCAAGTCAGAACCTGGCGATCAACCAATAAACTGGGATGACGCAGTTATGGGCGCAATGCATGCCGGCCCTGAAGTAGTTGATGACTTTATACTCATCAAGTCAGATGGCTTTCCGACATACAATTTTGCACATATAATCGATGATCACCTTATGGAAATCAGCCACGTCATTAGAGGCCAAGAATTTTTGGCTAGTATGCCCAATTACCTAAACCTGTACGAAGCTCTGGGCTTCGAAAAACCAGTCTTTGCCACAATGCCGCATATATTAGGCCCTGACGGCAACAAAAAGCTCAGTAAGCGCGATGGTGCAAAAGACATATTAGACTACCAAAAAGAAGGCTATCTGCCAGAAGCTATGCGCAATTTTTTGGCTAGCCTTGGATGGAATGATGGCACCGAACAGGAAGTCTATAGTACTGATGAACTGATTGCTAAATTTAGTCTAGAAAAAGTTCAAAGCAGTAGCGCAAGATTTGATGAACGACGCTTATTATGGCTTAATGGCAGCCATATCAGAGAACTTGATGTAGAACAATTATATGAGCTAACAGAAGCCTATTGGCCTCCGAACATTCCCGAGCAGTACAGCAATAAAGAATATAAATTAAGGGTGCTGGGACTAGTTCAGGAACGACTTAAATATTTTGCAGAATTACCAACTCTTAGCAACTTCTTTTTTGAAGATTTGCCAATCGACGACAATCTAATTGAATCTAACAAACAGCTCAAAAAAATTGAAAAAAGCGAATTAAAAGATTTACTTATTACTGCTGAAACAGCGTTAAAAGACAGTGATTTCAGTGAACAAGATCTTACAGAAAAACTAAACCATCTACTTGAAACTACTCAACAAAAACCGGCTGTACTGTTTAGTTTGATCAGGATAGCCACAACTCAAGCAGCGGCTAGCCCGGGACTAGCAGGTAGTATGGCCTGCCTAGGCAAAGATCGTTGCCTAAATCGCATAAAAGCCCAAATTACAGCCCTCTAAACACTGGTGAATTAGCATAAGCATTGTTATAATATGTTAATGATTGACGACGTCAAAAAAAATAATAAAAAACATCGAGCCACTATCAATGCTGGAGCCCCAAAGCCGAGTCCCGATACGGATAGCTTCTTAACTCCAGAACAGATGGCTGCATTAGATGAAGCGGAACAGAAAGTTCCAATAGATAGCGAGATACCTGTGCCAAAAAAGACCAAGAAAAAATTCAACCTCAGAATGCCCAAGAACAAAAAAGAGTGGGCGATCACTATATTAGTGGCCTTACTACTAATTGTTGGTGGTTTTTTTGCTTGGCAAAAATTTATCAAAAAAACACCTATAAGTCTGCCTCATCACAGCGCCAAAAAATCCAATTTAGTGCCATCCACCCTCAGTGGACTTCCAGTTGATCCATCAGTCAATAAAAGGCCGGTAACTGGAGTTATGATAGAGAACAGTATGGATGCTAGGCCTCAGAGTGGGCTAGGCGAAGCCAGTGTTGTTTTTGAAGCCATAGCCGAAGGCGGGATAACCCGATTCTTAGCTCTATTCCAAGACACGGCACCCGAAAACATCGGCCCAATACGAAGCGCCAGGCCATACTACGCCCAATGGGTTCTAGGCTTCGATGCTGGATATGCCCATGTCGGCGGTAGTCCTCAGGCTTTAGCCGATATCCGCAATTGGAACGTAAGAGACCTAGACCAGTTTGCTAACGGTGGCAGCTATCGTAGAGTTAGCGAAAGGCCAGCACCGCACAATGTCTACACCAGCATGTCAGCGCTCAATAAACTAGAAGATTCCAAAGGGTGGGGCACATCGCAGTTCAAAGGGTTTGTTCGTAAACCGCAGTCTGCTGCCAAAATACCTACCGCCAAATCAATTAATTTTGCGATATCTGGCCCAATCTACAACAGCCACTACGATTATGACGCCAAGACTAACAGTTATCTGAGGAGCGAAGGTGGCCAAGCTCAGACCGACGCCAACACTTCTAAGCAAATTACCCCCAAAGTAGTCATCGGCTTAATAATGCCATACTCTATAGAATCCGACGGTATACATTCAGTGTATGACACTATCGGCACGGGTCAGGCTTATGTATTCCAAGACGGCAAGTTTTCTATAGGAAGCTGGACCAAAAATAGCAACGAAGAACAGTTTACCTTCCAAGACGCATCAGGTAACCCTCTGAAATTAAATGCCGGCAAAACTTGGTTAACAGCACTTCGCTCACCAGGGCAAGTTACTTACACTCCGTAAGCTCCGATGAATTATCTACAAGAAGTTCTCCAATCCATCAGAACAAGGCTTTTTGTTTTTATTGTTCTAGAAAATATATTATTGATAACTTTTTGGTATCTAGCAGTCGAAAATTCAGAACTTTCGATATCAGTAATCGCTGTCATAAGCATCGTTGCCAGCCTCCTAATCAGTGCTGTAGCGACCTACGCCTTAAGTAATTACTTATTGCAGCCCCTCAAGTTTCTACGCGACGCGCTACTTCACATTAGCCCCAAAGAGCACGGCGTAGCACCTCCAAATCTCGAACAACTTACTCTTGGCAAACAACTTGTAAGCAGCTTAGTGTCTCAGATTTACGAAATATCCAGCTTGGCAAACAGTCGTGCCGAGGAAAAGCCAAATGCGCCAATCAGCGACTTCCAAAACAACTTCATAGCCAAAAGCCTACCGCTGCCTTTGATCACTCTCGACTCTACAGAAACAATTACTTATGCAAATTCTAAAGCCGCCGAATACATCGGTATAGCGGCTAAAGATTTAATCGGCAAAAACGTCTACATGATACTCGACATGTCATTTCCCAGCGAAGATACTTTCGATAATTGGCTCAAAAAAGCCAAGACCAGCGCAGCCACATCTAGTAAGCTATGGAACCGCGTAAGGCTCAATGTTAGTGACAGTCATCCACTCCGATTATTTGATTTAGCCGTCTACTATAACAAGGGGAATGATCTGGGCTCAGAAACAATGCTAGTGATGTTCGATCATACCAAAGAATATTCTCAAGACGACCAAGCTATTAGCTTTATCGCCCTGAGTGTCCATGAGCTTAGAACACCACTTACACTACTGCGAGGTTACATAGAGGTACTAGAAGATGAAATGGACTCCAGCAATCCAGAACTCAAGGATTTCATGATGAAACTTCGCTCACAAGCAGAGCAATTAACAGCTTTTGTAAACAACATACTGAATGTCGCACGCATAGAAGAAGACCAACTCATACTCAATCTGCAAGAAGAAGATTGGTCGAGTGTATTAACGAAATCTATAGAAAACATGCAAATTAGAGCTCGGGTCAGGGGAATACAGCTGAATTGCACGATTGCCGAGAACATTCCGACCGTAGGCATAGACCACATCAGCATTATTGAAGTAATCAACAACCTAGTGGATAACGCTATAAAATACAGCGGCACAAGCAAGAAAATAGATATTAGCGCATATGTCACTAAAGACGGTCTTGTAGAGACCACTATAAAAGATTATGGCCTGGGAATATCAGCTTCTGTGGTGCCCAACTTATTCACCAAGTTTTACAGAGATCATCGCAACCGCGCCCAAATAGGTGGCACAGGCCTGGGATTATACCTATGCAAAGCAATTATCGATGCCCACAGCGGCAATATATGGGTCAGAAGCAAAGAAGGACAGGGCAGCATATTTGGGTTCACCTTGGTGCCTTATTTGCGCTTAGCCGAAGAAAAGAAAAAATCAGGCGACAAAGGAATCGTCAGAAGCGCACATGGATGGATAAAAAATCATTCACTTTATAGGCGTTAGCATTAATTTGATAAAGTATCATTATGGAAACAGACAAAGACATCATCACCAAAAACCGTAAAGTTTTGTGTATAGAAGATGAGATCTTCATCGCTGAGCTATACAAAAGAGCCCTCACCAAACACGGCTACCAGGTGACCGTAATATCCGATGGCAATGAAGCACTCAAAGAGGCCGAAACAGATGAATACGATATTATCCTTCTAGACCTGATGATGCCTGGCTTAACAGGCATAGACATCCTCCGAAAACTACGCAATAAGGCCAAGATTCCACCTATCAAAGCCAAGATAATAATTGCTACCAATCTAGAACAGCGTGATGATGTCCGGCAAGACATAGAAAGCCGCGCAGATGGCTATTTGGTGAAGGCCGAGATCACACCCAATGAGCTAGCAGATTTTCTAGACAACATTAAATGACCCGTCTTGCTCAATAAATTTGCTAAAATGAAGTAATGCCCAATACAAATCGACCGCGTTTTAGCGTGGTAATTCCGTGTTACAACGAAGAACTTTACATTGCCGACGCTTTGAAATCATTGCAGAAACAAGATTTTACAGGCGATTATGAAGTAATAGTGGTCGACAATAACTCTACCGACAATACTGCAGCATTAACCAAAAAACATGGTGCTAAAGTAGTGCACGAAAAGCGACCAGGCATATGCTGGGCCAGGCAAGCAGGCACTGAGGCTGCCAAGGGCGAGATAGTTATATCTACCGATGCAGACACTACTTTCGCCAGTAACTGGCTGGCCAGTATTGACGCAAGGTTTCTGAAAAATCCTAAAGCCATAGCAGTCTGTGCACCATGCCGATTCGTTGATGCTCCATGGTGGGGCAAATATTATCCATACCTACTATTTGGTGCCGTATACGGAATTGCCAAATTAACAGGCTTCGTATTTTACATAACTGCCACCAACACCGCTTTCAAAAAAGAATACTGGAGCGGCTACAACACCGAAATGACACAGGGCGGTGATGAACTAGACTTATTAAGACAACTGAGACATAAGGGCAAGGTAGTATTTAGCAATGATTACGTGGTATATACCTCTTCTAGAAGGCTTGATCACGGCCTCTGGTACAATCTCTTTGTAACTTTTGGTTACTACTATATTTCAGCCTATTATGTGAACAGAATTTTCAAAAAAGAGGTGATTGGTTCAGCGCCAGCATATCGCAAAAATTTGCTATTTAAGATCCCTAAAAACATAAAATCTAGCGCCAAGATTATTTCTGATCGAGCCAACGAATACAGGCAAAGCGCAGCCAAAAAAAGCCGATGATTTACTTAATATTAGTTGCAATATTGCTAGCTCTTTATTATCTATTTATGTCGCCTGGCTCTCAGTTATTTGGCAAATTTCCGAGTAGAATAAAAACCGATGAAAAGATTATTTACCTGACCTTTGACGACGGACCCAACGAACCTTACACGTCCGAAATTGTAGACTACCTGAACTCCAAAAAAATAAAAGCAACTTTCTTTGTAGTAGGCAAGTGTGCCAAGCTGCAGCCCAATACTCTAGAAAAAATTGCTAAGTCTGGTCACACCATAGGCAACCACACTATGTCACATTCATTTATTCAATATTTCAAAACTCCAGGCATGAAAAAGCAGATAATAGAGAATCAAAATATAATTCAATCAATTACCGGTATTACTCCGCAGTTATTTAGACCTCCATGGCTATTCCGTCAGCCTATATTACTTAAGTCTGCGAACAAGCTGGGCCTGAGGCCAATTTCAGGTGTTTTCTGCCACCCACTAGAGGTTTTTCAAATCGACGCCGCCAAAATAGCCAACAAAGCTATCAAACAAGCACGGCCCGGCCAAATAATAATCTTCCACGACGGCTACAACTCCAAAGGCGCCAGCCGCCGCCAAACCGTAGAAGCCCTCAAACTCACAGTAGAAGCCCTATCCAAAAAAGGCTATACCTTCAAACCCCTAAATTAAAAAATCCCTAGATATCACTAATAATTTCAGCAATGACTGGTCTATGATCAGATAGATAAATTGCTGGGCAGGAAATTTTTTCGAAACTATAAGAGTCTGGCAACAAAACATAATCAAGCGAGCCATCATCTTTAGGGTAGGAGGCATATGACGAGAAATCTCTAGAAGATTTATACCCATCAAGAATATTTAACTTGTACGGCGATAGGTCATATATATTAAAATCACCCAAAATAATAGGCTTATGCTTTTTTCCTTTAATGACATCCATTAACTCCTTGATATGGAGGTCGCTATAAATAGTTCTGTTGCTAAAATGGACATTACATAGGCGCAGTATAGTGTCTTGGATTTGGATATCACAAAAAAGTACCGTTCGTTTCTCTTTGTCTTGAGGATGTTTTTGAAGTAAATATGATTCACTCGAAGTTATTGGATATTTTGAAATAATAGCCAGTCCATGCTCGGCTTCTTGAGTAAAATCACCATTTAAGTCAATCTGATCAGTTTTTTTCATTGTTGGTGAAAACACATGATATTTATAGCCAGCACTCTTAGCTATATCCTCAGCTTGAGATAATTCAGAAAATGATTTATTGAGCTGAACTTCCTGCAATGCAATTATGTCAGGATTATTTTTTGCTATAAATTCTAATACATTGCGCCTTCTATCGGGCCAGTCGTAATACCGCCAAAGGTTCAGGGTAACTATCTTTAATTTCTTCATTCTACAATTTCCTTATTTCTATAGTATTGTAACGCTTTAACGTTAGTAGCCGTATAAGCCCTAAATTAAAAAATCCACCGGCTGGTGAATTATTTTTGGTGAACCACCTAGATTCGAATTGGACCCATCTCTTATTTGAGATTAATAAATTGATAAACTCTAGAGCAGTCAATAATCTATATCACTGCATTCCAGAAGGGTTCAAATCCAACTTAAAATAGTCCACATGATTAGCTGAACTAAGTGTTACAATTTACGGTATAGTAGGTTGTAAATATCATGTTTAAACATATTAATAGCTCAATTAAACCAAGGTCAATCGGCGAGTATCCAAAATATGCAGTTACATACTGGTTTATAGGTTTTTTTATACTTACTTTTTTTGCATCATTCACGCTATTTACGAGCCTAGAGAAAGGTGGCCAATATATTAGGCGGCAGACCTGTAATGATGTTCAGGATTCAGGTTATGACTTGAAAGCTGGGAAACTACCAGATGAATGTTTGTCATGGGGAAAGACTGTATACATACCTACTGAAAAATACATAAAAGACAGTCTTATTGAATCTACATTATATAGTACGGGTTTTGCGCTCTTATTATGCACCTACTGGTTGATTACGGACTATAAATTAACCAAACGCGATTAAGCTACAAGTGTACTTATGAAAAAATATTAACGATTAAATATTTGAGCTCATTATTTATAGAATTAATGCTTGATTCAGATATAAATATAATTTAGATATGTTTGTATTTTTATTACTTTTATTGTATCCTTTAGATAATGTATTGTTAAATACAACAGCAATTCATAAATTTTTATATAGGTTCATTTATTATGATAAGAAAAATAATTGGTGGCACAGTAGCCGTAGTGATAGGTGGTTCAACTTTTGCTATCAGTCAAGGTGATGTTGTGAATAATTTTGCCAAAAATTCAGGCATGTCTCAAGATCAAGCACAACAATATGTTAATAACATTGCTTCTAAAGACCTACAGTCTTTCGGTAAAATTGGCGAAAGCTTTATTAGCGATGGTAATGGAATATTAAGTGCTTCGAATGGCATTGACTGCAACAACTACAAATATACCTGGGAATCCCCGACATTATCTTGCGATGACGGTAAAAATCAGTTAACAAAAACAGGTAATGATGAAGTATCTTTAGGTAATTGTCTTAAATCACTTGATACAAACTTGGGGCCGAACGCAAAACCAAAGATTAACGAGTGCATACAGTCTATTGACGTTATGAATAGCGATTATTCCTTTCAAATTGTGTCGGCAACATTAAGCAGTAAAGATATTGATGATGCAAAAAATTCCAATATTTACAATAAGTCGGTGCTAGAAGCAGCAATAAAAAATTAATCATCGTAGTAATTTGATGGATTAGCGTAATTTATTTGTGCTAAAAGATTTTATTTTGATTATATAAATTGTAATAAACAATAAAGAAAATAATAGATAAAACAAATGTGAAGGGCGTTAAATAATGAACGACATTCTTCTTTGTCTGAATATTGTCAATGCCCACTATGTTTGGTGTTTTATAAGCTAACCTTTCAGCTACTAATGCGGTTACAATTCCTAAAATAGGTATGGTGCTTGCATAAATACTCACTATTGCTAAGGTTAAGGCTATATTTGCATCTTTACATGCCTGTTGGATCACAATATCGTCAGTCGTTTTAATATTTTTCATTATTAAAGACAATATATCATTGTACTCCGGTTTTAGTAAGTAAGTTATTTACTTAAGAATTTTATGCGTCATTCTACCTAATTTTTTATTGTGCCGTCTTGGACGCCTAACAACATACCAATGAATATAAATGCTATAAAAATGCCCACTATGTACAACAAAATCATAGAAGTCTTATTGCCTTTTTTCTTCCTGATTTCATTTGCTTTGTATATCGCAAGTACACCTATGCCAGCTACTAAGAGATTGGGAATAAGTTGTCCTAATTGGTAATCATCCATTTGAAATAATCTTTCTGCGTGTGTTATTTAATCTAATCGTACTCTCACTAGTCCAATATCTCAACTTGGCTTTCGCCTGTAACAGATATTTGTGGGTAACCGTTATATTGCGAAATTAGACCACTGACTCTAACTTTTTTACCTTCATATTGTGATAATTCAGTATCACTGAAAGCTGAATCCTTAGGTATATAAATAACGAATCCATTTTTATAATCTTCTTTCTCGTCAATAAATTTAGTACCAGCCGCAGTTTCATATGTATAGCCTACAGTAAACTCAACACAACCATTCTCGCTGTAATGATCCCGGACATTTTCCGGCGTGAAGCAAGTACTAGTGGGTTCTGCAAGGTTAGAGTCTGTGGTTTGGCTATTTGATATTTCACCTTCTGAACCTCTAGCCGCAATAATTGCAAAAAAGCTAACAAGTGCAACAATAATTATTATCGAGGCGATTATACTGTTCTTTTTATCATTGTCCATTTATTTGATCTTACTATGTTTATGAATCACAAACTAATTAAAAATTGATTAAAAATGTTCAATCAGTTAGTGTATAAATAACAACTAATTACATATGAATAGTCAATCAAGCGAAACTAGAGCAGGTAAAGTAATTCTTATTGCTATTGCTGCAGCAATAGCAATTATTGGTTTTGACTACTACACGCAAAAAATTTATGTCAGCTGCACTAGCTATGATATCAATTACCAAGTAATCACAAATGATGACGCTACGAAAGCTAGTGGCACTACTACCATTACTCAAGCAGGGGTGAAAGGCACGAAAACTAAATGCGTTAAGAAAGACGGAACAGTAGTTTCTGATAATGTAGTTTCTCAACCAGTAAATGAAATTATTGCTAGAGGCACAATGTTGCCAACACCGCCACTTCCACCACCCACTTCGTACAGGACGGGCGCAATTTGCCGTGACGGCTCAAGAAGTTATGCTACTGGTAGGGGCGCGTGCTCATGGCACGGTGGCGTATCTTATTGGTTAGAGAATTGAAATATTCGAATATGTCACCAATTAAAAAACCACATAAAAAAACTCGCACTTGGATAATAATACTATCAATTATTATTTTGATAGCTACATTTTCTATTAAGTATTTGCTATTTAACCTTGTAGATTCAATAAATAACTGGACTTTTTAACATACTAACTGTGGTTTTTTAATTGGTGACCTCACGGGGAATCGAACCCCGATTGCCAGGATGAGAACCTGGTGTCCTAACCGTTAGACGATGAGGCCATGCTGTTGAAATATAGCCGCGTTATCTTATCACATCTGTTATTGATGGTCTAGATTGTGGCGGCAAGCATAAGCGTTGCATAATTGCCAGATAACAGCGATAATATATCCATATATATGAACAGTAATTTAAATTTAGTATCTAGGGTGGGTCTATCTGAAAAGATAGATAGTTGCTGATGTTTGGTTTCAAGAAAAAAAATCAAAAAAAGACGGGTGACGCCAACGCTGTTGATGATATAAATAATCAGCAAAAACGCTTTGAGTTAATTGTAAATAACATCGAAGATGGTGTGTCGTTGATTGATGCCCAAGGCACCATCCAATTTATGAGTCCATCGGCACAAAAAATAACTGGCTGGACAACCGATGACGCAACTGGGGTAAATGTAAAGCAGGTGATTCAACTGGTAAATGCCAAGAATGAAGCCTACAGCGAAGAAGAAAATCCTCTCAATAAAGTCTTCAAGTTGGGCAAGGCTATGCGCGATAACAGCTCATTTATGGTCAACAAAAATAAGCAGCAAATTGCAGTAAGTCTTAGCATCTCACCGCTCAACAACGAGGCCGGCAGTTCGTCTGGTGCCGTTATTGTGTTCCGAGACGTTACTCAAGAAAGGGCTCAAGAACAACAAAAAAATGACTTCGTCAGTACCGCCAGCCACGAAATGCGTACACCAGTAGCAGAGATTGAAGGCTTCTTGTCATTAGTCTTGAACGAGAAAGTAGCAACCATCGACGAAAGGGCGAGAAATTTTATCACTAAGGCCTACGCCTCATCCCGTCATTTAGGTAAACTTTTCCAGGACCTATTGGCTAGCTCGAGGGCAGAGGATGGCAATATGGTTAGTAACCCGGTTGTCGTAGAGATGGGTAAGTTGCTAGAAAAAACAGCTGATGACCTGAAGATGATAGCCGAAAAAAAGGGCTTATTTATGGATTTTGTAATTGGATCTAGCACTGTCATTAATGCCACCAGGGAAGGCAGTCAGCTAATTAAGCCTTTTTATTATGTTAAAGCTGATCCCGATAGGCTCGTAGAAGTAATCAATAATTTGTATGATAATGCCGTGAAATACACCGAAAAGGGCAAAGTAATCATCGGTCTTACGGGTAACGACAAGGTGGTGCAGTTCTATATTAAAGACACCGGTGTGGGTATACCCAAGGATGATATAGCGCATTTATTCCAGAAGTTTTATAGAGTTGATAGCACCGACACCAGGATAGTTGGGGGATCAGGACTAGGACTGTTTATATCCCGAAAAATTATTGAAATGTATAACGGAAGAATCTGGGCTGAAAGCGAAGTTGGTAAAGGCACGACTTTCTTTATAAATTTGCCTCGGCTAACAACTCAGCAAGCTCAAGCCATGCAATCTCCGGCCACTGTAAAGCCCGCAACTAAACCAGCCAATACATGAGTATGATGTGCTACAATAAAATTAATCTAAACATAATCACAATAAAGTAGGATCAATTATGTCAAAAGTAATGCTCGTAGAAGATGATAACAACCTTCGGGAAATCTATGCCGCCAGGATGCAGGCTGAAGGATATGATGTAGTTACTGCAGCTGACGGCGAGCAAGCTCTCGTAGTAGGCAAGGCCGAAACACCAGACCTCATTATCTCTGATGTTATGATGCCGAAAATAAGTGGCTTTGAAATGCTCGACATAATCCGCAACACCGATGGCATGAGAGAAGTAAAAGTCATCATGCTGACTGCGCTAGGACAAAGCGATGAACAAGAAAGAGCCGAAAAACTCGGTGCCAACAAATATTTAGTAAAATCACAAGTTACACTCGAAGATATCGTTAAGGCAGCTCATGAAATGCTCGAAGACCAAGGCGATGCCGGTGCAGCAGCACCAGCAACACCAGAAGCTCCAGTAGCTGCTGAGGCTGTACCAGCCGTAGCTGCTCCAGAAGCTACACCTGTAGCTGCCGAGCCCGCACCAGAAGCAACACCTGTAGTCCCTGAAGCTCCAGAAGCTGTTGCCGAGCCAGCTGCGCAAGAAGAATCCACTGTAAAGTCAGAAATTGAAGATTTCGTGACTGGAGCTAGTACTGATCCTACAGCTACACCCGAACCAGCAGCAGTAGAAGCTCCTGCGACCACAGGATCAGGCAATGAAGAAGACAAATCATTAACTGATGCCGTAGACTCCTTGTTGGCAAATAATTCAGCCGACACCCCAGCGGCAGCACCAGCCGAACCAGCAGCAGAAAACGCAGAGGCCAGCGATTCTGTTAGTCAAATTAACGGCCGGACCGTTATTCAACCAACTGATAGTGAGCCCAAAAAAGATATTAATGAATTATTGGCCGCTGAAGAAGCAAAAGAAGGCGCAACCGCCCCTGAAGCTCCAGTTGAAACTGCAGCACCAGCAGAAGCACCCGCACCTGCAGCCGAAGCTAGCGCAGCACCAGCAGAATCTACAGAACCAAAGCCAGCTCCACCTATTGATCCCAATCTTGCATTATAATTAATGCATGCGTATAAATAAGTACCTCGCAAAAGCCACCGGTCTAAGCCGTAGAGCAGCCGATAAAATCATTGCAGAGGGCAGGGTTCGTGTAGATGGACAAACCCCCGAACAAGGTCAAGATATTCTTGGTTCAGAACAGGTTACTATCGACGGCGAGTCAATCAGCCTAGTTCAAGACGTCACCATAATGATGAATAAACCCGTCGGCTTTGTGTGTAGTCGCAAAGGGCAGGGCAGCCGTACAATATACGAATTATTACCCGAAAAATATCAAAATCTGAAATCAATTGGCCGTTTAGAC
>Ga0194038_1000756_pt1 | contig 14112 bp, 12 predicted proteins | sample JunL226m_MetaG_FD_148630 | JGI IMG/M metagenome (GOLD analysis project Ga0194038, IMG submission 148630) | Anoxic zone freshwater microbial communities from boreal shield lake in IISD Experimental Lakes Area, Ontario, Canada - Jun2016-L227-6m | ecosystem: Environmental > Aquatic > Freshwater >...
GTATTGCACCTTTTTGGGGAATGTTGTGCAATGCAGTATAAAAAATAATGTCAAAACCAAGCAGCTCCATCGCTCGCCGATTCGACCCGCAAGACCGGTTGCCTACACCACACCACTTTCTAGGCAGGCTTAAGCTAATGCCTAGGCTACTGTTTTAGAACAATTTTGCGTCTTTTAATCCGTTCGTCGCGAGTTCGAAAACGGAGTTTCGGTGCAGGCAATCTCGCCTGAGCCTTCAGCAATAAAATACCACCCGAAGGTGGCTTTTTATTTCTTATTCAATTTAGCTTGACGCCAAAATGAAAATTTATTGCTTAACAATTGCTGGCGGAATCCATTGAGGAGAGCTAGTGCTACTAATTCCGTTAAAGGGATTGAGAATCGTACTCACCCCCGTAGTATTAGCAGCCACTGGATTATATAAACGCATCAGCACACTAAATACGCCGCTAGGTACTGGAATCCAATAAGGTAACTTTGCACTAGAGCTGGGCACACTATTTTGAAAATAAAGTGTTGGTATTCCACCCATTGCTGCCAACTGAATAGAGCCTAAAGCATATACACCACCAACCTGACTGGTGTAGTAATAGGTATTGGTTGTAGAGCTATAAATATTGTTATTGGAGTCATATACCGTGACTGACCAAAAACCATTATTGGTAGTAATTGGTGGAATACCAACAGTAGAAAAATTAAGAGAGTAGCTATTTCCACTGGCGCCCGTAAGAGGTGCAGCGCTGCTATCAACCGTCAGCTGTGGATAAGTGCCATCAGCTGGGAGATTTGCACCCAACCCAACCTTGGCCGTTGCCGCAGCAGTAATCCATCCAGCATAATCCGGTTTGTATTGCCCTAGAGTAGTATTAATTGACCAATAATTAGTAGCAGAGGTAGCACTTGATCCAGTAGCAATGTAACCGATGGCAGTTATTGCATCGGTATATCCATTTGAAACCAAACTCGTTTGGGCGGGACTCAGCAGACTCGCATCATAACCACTCGATGTGAGGCCTATTAATGAGAAAGTATTAAATATTGCGGTTTGATCATAAACATTCGATGTCATATTTAGCACGCCATTAATCACGCCTGCATAGTTAGCTAATAGTTTATTTTGATTAATAGCAGCAGATAAATTGGTGAAAAACTGAGTGGCAGAATTTGCTGTGGGTGCGCTACTTTGCTTAACCGACCCGCCATTGGTATTAGTAAAGTTGGTAAGCGCCTGCAGACTATATTTACTCATGACATTTTGGGATTGCCACAATGCTAATGCGGAACTTGCAACCCCGTACAAGGATTGATAGAGTGTCTGCGCAACCCCATTTTGCGTTTGCACTGCATAAGTATCTACTGCCACCCTGCCGATCAGCCAAGCTTGGGGGGTATAAATCGCAACAGAGTTGTTGGGATAAGCTGCTTTCACCTGTTCAGCATAAGAAGCGTTGGCATAGTAAAGCACAACGGCACCGCAAGTGTTGATCCTGCTACCTACGCTTGCTTGCACATTGGTATAGGCATCCATAACTTGCAATACGTTATAAGTAGAGGATTGTGGATAGTTCACTAAATAGGGGTTGACACTTAAATCCAAAAAACCATTTGCGTACAGTACCGAAGTATTTGGCGAGACAATTGTTGTGCCCGTATCAATTGTTTTGGATAGAGCTAAAGTATTGACGGGTAAGGGAGTACTACTTGTAAAGTAAAGTCCCTGCTTCTCCCAAAATTGTTCAGCTGGCAAACCCCACGCATAAGCCTCAACTGCCGCAGCGTAGTAACGACCATCCCCGATGAGCGCCTCAGCAGGGGTAACCTTTAAGGGATTGCTCACTCCCTTATTTGTGGCAGCTGTGGCTGTTGCAGAATAAATCTCTGCATACAGAAGATCAGAACGGCTCGGCGCAGCATTTACTCCGCTTGTCGTCACTGGAAAAGGTGAACTTGAAATAATGCAGGCAGCACTTGAGCTCGCAGCACTATCGCTGGAAGATGAACCGCATGAGCTTAGACATGCGGTAATAAATAGAAATAATGCCGCCCGTAGGGGCACTGAAGCTATTCTATGAACCATGTGCATCTCAGAATAATGCAGCATTTTGGTGTGAAATATGAAAGATATAAGGAAGTCATAAGCTAGCATACTCCACAAAACATCAATTTACCCCCATCCAGTGCTTTATTGAGGAGATTAAATTTTGCTAGCCCCAATTAGCACAATCATATTCATGGCTGCCAACGGGATAATACCAATTTTAAATAGTTGAGGATTCATTGAATTCAATATTGAGAGCCTTTAGAAAGCATTAAATAGCCCATTAAATTCAAAATAATAGAGAGTTGTGGGTGGATCTTCCGAGACATGACAAGCTATCTCGCTCGACGATACAATGTTGATCCAAGAGATAGATCTTGCAAAATCTACTTTGGGCTTTAACCGGTGTCCAATATGAATTAATAACGCTTATTAATTACTTCTTGGTTTAAATACCCTGGGGGTAAAAGAGATGACATCCCTTTTTGCGATATGAAACGATAACGCAATTTCCAATAGCCATTCTTCTTAGTCCAGTAATCCTGGACTGACCAAATATCTTTGATTTTATTTTGCGCTACTTCTTCAAGATAAAAACCCACGATCTGATTATCGCCGAGAGATCGGACTGTTAGGGATCCAATCTTGCATGAAGCCCAACGGTTAAAAGCGCTCACGTCTAATAATTGAGTTGCCGTGTTACTTAGATCAAGCTTATCTGCAAAAATATACTCAAAATTTGGGTCTAGCAGTTTGGTGACTATCTTTTCATTACCAATGCGCAGTGCGTTCAGTAAATCTTCCTCTAATCTAGAAAACTCAGCAAAAGGCTTCACTTGCTGAATGGTATTCACTGGCGGCGATACTACCTGGGCATTGGCTAGTAATGGAAATATTAAAACGAATACTATTACTAAACAGTGACAAGGAAATTTTACAAAATTCGTCATCTAGTAATTACTGCTTACCGCTAGCGTCTACATAGCATTTAGAATTCGCAACTGCTAAGGAACGCTGTATTAAATAATTTTGATCCCCGCCAGACTTTTTTGGAAGGGTAACGTTGTAATAAGGCCCAACACTTGACTTCATATTGCCCGTGCTAGACCCAAAGGTCCAGGCACATTTATCAGCATTTTCAGCACCATTTATGTCATACCAAGCATTTAGCTGTGGATCTGTCACCGTTTCCTCGAGCTCATGCGCGATCACTGAAATCATTCCATCAACGCCAGGATTACTGTTAGGACTTGTTGATTGTGGAGCACAGCTAGCAATACAGCGATTGGCATTGCCAATGAATGCATATTTGACTGGAGTCTTTGCAACATTAAGGGATGTGGTGTAGGTATGCCAGCCACAATATTTACTACAAAATCCAGAGGTTTCATTTACATCTGAGGAGGTTAAAACTAAGTAAATAGCATTGGCATCTGGAATCCAACCTGCTTTAGTCATGGCATTTTTTACAACTGCAGTTACTCCAGCGTCAGTTAAGCTCGCTGTACCCGCTTTAGGCAACCCTTGACTATAAGAAGAATCAGTGTATTCAGAAATATTGCTTGAGGCTATGGAAGAAACTTGTCCGCTTGGTCGAGTTAATGTAGCTGACTGCGTATAAGATCCCATCAGAGTAGAATTTGCGCCTGTGGTCACGCCACTATGACTTAGAGGACCCCCAATTGATAAGCCGTAGATTGCATCTCGGATAAGCTGTTGTCCTGCACTAGTATCTGATCCCTTGCTCTGGTTCCAATTACCATACCAAATGATATAAATTGTAGATACTTGGGTCATTACTGGGCCACTGTGATAGACAAGCGGCGTGGTAGCAATAGTTGACCCTGCTGTCGGCATATTACCGATTTTATTGGGATTTGTACTAAACGGTGAAATTAAAATCACCTGATCATTTAGACGATGAATGGTTTTTTGAGCGATGTGGCCAAAACCATCAACTTCAGGCTCCCGAACAACTTCAATACGATCTGAATCTCCCCCTTCTGAGCGCTTGGTATTATCTGCGTAGGAATTGCTTACGAATAAAGTACACAGAAAAAGAATGATTATTTTTTTCATCAGATCTCTCTAAATTTACTATTTTTAAAAATATGTAAGCTTCACTATATATCAAGGCTTAGACATGGAAATTATTCCCCGACTATGCTCATAACATCCCTCTTTTATTGCATTCTATAGTGGTTTTAAGGGTAATAGATGAAAGTTAGATCAATTCCACATCTTTTAATCAGTTGGTCGCGAACCAGTATCACTTCGCCTCGCTAAGCGGGGCTTTTTCATTTCTAGAACTCTCACTTGCATCTACTAGCATCACACAGTTAACCTACTGCTTGTTGGTGCTAAACGAAGAGCCACTTTTAAGACAAAGTGATCGCTCAGGGAGAAGTCTTCTGAACGTGATTTGTTACGAATACTTAAGGCGTAATACTTAGCCTAATGTAAGCTAAAAATATCACTATGTGCATCATTCCCTGGGAGAAAGTAGCTCTTCCAGTTGAGATGGTCATAACGCTGATAATAAAAGTGAGTAATAAAAAAACTTGGGATTTTGCATCCAAACCTAAGGTCAATGTGATTCCAGCCAATATCGAAATCACGGCAGCTACTGGAATTGTTAAACCAACACTTGCCAATCCTGAGCCTAAGGCCAAATTAAAACTATTTTGCATCTTATTGTTAGCTGCCTGACGAATGGCTGAAATTGATTCCGGCAATAGAACTAGGCCTGCAATCAATACTCCAACAAATTCTTTGGGAGCGCCGATCTCATTAACAAAGCTTTCAATATATGGCGCCATCATTTTAGAGAGTAGTACCACAGCTGTTAATGAAAAAATGATAGCAATGCCACAAAAAACAGTAGCTTTTAGGCTCGGTTTCTCATGGCTACTTCGCTCTAATGCTGAACCAAATATTCTAGGTGGTAAAAAAAGATTTCTATGCTTAATAGTCTGTGCATATACATAAGCAATATATAGAGCTAAGCAGGCTATTGCAGCACCACGCAATTGTTCTGAATTGTAATGAGGGCCTGGAATTGATGTTGTATACATTGGTAAAACAAAAGCTAATACTGATGTAGTGATAAGCATACCCAATGTAATATTTGTTCCCTCTACTTGAAAAATGGTTTCGTTATATTTAAGCGCCCCAATTATTAAGCACACCCCTACCAAGCCATTACAAACAATCATAATGGTTGCAAAAATTGAATTTCTAACGATTGCGTCGCTTCCAGGGGATCTCGAAAGTAAAATGCTTGAGATTAAAGCAACCTCAATAATAGTGACTGCAAGCGCTAATAATAGAGAGCCATATGGCTGACCAACTCTTAATGCAATTACCTCAGCGAAATGAACTGATATCAAAATGCTCAAAACCAATGCGGCGATAAGAATTAAAGGTATGAGCATTATCTAAGAATTATATTTATAAAATAAGAGGATACATTAACAGTGGCTATTGGCATAGCAAGGAAAGGAAATATCTTGATACTTCTTATTTGAGCACCTCTTTGGTATGTATATCGATTGATCTTGATATATGAACCCACCAGAAATTCCATCTTGAACTAAAAGCGTTTTGGTGAAGCCAACCACACCCGACCCACTAGTCTAGACACGTGTTTTAAGTGCGTCGGTTAATCGCATCAGCCCAGGGCTATAGCTCCCAAGAGGAACACAGGCACGAATAATAAATACTTCATCAGTCGAAGTTGCTTGAGACAGTGCCTCATATAGCTCTTCTTCTGTCTCGCACAAGATACCAACACCACTACCAAATGCTTTTGGAAGCTCTTCTGCTCGTAGTGAAGGAATATCATTAAATGGTCCATCAATCATCGGTCTCTGAGTGCCATAGCCTTTGTTGTCCACCACAATCACAATCGGATGAACCCCATGATGAGCTGCGCTAAGGACTTCTAAACCTGTCATTAAAAAGGCGCCGTCTCCCACTAAGACAATTGGTCTAGTGCTTGGGTCCGCTATAGCAGCTCCTAAAGCAGCAGGTACAGCATATCCCATCGTGGCGTAATAAGCGCTTGCCAAAGTAAGACACTGGGCTGGCAAATCTACTGATCCAAAAAGACAATCTCCCGGATCCACGATTAACCTGGTTTTTTTATCTATAAAACCTGCAATACATTCCATAATTCTTTCAACAACAAGATTTTTATTAGCCTTTGCTACAAAGTGCACTTTCCGATGAGTGACATGTCCGGATTCTTTGTACCCCTTTTCCTTTCCGGCTTGAATTAAGGCCGGCAAGAACGCCCAAAGGGGAACATCGTGATAGGTATGAAAACCGATATTGACATGTGTATCCGTGCATTCAATCACCTGCCCTCGATCTAAGTGATCTGTAAATCCACCCATGACTAAATCTCCAAACAGCACGCCAAATGAAATCAGCGGCTTTGCACTTTCAACTTGCTTAATAACAGACTTAGCACTAACAGCGCCCATATAAACACCCAAAGCTAAAGGATGTGTTTCAGGTATCACCCCTTTAGAAAGAGAAGTTGTGGCCATTGGAACATTAAAGCTTTCAGTAAATGCTAAGAGCTCAGGCCCAAGTCCGCGACGCACCGCCATAACGCCTGCAATAGAAACGGCATCACCAACAGCCTCCAATAAAGACAAGGCCTCTGCGACTGCGAGCTCTAAGCGTTTTTCATGGACCTTAGGTAAATTAATAGAGAGACCCTCAATACGATCAAGCACTGGCACATCGACCATATCTCTAGGAATCTCAAGATAGCCAGGGCGCTGATTGGCGATCATCTCACTGAGAACGCGATCAATTTCTTGGGTGATCGTTAAAGGATTGGATAACACAGCCTGAGCAATAGTAATGTCTTTAAAAACTTCGAGCTGAGTATCAAAGTTTTTAACTTTATGATGAATCAAAGGATCGCCCTTTCTCTCAGCAAGACCAGGGGATCCACTTAATATTAAAAGAGGAACATTCTCCGCCCATGCACCAGCAGTAGCATTGATAACCTTAAATCCGCCTACAGAATAGGTGACTGCACATACGCCTAAACCACGCAATCTTGCATATGCCTCTGCTGCAAATGCACTACCCTGTTCATCGGTAGTAACCAAAATAGGAAAGCCATGATGAGAGAGGCGATCAAATAACTTCAGAGCAAAATCACCTACTATCCCAAAACCCTCATTCACTCCTAGCTCATGAAAGCGTCGAATCAGAAATTCGGGAATAGTCGTCATCGCTTGATTTGCCATACATTGCTCCATTAGTGTTTTTTGCATATATGCCAAACTTTACCCCAGAATAATAGTAAGCCTCACTAAAACAAATGGCATCGTTTAATCTCTTAGAGCCCCCATAAATGAAAAAGCCACCCGAGGGTGACTTATCGTGAGGACTAGAGTGAAAGATCATACAAGATCAATAAAGACTAGTCGGAATGTTAGCTACATAACCATTCAGTGCTTGTGCACCAGGTTTATAAACTCCCAAGATATTGTTCTGGTAAACAGTATCGGCAGTAGTAGTAGTGGCATTAGGGTAGCTGACAGTAACCCATGTTGGGCTTGTCGTAAAGCCACCATCTGGAGTCCTAGTAACGTGGGCCAAACCGACAGGAATTGTGCCATTAGGCAAAATTCCCTCACCTGCCAAGTTATAACCACCCTTGGTTAGATCAATCGTGATGCCTTCAAAGTGAGTGCCAATGGCTCCAGTAGTGCCATTCTCCCAATTAAGTTTAGTGAAATGCGTCCAAGTTTTTGAGGAAGAATCATAATCTACGATATATCCTGTTACGCCTACTGCAACCGAGGGGTCAGTAAGCTTAGAGCTAACTGCGCTACTGTATCCCCCCACAATTGTGTAGCTTGTTCCACCATTCCACCAAACGCCATATGCAGAAGTACTGATGCCTGCACCTGCTGGAAATGCATCTTTCATATCACTGCAAACAGGAGTAGCAGGAGTAGTGATATCACATATGTAAGCGCTAATGGCCGCATCTTGATAGCCACCTACGACAATATTATTCATCACGCTATGAGGAATGCTGTTATATGTCGTACCATTCTTGCTAAAAGAAATGTCATACCATGGTGCTGTTCCTACAGTACCTACGCCATTATTGTTAGTAACAGGGCCTTGGTATAAAAACCCTTTTGTTACGCCATTGATGACTGAGCTTCCTACAACCTTTACTTGGGTATCTAACCAGTTATCTGCGCTATAAGAATTAGTACTGCTATTTGATCCAGGAACGTTGAGTGTGTAATAAGTCCCGCCACCAGTAATAGGGCCTACATAGAGTTGGTTGCTATAAATGCCACTGGCAGTGACTGCTGCGCCAGTAATATAAACATTACTTGAATTACTTACACCTCGAATACCCGTCAAACTAGTGTAGTTCGCACTTGAAGTGGAAGAGTTGATTGTCGTATAAGCAATGGTTGCTGGAGAAGAGGTAGTACTATCGCCCCCACCACTACAAGAAATTAAGCCCATTAATGCAATGGCGCTAAGTCCAATATAAATAGAACGCAAGAGTTTCATAGATGATGGTTCGTACATATAAATTCCCAAGTTAATAGTACTAATTTCGCTCAGATTATAGATAACTGGATAATCGTGTCAAGGGGTGCAAGTGCCTATGTTGTTAGCACCATCCGAATTCTTATCAGCCCCTGATATCAAAATACAAATCAATTTACCATAGGATCAAAACGCAAAAAGATTGAATTGCACTAATTTGATGCAGGTAATTCAATGCCGCAATAAGAGTAACCCCCATCAACCCGAATAATGGCTCCTGTCATATAGCTAGATGCTCTTGAGGCAAGTAGTAGAAGTGGGCCAGTCAATTCGGATGGTTTAGCAGCTCGGTGCATAGGAATGGCATCCCGCCATTTTTTCCCTTCTGGGCCATCCAAGAGATGATTCACCATATTGGTTTCCATCCAACCTGGCGCCAAACAATTTACGCGGATGTTCTGCGATACAAGCTCCATGGCTAAGTTACGCGTCAAATGCTCGACTGCCGCCTTAGATGTTGCATAAGGCACTCGCTTAAGTTGGGACCTCAATCCCAAGGAAGATGAAATATTAACAATCCTGCCTTCGATCTGGTGAGCAACCATATATTGAGAGATGTGTGTTGCTGCTAGCCAACTGCCTTTTAGATTTACATTCATAACGCTGTCCCAGTCGTTTTCTGAAACATCAAATAGCAATTCATCTGGCCCTAGAATTCCAGCGCAATTAATTAATACATCAATCCTTTTAAATTTATTGTGTGCATTTTCTATCAGAGACAGAATATCTTGCTTATTAGTGACGTCGCACTTCTGCGCAAGAACTTTCTCTCCAGAGGGATCAAGCTCTTGAGTCAATTCCTTGAGTTTGATTTCGTTAATATCCGCAAGAACCAAAGTAGCGCCTGCATCAGCCAAAATGGCAACCAACTCGCGACCCAGTCCTCCTGATGCTCCAGTTATAACGACAACTTGATTTTCCAAAGAAAACTGCTCAATCCATCTCATGTAAGCGCTCCTGTCAGCATCTAAGAATATATGATTAAGAGCTAGACTAAGAGCCCTTATTCCCACTCAATAGTTGCTGGTGGCTTTCCGCTGATATCGTATACAACCCGATTAATGCCCCGCACTTCATTGATGATGCGGTTAGATACTTTGCCAAGTAGCTCATGAGGTAAATGGGCCCAATGCGCTGTCATGAAATCCTGGGTTTGTACTGCTCTGAGCGCTACAACATATTCATAGGTTCTACCATCACCCATCACACCAACTGATTTGACTGGCAAGAACACTGCAAAGGCCTGACTAGTTAAGTCATACCAAGACTTCTGGCTTACCTCATCGATGGTGTTGCGCAATTCTTCAATAAAGATGGCATCGGCACGTTGCAAGAGATCCGCAAATTCTGCTTTAACCTCACCTAAGATACGAACACCTAGGCCTGGACCAGGGAATGGATGACGATAGACCATTTCTCTTGGCAGGCCTAATGCCACGCCAAGCTCACGCACTTCATCCTTGAACAACTCACGTAATGGTTCAAGTAACTTAAGGTGCATGTCTTCTGGTAGGCCACCGACATTGTGGTGACTCTTAATGGTATGCGCGCCCTTCTTACCCTTGCCAGCAGATTCGATGACATCGGGATAAATAGTGCCTTGGGCAAGCCACTTAGCATTCTGAATCTTGCTAGATTCACTCTGAAATATTTCAACGAATTCTTTACCGATGATTTTACGCTTTGCCTCTGGATCAGAAACGCCAGCCAACTGACTCATGAAGGTTTCTTTAGCATCTACACGGATGACTTTCACGCCAAGATTACGTGCGAACATTTCCATCACCATATCGCCTTCATTCAGGCGAAGCAGACCATGATCTACGAATACACAGGTGAGTTGATCACCAATGGCACGATGAATCAAAGCAGCGGCAACACTAGAGTCAACACCACCTGATAAACCCAGAATGACTTCATCATCACCAACTTGCTTGCGAATATTCTCAACCGCTTCGCTGATGTAATCGCCCATTACCCAGTCAGGTTTGCATTTACATATCTCATGCACAAAGCGTTCAATAATCGCAGTACCTTGAATGGTATGAGTCACTTCTGGGTGGAACTGGAAAGCATAGAAGCGACGTGCTTCATCTGCCATGCCAGCAATAGGACATGATTCAGTAGATGCCATCAACTTAAACGAGGGTGGCAAGGTCGTTACTGAGTCGCCATGACTCATCCACACTTTGAGAATGCCATGGCCTTCGCTAGTAGAGAAATCCTGAATACCTTTGAGCAAGCTTGTGTGGCCATGAGCGCGAACCTCGGAATATCCAAACTCTCGGGCTTTACCTAATGACTCTGCTGAAGCTACTGCACCACCCAGCTGGGTTGCCATGGTTTGCATGCCATAGCAAATGCCTAGAACAGGAACACCTAATTCAAATACGATTTGAGGAGCACGAGGGCTACCCTCTTCTGTTACTGAGCTTGGGCCACCTGAAAGAATAATCCCTTTGCCGCCCTGCTCTTGAATAAATTTGCGAATAAATTCAGGATCACAATCGTAGGGATGTATTTCTGAATACACTCGCGCATCACGCACACGCCGAGCAATTAATTGAGTTACTTGTGAACCAAAGTCGAGAATCAGTATTTTGTCGTGCACGAAAAAGTAGTCTTAATCAATGTGGTAATTGGGTGATTCCTTAGTGATCTTTACATCATGCACGTGTGACTCGCGCACACCCGCTGAAGTAATTTCCACAAAATTGGCTTTTTCATGTAATTCATCAATGGTTTTACAACCGAGGTAACCCATCGAGGAACGAATACCCCCAGTAAGCTGATGCAAGATTGCTAAAACACTGCCCTTGTAGGGTACTTGACCTTCGATACCCTCGGGAACGAGCTTTTCTGCGTTAGCCACGATATCGCTCTGAAAATAACGATCGGCAGAACCATCAGCCATCGCGCCCAATGAACCCATGCCACGATAACTCTTATATGAACGTCCCTGATACAAGAACACTTCACCTGGAGCCTCTTCTGTACCAGCAAACATACCGCCCATCATGACAGAGCTAGCACCAGCAGCTAGCGCTTTTGCAACGTCACCAGAGTAACGAACACCACCATCAGCAATCAATGGAATTCCAGTGCCTTTAAGAGCAGCAGCTACGTTCACAATGGCAGTAATTTGAGGAACGCCAACACCAGCAACAATACGAGTAGTACAAATTGAGCCAGGGCCAATACCAACCTTCACACCATCTGCACCGTGATCAGCCAATGCCTTAGCAGCATCACCAGTGGCGATATTGCCGCCAATCACCTGTATATGTGGGAATTTTTTCTTTATCCATTTAACGCGATCTAAAACACCTTGGCTATGACCGTGAGCGGTATCGACGACGATGACATCAACGCCAGCACGCACTAAAAGCTCAATGCGCTCATCGTTATCGGGACCAACACCAACTGCCGCGCCCACACGTAGCTTACCTTCACCATCTTTGCAGGCATTCGGATGTTCTGTGGCTTTGAGAATATCTTTAACGGTGATGAGGCCGCGTAATTCAAATTTGTCATTAACAACCAATACGCGCTCTAAGCGATGTTGACTCATCAGGCGCTTTGCTTCTTCTAATGAGCAACCTTCCTTCACAGTGACTAAACGCTCACGGGGAGTCATTTTCGTTTTCACTGAAGCGTCTAAGTCTTCTTCGAAACGCAAATCGCGATTGGTAATAATTCCAACGACTTCTTTGCCGACTAATACTGGAAATCCAGAAAAGCCGTGTTCACGTGAGAGTTGAATCACTTGACGCAGCGTTACTTCTGGAGCGATAGTGATGGGATCACGCAATACGCCAGATTCGTAACGCTTTACTTTAGCTACTTCACGCGCTTGCTCAGCAGGCGTTAAGTTTTTATGAATGATCCCAATGCCACCTTCGCTGGCCATGGCGATTGCCAAACGACCTTCAGTGACGGTATCCATCGCTGCAGATACCAGTGGTGTATTGAGAGAAATTTCCCGAGTTAATTTACTTGCCAGACTGGCATCTCGAGGGAGTACCGAAGAATAGGCCGGTACGAGGAGCACATCGTCAAAAGTGAGTGCTTTTTGAATGAGTCGCATACAAAACCCCTAGTCACAAAAACAGATTATAGCCTCCTAGCCTTTCTTTTCGCTGCGGCAGCCTGGAATTTGGCATCCTGGTTCTGATTAGCCTTCTTTCGGCGCACGCTCTTAGGGTCTATTAATAGCGGGGAATAGAGCTCTAGACGATCCCCGGAGTAAATTGGGCTGTCCCAGTCTTTACGTTTCCCAAAGACTCCAAAAGAGCCTTTTCTCGCAAGAACAGGATCATTGGGGCCATTTGCAATGCCGGATCTTATTAAAGCTAAGCCCACAGTCGCTATCTCACCTTCATTGAGTATTAAGGTAAGCGGGCTCAAAACTGGTTCTCCCAGCCTGGCATCACAGAGTAGTAGATCTATGTTCAGACTAGCCATAAAGATCTTCTGCCCTTTTAACAAAGCAGTCCACAAAAGTGCCAGCAATGTGACTGAAAACGGGACCGATGATCTTATCGAGAATGGCGCTTTTAAACTCCCAATGGAGCTTAAATTCCACTTTACAAGCGTCTTCACGCAAAGGAATGAAATTCCACTGCCCTGAAAAATGCTTAAAAGGACCATCTACGAAAACCATATCAATCGTCTCTGGGCGGTGATTGACATTGCGGGTATGAAAGAACTGATTGATACCCTTGAAATTGATGTTGATTTTGGCATCCAGAACTGTCTCAGTCTGCTCAAAAATTTCCACCCCACCACACCAGGGCAAAAACTCGGGATAACGCGCCACATCAGTCACCAGACCATACATTCGGTCGGCTGATTGGCCAATTAAAACGGTCTTGTAGACGTCTGCCATAATCGATCTTGGAAGCTAAATAACTATGAGTATCGTCGATAACAAAAAAGCCTTCTTTGATTATTTTATCGAAGAGCGTTTTGAGGCAGGGCTGGTTCTGGAAGGCTGGGAAGTCAAAGCCATCCGCGCTGGTCGCGCCCACATTAAAGAAGCGTATGTTGTCATTCGCCAGGCGGAGCTTTTCCTGATCGGCTGCCATATTACCCCCCTTCTTTCAGCCTCCACTCATATCGTTCCAGATAGCACGCGCACCAGAAAGCTCCTGTTAAATGCGATTGAGATACGCAAACTGATTGGTAAGGTGGAGCAAAAGGGCTATACCCTAGTGCCACTAAACCTGCACTTTTCTAAAGGCAATGTGAAGTGCGAAATTGGCCTTGCAAGAGGTAAAAAGCAGCATGACAAACGTGCCGCTACCAAAGAGCGTGAATGGGAAGTTCAAAAAGGACGTATTGCTAGAGGCGATTTAAACGCTGAGTAATTCACAAAATGGGGTAGACTGACCTTACAGCTAGTATCTGAGCTTTTATGCACATATGTGGTGCAATACAGCACCAAGCTGCTTCAAATCCCCACACCC
>Ga0194038_1000757_pt1 | contig 14105 bp, 15 predicted proteins | sample JunL226m_MetaG_FD_148630 | JGI IMG/M metagenome (GOLD analysis project Ga0194038, IMG submission 148630) | Anoxic zone freshwater microbial communities from boreal shield lake in IISD Experimental Lakes Area, Ontario, Canada - Jun2016-L227-6m | ecosystem: Environmental > Aquatic > Freshwater >...
AACCGAAATCTGGCCGAATCTGTTTGCTGGGTGTGCTGCCAATGCCATCCCTTTATATCTGATTAATGCGCGTTTATCAGAAAAGTCCGCGCGTGGTTATCAAAAAATTTCCAGCCTGGTTCACCCTACCTTGAGCCATGTCAATATGATTGCCGCTCAAACCGAAGAAGATGCACAGCGCTTTATCAGCATTGGTGCAAAAGCTGAAAAAGTAAAAACTTTAGGCAATATAAAGTTTGATATCAATGTGTCTGCTGACATTATTGAAGACGGGACCCGGTTAAGACAGACGTTATTTTCTAAGCGTTTCGTCTGGGTGATTGCAAGTACTCATAAAGATGAAGAAGCCTTGTTTTTGGATATTTATAAGGATATTAAGGCGCGGATACCTGAATTATTAATGCTGGTAGTGCCTAGACACCCTGAACGTTTTACTGAGGTTAAGCGACTGTGTGAACAACAGGAATTAAAGGTAGTGAGTCGCACAACGGGGATAGCGGTTTCTGATGAAGTCGATATTTATCTGGTTGATACCATGGGTGAGTTAAAGACTATGTATGCCGCCTCTGATGTGGCTTTTGTGGGTGGCAGTATGGTGCCTACCGGAGGGCATAACATATTAGAAGCTTCGGCTGTTGGAATCCCGGTGCTGTTTGGCCCGTACATGAATAATTTCAAAGAGATTGCTAAAGGGGTATTAAAGCAGCAGGCAGCTATTCAATGCCAAGATAAAGCCGCAGTGGTTAAAGCTATTTTGACCTTACATCAGCAACCGGCTGAGCGCTTGGTATTGGTAGAAAACGGTAAGCGATTTCTTAAGCAAAATCAGGGAGCTATCGCCAGAATTTTTGCAATGCTTGAGCCGATCATTCGAGCATGACATTGCAGCGTACCCTATCGGGGAGATTTTATTTTTTGAAAGTTACCTTACGGTATCCTCTATTTTTAAACACAAAGGTGTTATGAGTAAACAAAGAAAAGCAGTCGCATTAATTTCGGGTGGGTTAGATTCGATGCTAGCAGCAAAAGTCATCATGGAACAGGGTGTTCATGTTGAAGGCATTAACTTTTTCACTGGTTTTTGCGTCGAAGGGCATACTCACGCCATTCGTGAGCACAACAGCACGAAGCCTAATCGTAATAATGCCTTATGGGTTGCAGAACAATTAGGCATAAAACTGCATATCGTCGATGTGATTGAAGAATATAAAAAGGTCTTGATTAATCCCAAACATGGCTATGGGACGCACATGAATCCTTGCTTAGACTGCAAGATTTTTATGGTGAATAAGGCCAAGCAATGGATTGTCGAAAACGGTTTTGACTTTATTATTACCGGTGAAGTGATTGGGCAACGACCGATGTCGCAAACAAAATCAAAAATGCCGATTGTGTCTAAACAATCCGGGGCTGATGATTTATTATTGCGTCCCATGTGTGCTAAAAATTTACCGGCAACCTTACCGGAAATTGAAGGTTGGGTGGATAGAGAAAAGCTTTATAGTATTACCGGACGGTCACGTAAACCTCAAATGGAGATGGCCAAGCACTTTGGCATTGAAGATTATTCGCAACCTGCGGGTGGCTGCTGTTTTCTGACGGATAAGTTCTATTCTGCAAAACTGGTTGACCTATGGAAAGCACAAGGGTCTAAAGATTACGAATTAGATGATATTATGCTCTTAAAAGTGGGGCGGCATATTAGACCTAAAGCCCATTTTAAATTGGTTATAGCCAGAGAAGAGGGTGAGGGACGCTTTTTACAAGGGTATAAAAAAGACTTTATAAGCCTGTATTGCTCCAGTCATCCTGGGCCTTTAGCCTTAATTGATGGTGAATTGTCTGCTGAAGATATTTATTTTTCAGCTAGAGTTGTAGCTCGTTATGGACAAGGCCGAGACGCAGAGCAAGTGGATATTACGGTCACTGAGAAAGACGGCTCAGAGAGAGTGATACAGGTTAAGCCTTTTACCAAAGACGAAGTGCCTAATGAATGGCATGTGTAAACAATAGACGATGCAAGCACTCAAAGAAACTTTAAATGCTCGGCGCTTACTTTGTCCCTTGCCGGTTATTCGGACTCAGGATAAAGTAAAGCAACTTAATCCTGGGGATCTATTAGAAATTATCTGTACTGATCCTGGGGTTATGCATGATATTCCGGCTTGGTGTCGGATTAATGGTCATACCGTGCTTGAAACAAGCTCGGGTAATCACGAATATATTATCACGATAAGAGTAGGTGAGTAATGGCTGAAACCCTTGATACAGCGACAGCGAATAAACTTAAAGCCAGAGCCAGTTATGTGGGAGCGGGTGTTAATATTTTTCAGACGCTGATCAAGATTGCTTTTGGTTTTTTGTTGCAGTCTGCGGCTTTAATTGCCGATGGTATTCATTCCTTATCGGATTTACTCAGTGATTTTCTGGTGATTGTCGCGGTTAGGCTGGGGAGTCGCGAGGCCGATTATGAGCATCCTTATGGTCACCGCCGTTTTGAGACCATTGCGACCGTTATTTTAGGAGGGAGTTTAGTACTTATTGGCGGTGGTATTACCTGGTCAGTGCTGGAGCGTATGGCTAATCCAGAACATTTACCCGTTCCTAATCCTTATGGCATGGGTATTGCAGGACTCTCGATCTTGGCTAATGAGTGGTTATATCATTACACTAAACGTATCGCCAAGAAAACCCGTTCAAAATTATTATTAGCCAATGCCTGGCATCAGCGCAGTGATGCTATTTCTTCTATCGTGGTGTTGTTAGGTATTGGAGCAGTGATGTTGGGCTATCCTTTAGCTGATGCCATTGCTGCGATTGTGGTGGCGTTATTGGTCGCAAAAATTGGTTTAAATCTGATTTTCGACAGTATTAAAGAATTGGTTGATACCTCATTACCACCTAAGTTGGTCGCTGAAATTCGTAAAGCCATTATGACGATTGATGGTGTTGAAGGGATTCATTTATTACGCACCCGGCAAATGGGCGAGGATGCCTTAATTGATGCGCATATTGTGGTTGATCCACGGATTACGGTTTCTGAGGGACATACCATTGGAGACACGGTTAGAGACGAATTGATTAGCCGCTTTGACGACATCATGGATGTGTTGGTGCATGTTGATCCAGAAGATGATGAAGGGTTATTTGAAAGGCAAAAACCTCTAAAGCGCTGCGAAGTCAAACGCTTATTAGATAAATACATGGCAGATTTTAAAGACTGCATCATTGACTTTAGGATTCATTATCTAAACGGCTTGATTGAATTAGAGCTTATATTACCTTTTTCAGTGAGTAAACAACCGCAGCTTATGGATAAGTTAAATAAGCAATCCAGACGCATGGCACAACGGGTCAGGAAGATTAAAAACATTACATTATTTTTCAAACAAAATGAGGGTTAAGCGATGGCGGTAGGACAGTGCGATTTTCCAACCATGCATGACGTAGCTGGAATAACGCTAGGCACAGCCTGTGCAGGTATTAAGCAAACCGTTAAAGACGACATTCTAGTGATTCAAATGCCTGCGCAGGCAAGCTGTGCCGGTGTTTTTACCCAGAATGCGTTTTGTGCCGCTCCGGTGCATGTTGCCAAGGCCAATTTGGCTCATCAACCGCGCTGGTTATTGATTAATTCAGGTAATGCCAATGCCGGAACCGGTGAACAAGGCATGCAAGATGCACTATTGTCCTGTGCCGAACTTGCCAAGGTGACGGGTGGGCAAGAAAATCAGGTGTTACCCTTTTCTACCGGTGTTATTGGTCAACCCTTACCTGTTGCTAAAATAACAGCGGTTTTACCAGCAGCGATTAAAGATTTAGCGGTAGATCATTGGGGTAAAGCGGCTTACGCGATTATAACCACGGATACTTTCCCTAAAGGCGTGTCTAAAGTCATTACTATAGGTGGTGAAACAATCACTATTAATGGCATCTCTAAAGGTGCGGGTATGATTCAACCCAATATGGCGACCATGCTGGGTTTTATGGCTACCGATGCTAAAATCAATCAAGCTCTTTTACAGGAGTGTTTAGCTTTGGCGGTTGAACAGTCGTTTAATCGTATTACCGTTGATGGCGATACCTCAACTAATGATGCTTGTATCCTAATGGCGAGTGGCTGTTCTGCGGCTCCTGAAATTATTGCGGGCACTGAGAATTATACGATTTTTGCTGATGCCGTAATGAGTGTTTGTAAACAACTGGCCGAAGCGATTGTTAGAGATGGCGAAGGTGCGACTAAATTAATGCGCATCAAAGTTGAAGAAGCCTTGCATGATGAAGAAGCGGTGCGGGTAGGTAAAACCATTGCTCATTCACCGTTAGTTAAAACGGCTTTTTTTGCGAGTGATCCCAACTGGGGACGTATTCTTGCCGCAGTCGGGCGTTCCGGTGTCGAAAACATGGTGCTTGAGAATGTGCAGATTTTTCTGGATGATGTGTGCATCGTCAGAAATGGCGGACGCGCTGATGATTATACGGAAGAAGCGGGGCAACAAGTCATGGACAGAGAAGAAATCACAGTCACTGTAAAGCTGGGGCGTGGCGTTGCCACTCAAGAAGTACTGACCTGTGATTTATCGTATGACTATGTAAAAATTAATGCAGAATATAGAACTTAAGTTATTTTATATTCGTTTAACAGTACTCTTTTAAGTAATCTCGTTTGTGACAGCTCAACCCAGACTTCAAGTAGCCGTTGGTGTCGTAAAAAACGCTCAAGGCGATATTTTAATTTCCCTGAGATATCAAACACTACACCAAGGGGGCTTGTGGGAGTTTCCGGGTGGTAAGGTCGAGCCTCAAGAAACGGTTGAGCAGGCCTTACAGCGTGAGCTTAAAGAAGAGTTGGGAATTACGGTTGTTTCGGAGACGCCTCTAATTACCATACAACATCAATATCCTGATTTGGCTGTAATGCTCAAAGTCTTTCTCGTAGAGGATTATTCTGGCGAGGTCATCAGCGGCTTGGGTCAGCCTTGTCGTTGGGTTAAACCCGCCGACTTAAATCACTATGCTTTCCCGGCGGCTAATCAGCCGATTATTACGGCGGCTCAATTGCCTGTTTATTACGCAATCCTGGATAATGCTGAAGCGGCGGTGTTAATGGTTAATTTACAAAAACTGTTAGCGCGTGGCTTAAAGTTAATCCAACTTCGTTTAAAAACAGTCCCAAAGCCGCTATTAGAACAGTTTATTGAACAGGCGAAGGTGCTCTGCAAACAGGCAGGGGCTTTATTGTTAATCAATTCGGCGGTTGATCACGCTAAAGAGTTTGCCGTTAATGGTATTCATCTAACCAGTCGGGATTTAATGTTAGCCTCACAAAGACCCATGCTTGAACATGAACCATCTGATTCAAGGTATTGGGTATCAGCGTCTTGTCACAACTTGCAAGAGTTACTCCATGCGCAGGCTATCGGGATAGATTTTGCCGTACTTGCTCCGGTCAATGTTACCCAAACTCATCCTGATACAGAGCCATTGGGCTGGGACACGTTTTCAGAGTTAGTTTCTCAAGTTAACCTGCCTGTTTATGCGCTGGGGGGGCTTTCTAAAGAAGATTTAGAAACAGCCAGAAACGCGGGAGGACAGGGAGTTTCTGCAATTAGATCATTTTTGCAATAATTGATGTTAGGTTTTACTTTTTATGCCCTATCCAAAATTTAAATTAGTTGTTTTGGCGCTGTTAGCGATTGATGTTTTTAAGCTTGAAGAGCATAAACAACCTTGATTAAGTGGTTGAACAGGATAGTAAGCCTACTGCAAGTTACAAATAAGTTTCACTCAGATGCCATTCATTAATAAAAGCTTGGTAGAAATCCAGGGTTTGTACGGTCGCACCTTGTTGGGTGACCGACGCAGAGGCAAAAGCCTGAGCACTCGCCATGGTTGTCGATAATGACCAGCCCAGATGTAGACCTAATAATAATACCGCAGAAAAGGCATCACCCGCACCAACGGTATCGACGACTGATAACTGATCAGAAGGAAAGACTTCTATAAATTCACCGTCTTGGCTCAAGGCTTTAGCCCCTAAGTGACCACAAGTAATCACTAAAACTTCCAGCTTATGCTGTGTTAAGAAGCGTTGCATGGTTTCACGCAAGCTATTTTGAAGGCTATTTTGCACAGGGAATAAGGCCATTAATTCCTCATGATTAAGCTTTACCCAGTGAGCGGTACTTAACCAGTTATTCACCGCTTCTTTCTGCCACCAAGGGGCGCGTAGATTAACGTCAATAAAGATCTTGCCGGTAGTCTGCGTGCTTAGGGTTTTAAGGGTCTGTTCAGAAACCGGGTGTCGTAACGCGAGAGTGCCGTGATAAATAATTGGATAAGCAGCGGTTAAATTCAGTGTTTCAGCGTTAATAAAGTCATAGGCCTGTTCGATTAAAATCTCATAACGAGGCTCCCCCTGCTCAAACGTGACTGCAACAGTACCTGTGGGATGGATGGGATCAATTTGTAGCGCGTCCATCGACATGCCCCAAGCACTCATCGCATTTTGAATCAGTTGTCCAGTTTCATCGTTACCGATCCGGCTAATGAAGCAAGGATTTTGACCAAACGCATGCAAATGCCAGGCGACATTAAATGGCGCTCCACCTAAAATTCGGTGACCCTCAGGAAATTGATCTATCAGCACTTCCCCGAACAGGGCAATAGGATGATTATTGTTCTTTGACATAGATTTTGATTAAAGCGGTGGTTGTGTAGCGCCGATGATCTTGATTTGTTCGGTATTACCGTATCTCCGTAGGGAGAGGTCGCGACCTATCCCTACATATGATATAACTTTGCTCCTAGTTATTCTACGTATCAGAGCCGCTCGTCTGCAATGAAATGTTGGAATAAGGTTTATTTATCAGACTGCCCTTAAAAAAAACTGAGTGGGCGTTCTTTCTTTCCCACTCACAAATCGTGAATGCGGTTGTTTTGATCGGTTATCAGCAATTAACATTTCATCATCATTAAGTTTTTTTAGAACTAAATAAATATGGTCAAAACCATGACGAGCAGTATCTCCACATGTAGAACCAACGTCTCCCGCTTTGTGTTCACCTATAGATATTACTTCCCATTTACGAATATTTTTTAAATATTCACCTAATTCGATTGCTTGATAAGTCAATGGCACATCAATACCAGCATCCCTAAGTAAAACCGAAAGAGTAATTGCACAACCATCTTGTGGATAGACTTCGCCATCGTAAGCTAATAAGTCTCTTGCCGCTCTAGCTTGTGCATCATCTAGCGTTGCGACATTACTGGCAATTTCTAGTAACTTTGCAATATGATTTTTGTCACTGTCAACTGTTCCATTCGCAACAAATTGATTAGAAGTAGTATCGTGAGAAACACCAATTTGTAAAAATGATTGGAATTCTGCCACAGCATCTCTGCGTACGTGAGCTATTACTTTTTTAGGGTCATTGATTGTTCCACACCATGTAGTGTTAAATCTAAGTAATCTCGCACAGTATTCAACTGCAAGTACATGGTTTGATTTCATTTTATTAATAAATGTATCGACATCATGTCCACCTGCGAGTCTGTCCATACATTTTTTTAAACTATTATCAAAAGGCATCGAATCCCACGAGACTTGAAAAGCACCTGTTTCTTCCCCTTCTTTATGGGTCGTTGAATTGCTATTTGTAATATCAACGCCTTCGTTCCAATTCCAATCAGATTCAAATCCAGCTTGTACACGCAGAACTTCACACATAACAGCTTTTCGATGTAATAAACTACTATAGGGGCCAAGTGAACCTAACATTACACTGTAAATATCATGTCGATTATTCTTTTCAAATACTTCATCAGGTAATGAATTAATAACATCAATTAATTGATCGAGAAATGAATTAGGCGGATTATCGTGTTGTTCATTTACAGCTTGATGACAAGCTGAATAAGTACGTTTACTCATATATAAACCTCAAAATATTATCTGTGATTTTTCCAACGCCAGCGTTGATCTGCGCGGGCGGTTTTATCGCCCGCGTCCGCTCGAGTGGCTTGTTAGGCAATGAATTAGCCCACATAGGATGTACCGACGAAGGGAGGCGCATCAATCGAGTAATGTGAATGATGCGCTTCGTACCTCAGCACATCCTATGGGTTGCGCATCTTATGGCCTTATCCCTACTTACGCTCGGGTTAAACGTAACGTCAATATTCTAAAGCAATTTGACTAGCGCGGCAACTATGCCAATGGCTAATGCTATAAGTGGGCCGAGCTTGATGATAAGGCGTTGTTCCATTTCGCGCATATCACGGCGTACGTCTTCAATGTCGCGGTGAAGTTCATTTTTAACCGACAATGAATCTTCTTTAGTAGCCAAGTCCTTAAAATTTACTTCCAGTCCTGGTCGACGCACAATTATCTATTGGTTTAGCTCGTATGTTGCAACAACACATGGACACGAATCTTTACACGTAGACGATTTAAATATGATGCAAATTGTCCGTGCTAAGGCAAATTGTTATTTCGGAGTTCAAATATGAAAGATGAGTGTTTCAACGAATTAATCGCAAGTGTTAAGGAAGCGGAAAAATAATGCGTGGAGAGTTAAATGTTTCTTGTGTCTATGAAATACCAGACCCTGATGTAAAGATTATTCGGGAAGGTATGGGGTTTTCCCAATCAAAGTTTGCCAACTTAATAGGCGTCAATATTAGAATGCTCCAGAATTGGGAACAAGGTCACCGGCATCCAACCGACCCAGCGAAAGTACTACTTAAGTTAGTACAAGCCGACCCAAAATCAGTAGTAAAAAATCTACATGCCAATCAGGTGTGATTTGGGTGAGTTATCAGGTCACATATCGTGTAATAACTGCTCACAGTTCTTATACGACATCTTTACTGTGCAACGGCAAAATGCGGACACTGCAACGGTGCAAGCCCCTAATGTCGATGGTAAGGTGTGGGAATATCGTCCCTGCGAGCTACCCGGTTTATTGCCTGTCAAGCCACCGTGCAACCCCTATATACCCTAACTTTATATAAGCATTGCCCCAATGTTACCGATGCAAAGCGGGGGATGCGTGAGTAAAAAGTTGGACTCTGTATACAACAAGTGCTAATGATAACGTTACGTGATGGACTTTGTATCCCTGAGCTGCGAGCACAGTGTATAAGGGTTTAGCAAAAAAACCGCACAAAATATCATTTTATTTCCCACAAGTGATTAAAAGTAGACTATGCTTCTCATCAGGGCAACCGCCTTTTTAGGGTTCTGCGTGAATGTGTTATTTTGCCAGCACTCTTATCATTTGATGGAGAACAATATTAGGTAAGACGCAATAATAAAACTCCATTTATGTTGGAGTAAAACAGCTTTAGCTGTTTTTACAGGCAATAGCTGAAGCTATTGCGCTCCTGTTTTTTTAACAACTAGTGTTTTATTTAACTATTTTATTTATTGCGAGTTACCTTAGGTGAATGTGTAGCACTGACTCCTGTTATTGTTCCCATGTAGGGACAGGTCGCGACCTATCCCTAAGTATAATATAACGTTGCCCTAATCCTAGTTGCTCTTTTGTTTTAATCAATTCATAAGTCGGAAAGACTTCTAGTTATTCTTATTTCAGACCCTTGTTGTAAGCGGGGGCTACCTACCAGATTAAATCCCAAGGCAAGACAATGTTCTTGTGCTGCTTGTGAGTAGGCAACTAAATCATTATGGTATAGCTCTGCAAGTTGTTCGCGTGTATTGTGGATTTCATCAATAATTGAATCTTTGCAAGGTGGTAAGATGTTCATTATCAAGTCTCTATTAGCTCAAAAGGTGTCACTAATTCAGGCAATTTATATCCTTTGGCAGCACATAAGCCACGCATTACGGGTAATTGCTTTGGATTAGCAATATGTGTGCAATTCCAAGTCAGAAGAATATCCATCTCATGATAGGCCGCGCAAGCAATATGCAATGCATCTAATCTTGCTTTAGACGGCAACCCGCCACCGAGCAGTAGAAACTCAGCCAATACAGGAATTTCTTCTGAGATAGGTAATACTGGAATAGTTTGTATTGCCTTAATGCGTTCTGATGCGGCACTGGGGTCGCCAGCATTGGCTTCTTCAATCACATAGGGCGAAATAAAATGTGATGCCGCTAACCGTCCAGTATTCCACCATGATTGTGTAATTTGCTGGCAGGCTAACTTGACTAAATCTTTGCTAGGTCTTGCCGTAAGATAGCTAACTACAGAGGTTTCAATATAGATGTATGGCTTCATTTTGTATGCAAGAGCGTTGGGTTAGCTGAATGTGTTGCTCTGACTCCTGTTATTGTCCCTACAACTAATATACGTTGCTCTGACTTCGGTTATTCACTTCTGATCATACATTATGCAATGTCGTTTAAACGTTTTATAGTTGGATGTTCAGGGCGTTGAAGTTTGCTTCTTGAGCCAGAAACGATGATGCAACCATACAATAAGGCTGCCTAGTATCGCGATTTCGAATCCGATAAAGGCGAAGTGCATACTTCCGAATAGGCACACGATGCCGACAGAAACCATTAAACCATAGGACAATAGAGGCCAACGCAAATTACGAACGACCGTGAAGTAGAGAGCAGCGATCGTAATTGCTGCGATAAATAGAGTAGTCAAAAGCAACATATTTATATCTCCCAGAATACCTATCGTAATATATGATTTTAGTTATTATATAGCCATACTCGATTAATACAACCTATTGTTTCTGCTACTTAGAACGTAAATAAATGCGATAAAGCTCGTCAACAAATATGACACCAGCACAACCCAATCAAGTACGCTTTGAAATTAACATCAAGCGCTATCGCTTGAGTGCTGACAATACCATCTTTCATAGATAAAACAATTTATTTCATTTTATATCAAATCGGTGGCTGTTTATCCCCAATAACCTTAACCAGCACGCTATCTCCCACTGCCAAAGTCCCACTCTGATTATGTATTGCATTCTGTCCAAAATAAACTTTATTCTGCCATTTTCTAGTACGATTCAGTGTGCTTAAAGGCTCTTTTCCTGTTACGGCTGTTTCAGGATCTATTGCCGGCACAGAGCAGCGTGAACAGGGCTTGGGAAGTCTAAAGTCAATGCTGCCAATGGTTATTTCCCGCCAGTGATCTTCAGCATAACCCTCACAGCCGCTAATCACCAAATTGGGTCTAAATCTCGCCATCGTTAAATTTAATTGCATAGCCTGATTTAACGAAATTAGGGAGTTTTCTGAAACCACTAAGAAAGGAAAGCCATCAGAAAACGCCACGCTATCAGTCGCAATGCCATAATCAGGATCGACCGGTCGAATAGCCTCCTCAGGCTGATAAACTAACCGGCATTCCGTGTTTAAAAATTGCGTCAGCCATTGATCCGCTGCTTTTGAAACATGCAACGCATCATCCGTATTTTCCCAAACTGTAGAGCGGATAATCTCACCGTCAGTCTGATTTAAAGGGATCAACAAATCTTCCATGCCGTCCGCTGACAATATCAGATGTTCATCAGTTAACGCTGTTCTTATTAACGCCATTCTGGGTAGTTTGCGTTGACTTAAAAACTGTCCCTCACTATCAACCAGCATCCATTTTCGGTCATATAACAGACCTGTTTTAATAACAGGCCATTGAGAAACACTGATTCCTGCCAATGATTTGACAGGATAAAGTATTATTTCGCTTAAGGTGTTTTGTGTCATAGTTAATTGATCTTGTTTAAACTTATTTTAATTAAAGGTGTTTCATGTCACCTTATGTATACTGCTTGAAAGCAATACAAACAGGTGTTAATCCGTTAAAATTAACGGCTACCAAACTTTATTGTTAACAAGTCATGCGATTAGCTACTGTGCCTTATTCGATACCTGCCATTATTTTATTATTAACTCAGTGTGTTAACCTGAGTTTTACTCAGGCTGCACCCAAGCAGACGATTAATATTGCTTATTTAACGCAAGAACAGGTTATTCCTGCACCACTGTCTAATCTTGATCCCTTCGTTAAAGACAAAGGTGTGATAGGTGCGGAACTCGGTATTGATGATGATAATACTACGGGTGAATTTACGGGGCAGCAATTTAATTTAAAAAAGTTTATTGTCCCCCTGGATGGCAATGTCGTCGATACCTTTACCAAAGAGATCAGCCCGCACTTTCAGTATGTGGTGGTGAATTTACCGGCGCAGCCCTTGAATCAACTGGCTGATTTACCAGCCGCTAAGCCATTGCTATTGTTTGATGTCGGTACCCGTGATGATGCGTTACGCAATGAAGAATGTCGCCGAAATGTACTGCATATCTTGCCGAGTCGGGCGATGCGAGCGGATGCCTTGGCGCAATATATGATGAAGAAACGCTGGACTCAATGGTTTCTTGTGGTGGGCCCCAACCCAGAAGATCGTTTGTATGCAGAAGCCATCAAACGCGCAGCTAAACGTTTTGGCATGAAGATCGTTGCAGAAAAAGCCTGGGAACATACTTATGATGCAAGACGAACCGTGCAGTCCGATGTGGCTGTATTTACCCAAACAGACGATCCTTATGATGTGTTGGTCGTTGCTGATGAACAAGGTCAGTTTGGTGAGTATTTAGATTATCGTACCTGGATTCCACGTCCGGTGATGGGGACTCAAGGACTGATTGCTACGCCTTGGCATAAAACCCATGAACAATGGGGGGCTGTGCAAATTCAACACCGTTTCTTAGAAAAAGCCGGGCGTTGGATGGAAGAAGAAGATTATGGTGCTTACTTAGCGGTTAGAGCTGTCGGTGAAGCAGCGACCCGCACTCAAAGTCATGAGCCCAAGTCCCTGAAAGATTATCTGTTCAGTGAGGCGTTTGCTTTAAATGGTTATACGGGAACCCCTTTATCGTTTCGGTCTTGGGATAACCAATTGCGACAACCTGTTTTATTGGCTGCGCCACGGTCATTAGTTGCGGTGGCACCGATAGACGGTTTTTTACATCCAAAAACTGAACTTGATACCCTCGGTTATGATCAACCTGAATCACACTGTCATTGGGATAAATAAGAATGAAACAGAAGGCTCTAAAATTGTTTTTAATGCTAGCGCTCACGGCCAGCGCACAGGCTGAAACGGTCTTTGTCACGTTAGAAAAAGATAATGGGTTGGCCGTGGTTGATCCCATTGAAGGTAAACTCATTAAAACGGTGCCGATTGGTCAGCGTCCTCGCGGTATCTTTGTGAGTCCTGATAATAAGTTCTTGTACATCGCGACCAGTGACGAGAACACCATAAAAATAATCGATGCCACTACCTTTAAAGAGTTGGGTAAATTGCCATCAGGTAAAGATCCAGAGACTTTTGCATTAAATCCCGCTGGCGATCGGCTTTATGTCTCAAACGAAGATGATAGTCTGGTAACAGTGATTGATGTTGCCAAGAAGAAAGTACTGAAGCAAATTAAAGTCGGTGTGGAACCGGAGGGAATTACGGTTAGCCCTGATAATAAATGGCTGATTAGTGTGTCAGAGACGACTAATATGGTGCATTGGATTAACACTAAGACGAATGCCATTGAAGCCAATACTCTGGTTGATCCTCGGCCTCGTGCAGCAAGCTTTACAGCCGATAGTCAACAACTGTGGGTGACCTCAGAAATGGCGGGTACACTAATGGTATTAGATAGCCAAACGAAGCAAATTATTAAAACCATTAGCTTTGAAGTGCAGGGCGTTACCCGTGACAAAATTCAGCCGGTGGGGGTGGTCATCGACAAAGAACGAAATAGAGCTTATGTTGCTTTAGGCCCAGCTAATCGGGTTGCGGTGGTGAATGCGAAAACCTTTGAAGTAGAAAAAGTATTATTAGTGGGTCAGCGGGTCTGGAATCTGGCCTTTTCACCCGATCAAAAGCGTCTTTACACTACGAATGGCACCAGTAACGATATTTCATTAATTGATCTGGACACACAAACCGTGACTAAGTCGGTGGGTGTGGGGACTTATCCTTGGGGCGTTGCGGTCAAGCCATGAGTTTACAAATTGCTTTATCTATCGAAAACTTAAGCTTCTCTTATGGCGGTAAAAAAGCCTTAGATCAGCTTGGCTTTAGTATTAACTCGGGAGAATGCACGCTGTTAT
>Ga0194038_1000758_pt1 | contig 14102 bp, 4 predicted proteins | sample JunL226m_MetaG_FD_148630 | JGI IMG/M metagenome (GOLD analysis project Ga0194038, IMG submission 148630) | Anoxic zone freshwater microbial communities from boreal shield lake in IISD Experimental Lakes Area, Ontario, Canada - Jun2016-L227-6m | ecosystem: Environmental > Aquatic > Freshwater >...
GCAACTAATATTTTCGACATTTCATCAGCAATCAAATTCCTTGATTCAAATCAATAGTCATAATCGTAGGAGTACGAATTCCCTGCACGTTTACGCTTTTTCAGTTCTATTGTTCTCAGAACATCATTAATTTTTTCATCAAGTTTGGTTTGCTCTATGGGCAAACTTTCTTTCACTACTTTCGAATAATCAGGATATTCTCCATCCACCTTATTGGTGTCCGAAGGCTGCAGACCACAATAGGCCATCTTCCATTTCTTTTCGTCTTTATCCTTATCTTTATATTTGAAGAAATACAAATACCCCGATTTTTTATCCTGCTTAATCAGTTTCTTACATAAGAAAACTATGGTATCTGTTTTGCTGTTGTAATCTGTGTTGGTAAGCAATGATTTTGCAAAAAACTCCTGATTCAAATAAGCCTTTGGGAATTTACTTTCCTTGCCTATACTTTTCAAACTTTCGTAAAGCGTATGACTATACTCCGGATTCTTCGCAAAATGTTCCCATATCGTATCATTAACCTCCTTATTATTCTTCAGCAGCAATATGCTTAGGTTGATAATCAAATCATCACTTTTGGTGTTAAGGGTTTTATCAATAAAAGTTTTAACCTGTGGGTCAGTATAAAATGGCATCAATATCGATGCATATTTATAAAGGCTGCTGTTATCTCCACCACTATAACTGTTGTACTTATAGCTATCATAAGAGCTTTCTGTAAAATCATTTTCTTCCGAAATCGTCCTTTTCAACTCATTGTTTCCATCCGAAATAATTTCTTTTATATGGCTCTGATACACCTCAGGCTTAATCAAACTGCTATCCACCAAATCCGACAGCAACTCATAAACATCCTCCCTGTAATCCTCATATCTAGTCAGATTCAGCAGGGTGGGGAACAAGGTTTTTGCCAATTTCAGACTATCATTTGCCGAGCTGAACAAATCATCTATCCCATCCGAATTATCAAACGGAATATCCCCCTGAAGCAAATTCGTAATCAACTCATACGATTTTTGAGTCTGTATATCGGCCAGAGTTTCCAATGCCGCAAATTTAAGCGAGGAGGTATCGCCTGCACTATTATAAATGTTTTTCAAAATCGAAAGCACACTATCATTATCAGCAATATCGCAACCATCAATCAAATCAATTTTATAATTGTGTCCCCACTTCTTAAAATTAAACGTCTTCAAAGTCTGCGACAATTGCGGAAGGTCTTTCGCCTCAAATTTCAAATCATTAATACATTCCAGGGCTTCTCTCACCATAGTGGTATCCGTCGAATTCAGATTGCTAAACAACAATTGGTTCTTATCCACAAAAACATCCGTTCCTATCAGCGTATCGGCAGGGGTAAACGTATCAAAAAATCTCTTTTCAAACTCACTCATCCCTTTGGTAGTATCAATGCAGGTAGTCAGCGTATAAAGCACCCCATGATGCAAAACATGTTTCGTTTTGATTCCTCTGGTACTAAGCGAATCCACCATAGTATATTCCATCACCTTGTTTATTCCGTTGGTAGAAGCCTTTTTATGAACTATTCTCGTCCCGGGCTTCAAATCAGGCCCCAAATATTTGCCGAATTTCTTATGTGAATTCGAGTAAAAAAACGAACTGAAATCTTCATCAGAATCATTGTTTCCACCAACTATTTTTTCCCACAAATCATCCTCATTCTTAAAATGAGTGTACTTGGCATACCTGTAAAAAGTAACATTAATCGCCTCATCCGTAGGCGCAAACCTGAATGTCTTTGTAATTTCTTTCGATTCATAAGCCTTGCTCTTATTGCTGCTGCCATAGCTGTTATATAAATTCTTATAAACATTAGTCAGATCGGGCACTTTTGGTATTGATGCATCAGGCAAATCGGCCCTGAAATACATGCTCGTATCCTTATACTTCGCCCAATCAGGATACAAATTTCCTTCCAGTTTAAACGAATTAAAAAAGCCCGTAGCCGCCTGCTGATTGTTGCTTATCGAAGCCAGCAGATAATAAAACGGCCCCGCTATCATTATTTTCAGACTCAGAAACTCGTTTTTATCATTCTTCAGTTTCATCGTCAGCGCAGGTTTCTTATCAATCGTTTCCACCGTGCTGTCCACTGTTTTATAGCCTCTGTCTTTCAGAAAATGATACGCCAGCATGCCCAACTCAAAATTATCTTCCTCTATATAATCGTAATCATGGTAACTCGTACGCATCATCAGATAATAATTCAGCGAATCCACCGCTTGCACAATCTGATCGGTTCTGGTATTTTTATAACCGCTAATCACATTTTCGCATAGCGTATAGCCATCCTTAATTTTCAGTGTATAACCTTTTTCGGCCGAGCCTATGGTTTTCATGCCCACGCCTTTCTTAAATCTGATGGAATTAAAAAACGCATCGCTCTCGTCTTTCACATAATTTCTGATGCCGCCCATCTTAAAAATCACCAGTTCCACAGGGGTAACAAATATCTGATATCTCTGAAAATCGCCTCTTTTGGTTTTATTCACAATATCAAAACCCTTCACTCCGTTTTTCACAATATCTTTCTTCACTATGATTTCGCCGGGTATGCCCTGATACAACGCACTGTCCACCTGCGACAACACAAAATCCGAACTATGATTTGCCAGAAACTGCATGGTAGGTATCCGCGAAATAAAATAAAAAGCCCCGTTGGCCATATCAGGATAAATATAAAACCTGTTCTGACTTTGACTGTGAAACAACGACATACTGCCCGGAACCGACACCTCAAAACTGCTGTCCGCAGGCATCCATGCTTCATAATTCCGCTTCACTTTTTTGTCTTCAATCTTTTTCAACTCCGACGATTTCTTGCTAATCAAAATCTTACTGATAGGCTTCACCGTATAGCCCTTGCTTCTCAGCAACTCTATCACACCCGCTTCGCCGGGCAAATGCGCCGAACCCACCGTAGTAAACAAAGCCGTACCTGCCTTCATAATCGAATCCATACGATTGGCCATGATGCTGTTACGCTCATTAATAAAATACTTTCTGAAATTCTTCGAAGGATTCATTTTCAGCGACAACGAATCAATCAAATCCAAATCGCCCCTCAAATACGCATCCTCAATCATATCATACGCATTGTTCTGATTAAAATAATCCCCATAATCGTCAGAATAGTTGTTCTTTTTCTTATCCTCATCAGGCATGGCTCCTTTAATCTGCAACTCAATCGTTTTCTTATAATTCTCCAGATTAATCACCAGTTTATTATTCTTTTTGGCCGACTGAAAAACAAACAAATCCAGATACGTACTCTCCGCAAAATTATCCGAATAGTCGCCCTGCTCATTGCCATTGCTATAACTCTGATACCTGTAAAGCAACTGATTGATGTATTGATTGTCCACCATCAAATAATTCATAATCTTGCTTCTTGTGAGCGCATTCAGCCGAAACGCATCCGCATAAAAACCCTCCTCAGCATCGCTGCCATACCTATAATAATTGTCGCCATCGTCGCCCACACTCGCACTCAACTCATAGTAATAATCATATATTTTCACAAAATCCTCAGGATTTTCTTCCAGGGCAATCATATCGCAATTTTTCAAAGCCACAAAAAACGGGTCGCTCAAATGAAAAGCCACCTTATTGCTAACATGCATCGAACCATACAAATAACTGGGTTTTTGCAAGCCATTGCCTGTAATTTCCCAAAACAAACTCTGATATTTTTTACCTGCCTGCGAAAACCCCTGACTGGCCAAAGCCAACAGCGCTACCATCATCCCCAATCGGATGCCAAAAAGTTTACTCTTCATAACCTCATTTTTTTAAAATATTATTAATCCCTTTTTTTTTATTAACGCAGCACATTCAAATATCGTGTTTAATTGTTAAAATAAACCTAAACCCCATCCACAACTCTGATACTATTGCCCAAATAATTTGCAAAAACAAAAGTAAAAAATAAACAATCCCGCCAACAATTTTGATGAAATAATATTTGTTAGTACACACTTTTAGGTGATGATTGATTTTTATGGAAAATAGCTTAAAAGATTGACAACATGAGTGCTGGAGTCTTTTGTTGTCTTACGGGAAACTTTTGTTGTCTTACGTGGCACTTGAGGCTTATTACGTGTGACTTGAGGTGTCTTACGTGTATCAAAAAGTGTTCTTACATTCGACTTGAGGCATCTTACACGCGACTTGAGGTGTCTTACATTCGACTTGAGGCAGCTTACACGAAACTTGAGGCGGCTTACATGAAACAACGCATGGCAGACATGCAACAAGAGGTGGCTTACATGAAACTCAAGGCATCTTACATGCGACTTGAGGCATCTTACACGCGACTTGAGGCATCTTACATGCGTCTTGAGGTGTCTTACACGCGACTTGAGGTGTCTTACATGCGACTTGAGGGCGAAGGAATATGTAATAAGTAATATTTAATATATAATATTTGATGGGTAATTTTGGGAGAAATATTTGATGTTTTTGAGAGGGAATTTGAGGAGAAAATTGGATGGGTGAAAAAAAAATAAAAAAAAACATTGCCAATAATAAAAAAAGGTTTAGTTTTGCAGCGTATGATTTAGTTATACTTTAAAAAAATTCATAAAAATGACAGACAGACAGTTTAATTACTTAGCAATGAGGGGTGTAGTGAAAGCTTACATGGCTAAGAATAGTGGAAAGTGGAGCACCAAATTGAAAATTGTTGCTGCAATGGCACTACAACAGGAAGTAGAAGATAAAATTCTGGTTACAGCAGGAATTCAATCGACTTCGGCAAAAGGTGCTACAATAAGTGAAAAAGAACTGGGGCAAATAGCAGCTTCGAAAACAGAGCATGTTTGCAATGGTTTGAAAGCCTATTATGATGAAGAGGAAGATGTAACTACTTTTACAGATATAAATTTTACTATTTCTGATTTTTTGTATGGCAGAAAGAAGGAACTTATTGAGAGAATGAATAAGGTGTGGGGAAAAGCTGATGGATTGGATGATGATACACTTGAAGATTTTGAAGTTACAGATGCACAGATTGATGAATTGAAAGTGGTTATTGATACTTATAATGATGCTGTGCCTGTGCATGATACTATTGTAGCAGCAACTTCGGCTGCCACTGAAGAATTGCCAGGGTTATTTACTTTATTGAGAAAGTATATGAGGAAGCTGGATTTATTAATGGGAACTTTGAAAGCCGGTGAACCTACATTTTATGATGGTTATATCAATGCAAGAGGCATTAAAGATTTAGGAAAGACTCAAATAGCAGAAGAAGTTACATTAATAGCTATGGAATACCGTGCACTTTTTGGAGAAAAACTAAAGATGGGTTATTGGTTGACTGTAAGAAATAAGAGTAATTTTCCGGCTACTTTGTATTTGAGTGATTATCCTGATGTTTTAAACGTAGAGGATGAGGTAATAGTGGAAGGAAATACTGATTTAAAGCTTAGAGTGCCTGCGGATTTTAATAATATTTTTGGGCATTGGCTGATGGTTTATAATGCAAATAAACTTGATGATGTTATGCTGACTATCATTTTATCGAAGGAAAAGAGTCAGAGTAGTGCGGATGAATTGGTTAAGAAGGGGAAATAGTTATATAATGATGCAATTATAGAATGATATAATTGTTGATAATAAGAGGAACTTCCGAGGGACGAGATTGAGAGATTGATTTTGGGACCTTGGGAGTTTTTTTTGTCTTGTTATATGAATATTAACCCCAAACCCCTTCCGACCTACGGTACGGGACAGGTTAAAAAGGGGCTATAACAGGTAATACAATTTGAAAGATTGTGGTTTGAATTGAAAGGGAAAACCCTGGAAGGGTGACATTTTGGTAGCTCGGGGTGAAACCCCGTGTATGGAAATGTGCACAATCCCCTTCTGGCACGGCACCAGAGGTGCCGAACATTTTTAGAAATTTAGTTTGTTGGATGTTTTTATTGCCCTAGAAGGGCAAAACATTTTTAACCCCAACCCCTCCCGACCTTCGGTACGGGACAGGTTAAAAAATGGCTATAACAGATTAGGACGCTGATAACGCTGATTGGTATGATGGATTATGATAATTGTCTGAACCGCTGATTTATTTGATTGATTTAGGCATTTAGCAAATAAGCATTTTATAAGTAAACGGTTTAGCATTCATCATTCTATTTATTAGGTTGTCAAAAATATTTCTTTTCATGAAATTTCTGTTAAAACGATAAGTATACTCATCTATGTATGCTTGTAAATATTCAGCGTGATGGTGCATTCCTCTTAACCATCCTTTAAAACCCATTATAACTCGATGTATATCAGGAAAATTCTCTCCTTTTTTCCCAGAAGGTATTTGTATCAGATTGGAAAAATCTTTTATTAATGGCTTGTATCCTGTCCATTCATCAGTTTTAACCATTGCATCATTTTCGATATTGTCTTTCATGAAATCTCCTAATTCTTTTGAACTACTACGTTCAATAACTTTTCCGTAAACACGACTTACACCTCGACCTTTCTTTTCTATTGCAAAAACAACCAACCTCTTTTTCTTGTTCTTTCTGCCCACAACACCTTCTTCTTGACCGCCTATTACAGTTTCATCAACCTCTACTTTCCCTTGCATTTTATGGTTCCCACTACTCTTCATGCCGTGCATTACCTTTTGTTTAAATAGCCAACATGTTTTTTGTCTTAGACCTAACTTTCGACTTAACTCTGTGCTCGATATCCCTTTTTTATTTGTACTGATGTAATACACTATATAAAAAGCTTTTAATAAAGGGAATTTTACCTTGTGAAACAATGTTCCGCTGGTTGGAGATGCCAGATAATTACATTTTGTGCACTCCCGAATATGTTCTTTGTGCCCTTTACAAGATTTTGTATTCCCACACTTAGGGCATACATATCCATTTCCCCATTTAATATTTGCAAGATAATCCGTACAAGATTTGTCATCAGGAAATAGTTCCTGAAATTCAAATATTGTAAGGCTTTCGAATCTTTTCTCCATAGTTTAATAATTATAAGGCTCAAAGATACTCATTTAATTTTATTGCCAATGTGCCTAAATCAATTATTTGATTAAATGATTTTTATGATTAAAAAAGGCTGAAGGCTTTGGGGATAGGACAATGTAGGTTGGAACTGCCGCCGAATGTTTAAGAAAAAATAATTATATGAGGCTGAGGGCAACGTGGTAGAACCTCAGACCAAGGGTGTATGCAATACAGGGCGTATGCAATACGCCCCTACACTTGTCTGAATCGTTGATGGTAATGATCAAATAATTGATTTGATAGTGAAGGTTTCACTTTGAGTGAAGCTTTCACTTTTTTAGGGATAGAAAGACTGAGGTTGGAACATCGATTTAACAGGAGGCAGTTGGAATTGATTTATAACCCCATTTATATCCCTGCTTAATAGACGACAGACGGTTTAAGAATTACCTCAATAAGGTAACAGTTCCATTAATTTCTTTTATCTCCACATTGTTATTGGTTCTATTATCTTTATATCTGATTATCCAATAATATACTCCTTCGGATGCTTCTTTGCCATTGATGTTTCCGTTCCAGCCTGTGGCGAAATCTGTGGTTTGGAATATTAGTTTTCCCCAACGGTTATAAATGAAGATGGTAAGTTCGGTTATATCTTTAACCACCGGTTTAAAGAAATCGTTATTGCCATCGCTGTTAGGTGTCATTATGTTTGGAACCCAAATTTCGGAACAGGGTTTGTATTCAATGGTGTCGGAAGCGGTGCATCCGCCATTATCAACACGAACCCAATAAACTCCAGGTTCGGAGATAGTAATGGTATTGGCATTGCTGCCTGTACTCCAAAGAAAAGTTCCCTGAACATTAGGAGCAGTTAAGCTAATGGCGTCGCCTTTGCATACATAAGCATCGGCACCTAAATCAACTGTTTGAACAGGAAGAACAACAAGATTTATCCCAACACTGTCTTTGCAATTATTTGCAGTTCCATTTACATAATAATAAGTTGTAATTGTTGGAGAAACAATTACACTGTTGGATGAGGTATTATTAAACCAAAGATATGAAGTGGAAGGGATATTACTATTGGCAGTTAAGGTGCTTGATTGCCCAACGCAAATTGGATTTGGTGATGCCGAAATTGTTACTGTTGGATTGGGGATAACTGTTATAGAGATACTATCAGAACCTGTACAACCTAATGCTGTACCAGTAACAGTATAAGAAGTACTTACGCCGGGAGAAACAGTCAAAGGGTTGTTGGTTCCCAAACCTCCGCTCCAAATATAAGTGGTTGCACCACTTGCAGTGAGTATGGAGGAAGTAGAGGCACAAACCGGGTTGGGAGATGCTATTATGTTGATGGTTGGGTGAGGATTAACTGTAATGGTAATACTTGCTGTGGAGGTACATGCGGATGTAGTGCCAGTTATAGTGTATGTTGTGGTTGCAATAGGTGAAACCGTTAATGTGTTTGAAGTTCCCAATCCTCCACTCCACAAATATGTTGTAGCACCACTTGCTGTAAGTTTGGTAGAATCGCCAATGCAAATTGGATTTGCTGTTGATGAGATGTTGATAATAGGATTTGGAGTAACAGTAATTGCGATGCTTGCTGTGTTTGTGCAAGCTCCCGTGGTGCCTGTAACAGTATATGTTGTTGTTGAGACTGGAGTAACATTTAGTGGATTTGTAGAACCAAGCCCACTACTCCATTGATAGCTTGAAGCTCCACCTGCTGTAAGTGTGGTTGATGTGCCTGAACAAACTGAGTCTGTAGATGCAATTACGGTAACTGTAGGAATTGGATTAACGGTAATAGAGATATTTGCAGTAGCTGTGCATCCTAAAGAAGTGCCTGTTACGGAATAAGAAGTAGTGATGGTTGGTGAAACAACTAATGGATTGGTAGTTCCTAAACCGCCACTCCAGGAATAGGTGGAAGCTCCATTTGCAGTAAGTGTGGTTGATGCTCCTAAACAAATAGGATTATTTGATGCAGATATACTTACTGAAGGGATTGGATTTACATTGATGGTGATTGTTGCTGAAGCTGTACATCCGGCTGAGGTGCCAGTTACGGTATAAATGGTGGTTGCAGCCGGTGTAACTGTAATTTGATTTGATGTACCTAAACCTCCAGTCCATGAATAAGAGGTTGCGCCACTTGCTGTAAGAATTGATGAAGCCCCCAAACATATAGGGTTTGCCGAAGCCGCGATGCTGACTATTGGAGAAGGGTTAACAGTAATATCGATAGTAGCAGTATCTGTACATCCTAATGAAGAGCCGATAACTGAATAAGTGGTGCTAGAATTGGGTGAGACAATTAAAGGATTTGCTGAACCTAAACCTCCACTCCACGAATAAGAGTTGGCTCCACTTGCTGTGAGAGAGGTTGAAGCTCCCTGACAGATAGGGTTTGTAGAAGCTGAAATACTTACTATTGGTAATGGATTGACTGTAATTGTTAAGGAGGTGGTTACAGCACATTGCCCTACCGTTGGTGTGAAAACATATACGATATTTCCTGTAGTAGCAGTTGAAATTGTAGAAGGGTTCCAAACTCCAGTAATCCCATTGGTTGAAACTGTGGGAAGAGTAGAGGGTGTTGTTCCAATGCAATATGGCCCAATAACTGCAAAAGAGGGTATTATAGTATTTGGATTTACAGTTATTGCAATGCTGTCAGTCGCAGAGCAATCATTGGAATTAGTAACAGTAACAATATATGTACCAGAATCAGTAATTTGAGAATTGGTAATCGTTGGATTAGGTAAAGATGAAGTAAATCCATTCGGACCTGTCCAACTATAATTAAATAGTGAGTCAGAAACAATTTCGTCAGTTAATTCAAGATAATAGCCCATCCCGCAACATCCACCAAAATTGTAATACACAGGATTTGATGAATATGGGAGTGCAGGAGTATAAACAGAACCAACAGGGTTTGTGGAAGCATAACCACCTGTAGATTCAACTACAATGCCAATACCATTGCAAAATTGAATTTTATAATGACCATCAACCAACCATGAATATGGACCTTCAATAATTCCCCCGGAAAACAAACAGCAATCCCAATCATAAAAATTAGCGTAAAGATAGTAGGTATTGGAACCATCTAATGCCTGAACACCTGAACAATTTGCAGTTAAAGTTACTGAATCGCCCACGCAGATTGGATTTTGCGATGCTAAGACACCAACTGCGGGAGTTGGAAGAACAGTAATTGCTAGAGTTGCGCTGGTTATGCACTGATTAGATGCTGGTGTAAATGTATATATTGAAATACCAGGTAAAACTGTTGAAATAATAGCAGGGTTCCATGTACCTATGATACCATTGGTGGAAGTTGTCGGGAGTGCATTTATTGCAGTGCCTGAACATATTGGGGCAACAGTATCAAAAGTTGGTGCTATACTTGGATTTACGGTTATGAGGATGGTGTCAAATGCACTGCATCCATAGGCATTAGCACCTCTTAACCAATATGTGCCAGTGGTGTCAACATTGATTGTTTGTGTAGTATCGCCTGTTGACCAAAGATAGGAAGCCATTACTTGGTTGGAATGTAGAATGATACTTTGTCCCTGACAAATAGTGGTATCATAACCTAAATTTACTAAAGGGGGATTACTTACATTTACTGTATAATAAGCAGCGCAACTTGTGTAGCCATTCGTTTCCGTGAGTGTATATGTTGTAGTTTGCGTTGGAGCGACGGTAATGGATTGGGTGGTATCGCCAGTGGACCATAATCCAGACATTGAAGATGATGAACCTAAAGTATATAATTGATGAATTTCACTGGAAGTTAAGGCTCTGTTATAAATAAAATAATCATCAAGCATACCTTTATGATATTCAATATTACCCCATGGGTCTCTGCCAATTTCTAAGTTTGTACTTTGATTTATTGAATATATAGCACTTACTGTGGATGTTGAAGCAATTAGAACCCCATTTACGTATAGTTTTGCTGTATCATTCAAATAAGTAATAGCAACATGCTTCCATTGATTGACTACAAAGTTATAATATAATTCATAACCTTTGCCATCAATAATAAAAGAACTTGCATTTGGATTATTATAAATACGAAAATCACCTAACATAGAATTATTAGATTTACATACCATGCTTCCAATACCATCAATTGAATATACCCAACCAGAGATAGTTGCTTGATTTATTAAAGATGAAAGACCAGGAGAATTTGGCACTGTAATATAATTTGAAACGCCATCAAAGCTATAAGCATTATTTGAATTTCCAAATCTATCAGTTGTTAAAGTAGCACCAATTACGCTTCCATTATTGTTATTTCCACTTTCGTCATTTGCATTGCCGCAGAAAGGATAAAAGGCAACTAAGCCTTGTTGTAAATTGTTTGGCAAATCGGATTTTGAACAAATATGCTGTTGGGAAGTGTTTGTATTAAGTGTGATGGAATCACCCATACATATAGTGGTGTCGGAGCCATGGTTAATTTGAGGATTAAGAACATTAACCGTATAAGAAGCAGCACAACTTGAGGAGCCGTTTGTTTCTGTGAAAGTGTATGTAGTGGTTTGGGTTGGGGCGACCGTTATGGATTGAGTAGTATCACCAGTTGACCACATACTAGAAGATTGCGGATTTCCTAGTGTATATAACTGTTGAACTTCTGAGGAAGAAAGTGCGCGGTTGTATATTATAGCGTCATCTATACTACCATTGTACCATCTATTCGGGTCAGTGAGTTCAGGGTCATCCCCGATAATAAATGAATTGGCAGCATTTATAGTTATATTACCAGTGGGTCTTTGACCTACCAAAAGATTGTCAACATAAACATACAATGTTGAGGCACCATAAATTCCAACAACGTGGTGCCATTGATTATCATCTATATTCAAATTGGGTGCCGTAACAAATCCTTGTAAAGTCCAGTCATTTGTTGCATTGTCATTAATACTAAAATAAATATTACTGCCTCCATCATTAAGCCCATTAAACCTATCATAACCGTTTCTTTCGCAAACAATACCTGTACCATGGCTATTTCCAGTACCTTTTATCCAAGCACTAATAGACATAGAAGTTGAAGTAAATGAAGATAAAGAAGTTGTAATCATACTATTTACTCCGTTAAATAAATAAGCCGAATTCGAGTTTCCAAACCTATCAGTTGTAAGTATCGCTCCATTTACAGTCCCGTTGTGCCCATTTCCACTTTCATCATTTGCATTTCCGCAGAAAGGATAAAAGGCAACTAAGCCTTGTTGCAAATTGGTTGGCAAGTCGGATTTGGAACAAATATGTTGTTGGGAAGTGTTTGTATTTAGAGTTATGGAATCACCCATACAAATAGTGGTGTCGGAGCCGTGGTTAATTTGAGGGTTAAGAACATAAACAGTAACAGTATCGTATTGTACTATTGCACCACTGGTAACGGTAACAGTAAATGTAGTGGTTTGAGTTGGAGCAACGGTAATGGATGTTGTTGTATCGCCGGTTGACCAAAGATGCGAAGATGCAACTAAAGAATTCCCTCCTATAGTATATAACTGCTGAATCTCAGTATTCGACAAAGCACGATTATAAATATAGTAATCATCCAGTTTCCCTAAAAAACATTCATCAAAATTTACTGAAGGATTAATTGAACCAAATACAACATTACATAAATAACTAATAGGTGTAATTGAGCCATTAAAATTTACATCTAAAGCTCCATTCAGATAATATTTGTAATTGTTACCATTCTTTACAAATGTATAATGATACCATACATTATTAGTAAAGCCAGAATAAGTGCCTATGGTCGCATTAAAGTTTATATCCCAACCAGATGATCCAGGATTTGAATTAATAAAGAAAGAAAGCCTATCATTTGAAAAATAATTTAATTGCAAATCAGTCCCATTATGTGGAATAGTATTAAAAAAACATTGCCTTGCTTTACTAATATTACTACTACAAAACCAACCAGTAATTGTATAATCTTGCCATCCATTATCAAAGAATTGACTTGAAGTTGTAATATAATCATTCAACCCATCAAAACTATAAGCACTATTCCCATTTCCAAATCTATCAGTAGTTAATGTTGCCCCATTCACAGTCCCATTGTTTCCATTACCACTTTCGTCATTTGCATTGCCACAGAAAGGATAATATGCTACCAGGCCTTGTTGAAGGTTTGAAGGCAATTGATTTCTATCACAAATATTAGAAATTGGGATGTTTGCATTAAAAGTAACTGATTGGCCAAGGCAGATGGTGGTGTCGTTGCCAATGTGCAAAGTAGTAGGCATATCAATACTAACATGTATTGTATCACTTTTAGAACAACCACCTGCATTTGTAACTTGTACCCAATAGGTTCCGGAAGTGTTTACATTGATGGTTTGAGTGGTGGCTCCGGTGCTCCATTGATAGATTGAACCGATATTTCCGGCATTAAGTTGCAAAGTGTTGCCTTGGGTGAGGGTGGTGTCGGGGCCTATGTTGACAGTGGGAGTACCACCAAGAGTAAGTTTTTCTAGCCTGAGCGGAACGTTATGATCAGGCACATATTCAAAACCATATATTGAATAAGGATCATTACTATCTAAAATGCTTCTTCTTGCAAAGGAGCCTGTTAATGTAATACCTGTATTTGTAACTACATCTGCACTGTAATCATACTTATAAATACTTGGATTCAAGTCACTATCAAAATAGTAGATGGAACTTTCTGCAGCTATATGCCAGAAATTTAAACAATATACACTAGAAGTTACTGTAGCAGTCATTGTTTGAACCTGATAAGTTGTTGGGTTAAACCGTTCAATACTGTTTTGTGGGTAACCCATACAATATACCCATCCATCATTCCCTACAACAGCAGTTACAAGCGTTCTGGCATTTGCAAATGAAGCAACTTGCAGAAAAGAGCCGGAAGTCGGATTTAATTCATATATAGAGTTAGTCGCAGAGCCATTCCATCCTCCTAAAAAATATATTTTTCCATTTACTTCAATAGCAGTAATTCCCCAAATCGCCCCTGATGATAACAGATTAGACGTTTCTTGTGCAGTATTGTTAGTTAAGTCAATATCTACCATTTTATTACGCATCCCA
>Ga0194038_1000759_pt1 | contig 14092 bp, 13 predicted proteins | sample JunL226m_MetaG_FD_148630 | JGI IMG/M metagenome (GOLD analysis project Ga0194038, IMG submission 148630) | Anoxic zone freshwater microbial communities from boreal shield lake in IISD Experimental Lakes Area, Ontario, Canada - Jun2016-L227-6m | ecosystem: Environmental > Aquatic > Freshwater >...
GGCAAAAACCTGTCAAACCATAAACAGAAACGGAAAGAGATAGTGCTGCTCCCCAGGCATTCCAGACAAAATGGAGCCGCCTTGTAGCGAGCCAGCCCTGAAAAACCATGAAAACCATGGCGACTGCAGCCACTACAAGTGACCCAGCGGATGCTGGAACGATGAACTCTGGTGTCATAAGTCTACGTTTTTTTTAAGCAAGATAACACTTCGTTTTCTGGGAGCAAAAATCAGCAATCTCCGGTGATAGGCCACGATCGGTTAAGTTACTTATTGGACATAAACCTTCTGTCCCGGAAAAATTTTACTTCCTGACGATAAATTATTTATGCTTAAAAACCGATCAACCGGCATATTGTGGCCGGAGGCGATGGATAAGGCATTTTCGCCTTTCTTGACCATGTACTTCTTTAGGCCGGTTTCAACGGCGGCGGTTTTGGTTGGCTCTGAAATGGTAAGGCTCTGACCAACGGTGATATTGAAGGATTTAAGTTTGTTGACTTCCTGAATTTTTTTCGTTGTTACCCCATAGCGGCTGGCGATATTGAAGAGTGAATCGCCGGTTTTGACCACATGAGTGACCACACGAACCGGTTCAGGCTTTGTGGTCATTATGGCTTTTGCAGGGGCAGCGCCTGCTTTTGCAGAAGAAGACACCCCCTTTGTGGAAGTTTGCGAAACTTTTGCGAGGGTGGGTGCGAGGGTGGGCGAAGCCTTTGCTGGAGGAGCCGGCGCTTTTGTGGGGATCAGCAGAACCATGCCAGGTTTGATTGTTGCAGATTTTTTTAATTTATTGGCCTGAATAATATTTTGCTGACTTGTTTGATACTGTTTGGCCAAAGACGCCAGCGTTTCTCCGCGCTTGATCTTGTGCGAAGCCATCTTCTCCTGATAGGCGGCAGCCTTCTCCTGCTCAACGGCCTCCTTTGGCAGGCCATTGGTCTCCGGAATATCGTCCAGTTGGGATAACAGAATGTCCGATGAACCCTGCGGAATTTTAAATGGGTAATTATCGCCGGGGATGATTCCATATCGCAGTTCCGGATTCAGCCGTTTAAGGGTGGATTCCAATATTCCGGTCGTATCTGCAACGCTTTTGATAGAAAATTGACGGGAAACAGGAACAGTTTCAAATTCCATCGGCGATTCAGGACGGACATCAATCAGACCGTAATGTTTAAGATTTTGCACGATATGAAGGGTTGCCTGAAACCGGGGGACATAGCGGGCGGTCTCGCGGGGCAGTTTTTCATAAAGATCCCAGAAATTATCCAGATAATTGACGCTCTGCGTGTTAATGGTTCGAAGCACCCGGCCTTCCCCGCAGTTATAAGCAGCCAGAACCGTTTCCCAGTCACCGAAAAGATGATGAAGTTCCTTCAAATACAAAATGGCCGCTTTTGTGGATTTATAAGGGTCCAGCCGTTCATCCACGTATTTGTCTCGGGAAAGCCCGAACCGATACCCGGTTGAAGGAATAAATTGCCATAATCCCAATGCTCTGGCTGGCGACAATGCCTTGACGTTATAGCCGCTTTCTATCAGCGGCAGCCACGCCAGCTCAAGCGGAAGACCTTCCTTGGCCAGTTCGTCCTCAATGTATTTAAGATAACGTCCGGAGCGCTGATAGGCGTTGATGAAAAAATCTTTTTCGACTCCCGTGGTCAGGGACGCGATTTCAGCCTTCACATAATCGTTCATGACCATGGGAATGGCATTGAGGCTACCCTTTGCAACCACATTTCGTGAACCGTATATATCCTGAATTCGGTGGGTAATCAGATACCGCAGGTCTTCTTTCTGCTGAATGAGCCTGGGCCGGTTAAACGTGTCCACCTTGATAATCAGGATATAAGCCTGATCCAGCGCCGAAATGGCATTTTCTGGCTGACCTTTCCTCCAGTAATCCTGAGCCTGTTGACAAAAGTCCAGGGCTTCATCAATAATATTCTGATTTTTGACCCCAAAATTGATGCGATCACCTTGTTTGTCGTCGTTTTCAGCAGCATCAACATCTGCCATGTCATCCAGCTCAGCATCTTCGGATGTGCGATAAGAAATAGGCGAACGGCGACCAAAAGCTGTGTCTTTTCCGGCAACTGACGCAATTTTGTATGAACTGGAGCCGGATGCTCCCGGTTGCGCCGAAGAAAGTCCCGCAGTCTGATGCGTGCAGCCGGTCAGCCAAAGTGAGAGAATCCCGATAACGGACAGTGACAATCTGTATGATTTCAAATGTTGTTCCCCCCTTGTAATATTCATGTTGAAAAATCAGCGTCTAATAACGTATGGTCAATGCTGAATTTGAGAAAAAAACATCTAATAATCTATCTCTACCAAATTATAAAATCCTTTGGTTCGTGTCAAGGTTTATCCTTATGATGGATGATTGCACTGATGATATCGTGGAAGGAATGCACTTATGTGGAAGCCTGAACCTGTAAGCTTGAGAACCCGAGTCTATGCCATGTTGTCCATGATTGTTGTCATTACATTCATGGGCAGCATGGTTATGGTGTGGTACACATTCCGGATGGAAGAGATTTTGTCATCCATTACCGAAAAGCACTTGCAGACTTTCCAAACGGCTGAATCCATGGAAGCCGCTCTTGTAAACCAAAAAGGCTTCGTGTCCTATTTTTTTCTGGACGGTGATCCGGAATGGCTTCGGCAGCTTGGAGAATACCGGCAGATTTTCAAGGAAAAACTGCATGCCGCCAGACTTATGGCGGACACCGATATTCAACTAAAGGCGGTTGACCGGATTGACCAGGAATATGGCGCCTATATATCCGCCAAAGACCGCGTCATCGCGTATTATGAGGTCGGCGACAAGGAAAATGGTTTAAAACTGCACAAAGAAGTTCGCTATCTGTTCATTTCCATTCTAAATTTGTGTGAACAGTTCAAGGAAATGCAGGTTGATCGAATCCATAAAGCCATGGAAAACGGCCATGTTCAGGCCGGAAAACTGAGATATATTTCCATATTGGTATCAATCTTTGTTGTAATAATGGCTATCACATTGATATCTTTTTTTATTCAGCATATTCTGGAGCCGCTTCGCAAACTTGCTGGTGAAGCCAGCCGCATGGGAACATCCGCCGCCTCACAGAATGAAATCAAATCCCTAAGCCACAGTGTTCGCTATCTTATCGAAGATGTGGATCAGACCCACACCGAACTTACAAAAAGCCGCGAAACCTTGCTTCAGGCGGAAAAAATGGCGCTGGTCGGAAAGCTGGCTGCCGGAATGGCCCACAGCATTCGAAATCCATTCACATCTGTGAAAATGCGCATGTTTTCCCTGGGACGCACCCTGAAACTGACGGAGACGCAAAAAGACGATCTTGATGTTATTTCTCAGGAAATCAGACATATTGACACCATTGTTCAGAATTTTCTGGAATTTTCCAGGCCTCCGAAACTTAAAATGCAGCAGGTAAGTCCATCGGTAATCGTTGACCTGGTCATTCAACTGCTGGAGCATCGCCTTATCTCTTACGAAGTTCGTATTGAAGTAATTCGAAAACGCCCGTTGCCGCCGATTCCGGCAGACCCGGAACAGCTTAAGGAAGTCTTGGTAAACCTTGTGGTCAATGCCTGCGAAGCCATGAAAAAAGGGGGCCGAATCGTCATTTCTGAAGAAGAAACCATTGAAAGGCCAATCGGGAAAATGGTTGTGATTCGTGTCAGCGATAATGGGCCGGGAATCCCGGGATCTTTGCTGGATAAAGTCCTTCAGCCTTTTTTTACGACAAAAGAGGAAGGCACGGGACTTGGCCTCAGTATCGCGTCCCGAATTATCGAAGAACACGGCGGCAGACTGAATCTGACATCAACTGAGGGAATGGGCGCCACATTTATGATCACGCTTCCAGTGAGGGACTAAACCGTGAGTAGAATACTGATTATTGACGATGACGACCAGTTACGGAAAAGCTTTCATAAGCTTCTGCTTCAGGAAGGCTACAGCATTGATAGCGCCGCCTCCGGCGAGGCTGGCATTGCGATGATTCGCCAACACCCGCCGGATCTTGTCATTTTGGATATGCGGCTTCCGGGAATGAATGGCTTTGAAACCTTCAAGGTGATACATGAGATTGAGTCCAAGCTGCCGGTAATCATCATGACAGCCTACGGAACCACGGAAACCGCCATTGAAGCAACCAAGATGGGCGCTTTTGATTATATCCTGAAGCCGTTTGACATACCGGACATGCTTACTGTCATTGGTCAGGCCATCGAAGCCGGACGATTCATGCGCTCTCCCATAGACATGAACGGCGCGCCGGACAAGGCAAACCGGGAGGCCATTATCGGACGAAGCGTCCCCATGCAGGAAGTCTATAAAGCCATCGGACGTGTTGCACCAACAGATGCGACGGTTTTGATCAGGGGAGAATCCGGAACAGGCAAGGAACTGGTGGCAAGGGCAGTCTATCAGCACAGCTTGCGGGCAAATAAGCCGTTTCTGGTAATCAACTGTGTGGCCATTCCCGACAGCCTGCTGGAAAGCGAATTGTTCGGATATGAGAAAGGAGCCTTTACCGGCGCCAATCATCGCAGGGTCGGCAAACTGGAGCAGGCAAGCGGCGGAACCGTTTTTCTGGATGAAATCGGCGACATGCCGTTCAGCCTTCAATCCAAAATGCTGCGACTGCTGCAGGAAAGAAGCATTGAACGGCTTGGAGGCCGCGAGACCATCCCAGTGGATGTCCGCATCATAGCAGCCACAAACCGGAACCTGGAAACCGCTATCGAAGCTGGCCGGTTTCGGGAAGATCTCTATTACCGGTTAAAGGTTGTCACCGTCTGGCTTCCTCCGTTAAAAGATCGCTCCGGCGATATCCCGCTGCTGTCCGAATATTTTCTATCGCGATTTTTCAAGGAACTGGGAATGGACTGTCCGGGAATTACACCGGAAGCGGAGCAGCTTCTTGCAGGTTATCCCTGGCCCGGAAATGTCAGGGAACTGGCCAATACCATTCAGAAAACCGTGATCTTCAACCGTGGAACACCACTAAGCGCGGATGACATTTCACACGCTGTAAGCGAAAAATCTCCCGCAAATGAAGACATCAATGAAAAACACGATCTGATGCAGCGACGCATTCTTCATCACGCCTTGATAACCCGCACCGGCGAAAATGTTTTTGACACCATCATGGATCAGGTTGCCGGTATTATTATCAGCGAAGCCCTTAACCTCAGCGGTGGCAATCGCTCCCGGGCAGCCAAGCTGCTGGGACTTTCCAGACCAACGCTGCATTCAAAAATTGAAAAATACGGGCTTAAATTCGAGACTTATGTAAAAGAAGGGACCAAGGAATCATAAATATACTGTGAACGGGCACAATCTGCACTTTCCATTAGCTCCCTCTCCCAGCGGGGGAGGGTTGGGGTGGGGGAAATTCCGGCAATCGCATGATAAATGTTGTTCCTTTTCCCAATGTGGATTTTACCAGAATGTCTCCATGATGCTTTTCAACGATTTTTTTTGTTGTCATCAGACCAATGCCGGCGCCTTTGCTGCCTTTGGTGCTGAAAAAGCTCTGAAAGAGTTTTCGGCAGGTATCTTCATCCATTCCGCATCCGTTATCTTCTACCTGATACTCAACCCCCCAGCCGTCTGTCCGAAGAGTGCGAAGGGTTACTGTTCCGGGGCTATCCAGCGTGGATTTTTCCGCGCAGGCGTCAATGGCGTTTGCAACCAGATTGTTCAGACACTGGTGAATGGCATCCGGATCAAGGCAGATGGACAAGAACGCGGTTGAAAAAACGGCGTCAAGCCGAACCCCCGATTCTTCGGCCAGAGGCGTCAATAATTCGATAATCTCCCTTGCCGGCAGATTTGGGTCGCAAACCCTGCAATGGATTTCAGAAGACTTTCCATAATTGAGCAGATCCATTGAGAGGTTGGCTATTTTTTCTACATTTCCCTTGACCATTGTCCATCCCTGGTAAAGGTACTGATCGTTATGAAGCTCAATCCCTTTTTCCAGAACAAATGCTCCTCCTTTCAGCCCACTGGCAATATTCTTTATTGAATGTGAAATCCCCGCAATGGCCTCGCCAAAGGCTGCCAGCCTTTCGGCTTCTATCAGTTTCTGAGTTTTTTCCCGTATCAGAAGTTCCAGATTTTCGGTATAGTCCCCGAGTTGTTTTCGAATTGCGATACGATCCTTAGCCCGTTTCATGGCAACCTCAAGAGCCTCGTCACTGATGGGTTTGGTCACAAAGTCTGTGGCATCGTATTTCAGGCTTTTGACAGCCAGATTCATATCTCCATGCCCGGTCATCATTATCACTTCGACATCCGGGTTTTCACGCTTTATCGCCTGAAGCAGTTCGATACCGCCCATGCCCGGCATTTTGATATCTGTCAGAACTATGGCAGGGCGGGTGGTGCGAAACAATTCAAGAGCATGTTCACCGGTTTCCGCCGAATGAACGATATATCCCATATCCGCAAGGGCAATGCTCAGAACAACGCGAATTCCCGCCTCATCATCGACAATCATAACTGTGCGATTCATTTTGTCTGCCTCATTTATGTGTCCGATGCTCTGGGAAAGGAAATGATAAAGGTCGATCCCCCGTCATCATTGTTAACAGCACGAATATCTCCTTGGCATTCCTTGATAAAGCTGTAACTGATGGACAGACCAAGCCCAGTACCCTTTCCAACTTTTTTTGTGGTAAAGAACGGCTCGAAAATTTTTTCAAGTTTTTCCGGAGGAATTCCGATGCCGGTATCACTGACAGTTATCATAACTTGCTTGTCATCGGCAGTAGTTTTCAGGGTGATTCGCCTCATATCCTTGGCGATATTGTGAGTAGCCGGCACAAGATCGTCGGTATTTTCTTCAATAGCATCCCTGGCATTCAGGAGAAGGTTGATAAATACCTGTTCCAGGCGACCGGGATCAGCCAGAATCAGCGGAATATCCTGATTAAGATCCCATACCACAACAATTCCCCTGACCTTGAGTTGCTGGCTGAATATTTCAAAAGCATTCCTAAGAACGTCGTTTACCTGAATTTTTTCCAGGTTCATGTCTGATTTCCGGCCAAACAATCGCATGTGATTGATGATCCTTGTGGCCCGATCCACATGACTGTCAATTTCCTGAGCCAATGTATAGAGGATTTCTTCCTTGATAGGCTCTTTGCGATTAATTTTTTTCATAAAAAAGCTGCTGGCGGTTTTGATGACCGAAAGCGGCTGATTCAGCTCATGCGCCACGCCTGTCGCCATCTCCCCAAGGGTCGCCATCTTGCTGGCCTGAATGATCTGTTGTTCCGCCTCAAGCCGTTTGGTATCGTCGCCGGTAGCCAGCAGCAGAACCTTTTTCCCGTGATATTCCGAGGGAGAAATCCGGATATTCACAAAGAGGGCTTTGCCTGTTTTATGAATGTGTTTGACGCGGTTCAAAACGGATGATGTCTGAAGTTTAAACGCATAATATTCTCGTTCTTCTTCAGAAAACAATTCCAGAAACGATTTTAACAAGACTTCATTTTTGGTGTATCCATAAACGGATTTGACGCTTTGGTTGCAGTCAAGTATCATCAGGGTATTTATATCCAAAACAAATACGGGATTGGGAATATTGTTAAAGACGGCATAGCACTGTTTTTCAGACTCGGCCAGTTTTTCCTCCAGTTGTTTGCTTCGTGAAATATCAATGCTTAGCTCCATTGCGGCGACGATATTCCCGTCATCATCCAGGATGGGCGATGTCCGAACAATCCAGTATGCTCGGGTCCCATCCTTGTTTACCCCTGTTTCTTCACTGTAATGAGAAAGACCGTCTTCAAATGTCTTCTCAACCGGACATATCCCGCATTTTTCGGTACGTCCCTTGTAGGCCGAAAAACAATAATCCCCAGGTTTGGGATCAAAGCGATCTGAAAATTCCCGATTGTACCGCATCAGCCTGTAGTCCCTGTTCTGAACCGAAATGATACATGGGACCTGTTCAAAAAGGTTTTGATACTCATTTCGCTGTTTGCTCAATTCGCTTCGTTTTTCGCTGATTTTTTTTCCCATTTTCTTGAACGCAGTTGCGAGCTGGCCCAGCTCATCCTTTGATTTGATATCAATTCTGGCCTTATATTGTCCCTTGGCAATCAAGAGAGTTCCATCAATAAGCTTTTGAATGGGCAGTTTAATGAATTTTACGATAAAAATAAAAATGACTGCGGAAGTTACAGTAAAAATAAAACTGGCCAGGGCAATGATTCCTTCTTCGAAATACACGATGTCATCATCGGTTTCCTTCATCGAAACAACCACGTCCAGGGCGCCAAGAATCGTTTTGTCCTGGGGATGAACATGGCAGATGTCGGTAGAGCAACTAATTTCATTTCGGATGGGAGTAATCACGCCGATCTGGCGGTATCCCTTTGGATCGTCAAGAATTCGAATCCGTTCAGACAGATCAAGATTGGCCTGTGGCGGCTCTGTTTTATGGCAGATAAGGCAGGCTTCGGCCTTGATATTGGTTTTTTGTCCAACTTCATCAGATGAGTCTGAAAACTTGATTTCTCCTTCTTTGTTGTAAATGCGGATATGCTCAATCGTTTTCTGTTTACCCATGTTCTGGATGCTCTGGTTGATGTTTTCCCTGGCGTTTAACATCATGGCATAGTGGGTTCCCAGCTTGATGGTTTCACTCAGGCGGTCCGTCCATACCACGATATCTTTTACAGCCTTATCTTTCTGGTATTTGATGTTAAAATACGCATATATGGAAAAACTGACAAACAGTGTCAGACCCATAATGAAAATCAACCGATAAGAAAGGCTTTGGCGAAAATCTTTGAAATGCTCCAGCATGGTTTTCCACCTATCGCATGAGTTAAAAGATAATGTTATGTGATAATCATATCTTGATGATTCTGTAAATGCTTTTTTCAATACCCAGCAATCAAAACCGGTCGACGTTTCTCTTCAAGGAACAACCACCTTGACATTCTCAAAAATGGGGCATAAATTGTCAACGAATTGTGTTTTGTCTGTTGTTGATGAGGGGCGGTCTTTTTTCGATTTATTGGAGAGTTAACTTATGAAATTAAATGCTTATGTAAAGTGGTTTTTGGTGTTGTGTCTTGTGGTGCTTCCCATTGTGTCTGGCGCCGAGGAGAAGGAGGAGGAGGATGAGAATCTTTTGTATGCCGTGCCGGAAAGGCAATTTACCTTTCAACCGGTTGTAGAAGGCACGGAGATTGTTCATGATTTTGTTATCCTGAATAAAGGAACCGAAGAGTTATCCGTTCTTAACGTCAAAACCGGCTGAGGATGCACTGCAGTCTCTTATACGAGACAGATCCCCGCCGGCGGCGAGGGAAAGATTACCATCAAAGTTAATACCAGCGGATATGGTGGAACCTTACTGAAAAAAACTATTCAGGTTGAGACCAGCGCTGCAAAACAGCCCAATGTGTCGATTGAGATCGCTGGCAATGTTGAGGTATTTGCGAACATCACGCCAAATAAACTGATTCTGCGCGGAAACGCTGGAGAGCCTATCATAGGAACTGTAACCATTACACCTGATTCCAAGTATCCATTCAAGGTTTTGGAAACCAAGCCGAAAAATGGAACAGATATTCAGGCCAAAATCGAAGAGAAACAGGAAAACGACACAACAAAATACATTATCACTGTCGAAAACCTTAAAAAAGATCCCGGACGCTATTACGATGTCGTTACGCTAAAAACGAGCAGTCCGGTCAAGCCGGAAATTCAGATCAGCGTTTATGGGCAGATAATTGAAGTCGCGAAGAAAAAAGAATAACGGGCGATAATGAAACATATTCAGGTAGTCGCCTTCGACTGCGACGGGGTCATGTTCGACACCGAAACCGTCAACAAAGAGTATTATAACCAGATTCTGCGGTATATGAACAAACCGGACCTGATGCCCGAACAGTTCGCTTTTGTTCACGCACATACCGCAGATGAGGCTGTCTTCTATCTTTTCCAGAATGAGGCCGAAGCCCTCGAAGCCAACGCCTATCGCAAGCTTATGCCCTATCTTCCGTTTCTGGAAAAAATGGAAATAGAACCGTATCTTATCCCCCTGCTTCACAGGCTGCGGCCCACATACCCGACGGCGATTGCAACCAATCGTACCAACACCATTCAAAGGGTGGTGGAGAGCCACGGACTGGTTGATCTCTTTGACCTTGTGGTCAGCGCCTGGGATGTTGACCATCCCAAACCCCATCCAGACATCTTGAACAAAATCCTGCACCATTTTGATATTGAACCGGATCAACTGCTTTATATCGGCGATTCCGAAGTGGATCAGATCTCTGCAGAAGCAGCCGGAGCCATTCTGGTTGCGTATAAAAACCCTTCTCTGCGATCCGATTTCCATATTACCAGTCTCAAGGAGATAGAACAAATACTTGAGCTGTAACGAAAGGGTTTTATGCGCGCTGTTATTATCGCCAATGGTATTATCGGCGGCTTACGCCCTGTCATTTTCCCTGAAGATATCATCATTGCCGTTGATGGCGGCCTGCGCCACTGCCTGGCACTGAACCTGCGTCCCTATATCCTCATAGGGGATATGGATTCTCTGTCCCCTGAAGAAATTGATGCCGTAACCCTGTCCGGAGTCCCGATTTCCCGTTACCCGGCGCGCAAAGACCACACCGATATGGAGCTTGCCCTGCATTTCGCCGGAAGTCTGGGCGCCGATGATATTGTGCTGCTTGCCGCCCTTGGCGCCAGGTGGGACATGACCATTGCAAATATAATGCTTCTGGCCTCACCAGAGCTTGTCGGTCGCCGGGTCCGAATTCTGGATGGAATGCAGGAAATCTCTCTAATCCAGTCAGGGGAAACGTTGCGATTTGAAGGCGATGTCGGCGATCTGCTTTCCCTGATTCCTTTGAAGACAGACGCCCATAATGTCTGTGCTACCGGCCTGGAGTATCCGCTGGGCGGAGAAACCCTTCATTTTAGCGCAACACGGGGGATCAGCAATGTATTTCGTGATCAGACGGCGACTGTGTTCCTTGAAGATGGGCTTTTGCTTTGTGTGATTCAGCATTTGGGTAGAGAGCATTCGACTTAAAAATTTCAAGGCATTCCATGATGTGGTTTTCTTTTTACTGCCATTCAGCCCAAACCGCGTAAATGCGCATTCTATGGCTCATACCCTCCACTCCAGCACCAATCCCTATGCTTAGTCCAAGGCCCCGCTCAATTATCTTATATTCCCCCATATCGATAATCGTGTTAGTTGGACCGCCGGTCAAAACTAATGAATTGCGCTGATAGATTCTTGTCTCACCATCAAACACATGTAAAGCTGTGATCATCGAATCAGCAGAATTGCCAGGTGTACCTGTCTCATAACGAACCAGAAGATACCGGGTTTTAGTACCTGGCATCGTGGGAATCGAATAATGGAGCCAGTTGTAAAGACCTGGCTTTTGATCGATATCCAGTCCCCAACCCAAATAATACTGGTTGGTGTTGGCAAGGTTGTTCAGTAATTCGATATGCCCGGATTGTCCATGAACGCTGACAATGCCTCCAGCCAGACTCACGCCAGCGGCAACCAACGAAACAACCATTACAACACCCGCCAACGTCACGATCTGAATGAACTGTGTTCTTTTCTTCATTGGGACTCCTTCCTGATTATTAGAGTGAATTCGCATTTTGACTATCTTTTGGCCGAATCAATCGTTTTTATGGATTATCATCACCCCCTTTTTCCCGGATCAATTCAATAAACGGGTTTTACCTGTACGACCGTTAACATTCAGCCCTACAGACTTTTCTGTACAATGTTCATGTATTCCGTTTTCGCAACTACCGCTATTAGCTGTCATTTCTCAGTTCTATGTGATGGCTTCGTAAAAAGCCCAATATCTGTGTTAAGGCTCATCCTTCGCTTTCGGGCCAAAAGCCCCAACGATTGCGAAAACCATTCTATGGTCTACTCGTGCCACAAATGGAATATAAATAAAAGGGGGATTTTTCAACCCGTAACTGGGTACAGATATACCCACAAAGCTGGCTTATATCATGACGTTCATGTTTTGGTAACTACTCATACAAAGATAACTATCTTAAAAAGCAGAAAAAAATAATCTTCCTTTATTCGCTTATTATCCGGTCAATCGGGCTGTGCTGGATATCCAGCTTCGCATCCTGGAAAGGCATAGCGTCAAACTCTTTGCAGTTTTTGATTATGTGCTGACTATTGAGGTGAATTTCAGTACTTTTTTGAGTGGTTCCGGGATCATGGCTGAACAACAGATGGAATCCTATGGAAAGAACGTAGACAGTATTCTGGAATATCTGATGGGACTGGAAAACCATCTCCGTTAGAACCAGCAACATTGACGATGCTCAGCGGCAGGGCTATTTCGATCAGTTTCTTGAGGGATTTGATATTAATGGCTTTTTTCAACCCTTTTATCAATCCGCACACTAAACCAATGGGGATCAAAATTGAATATAAGTAATGGATTGTCGTTTTCGGTTAAAAATTTATATTGACAATGTGACGTCACATTATATAATATGAATTCATGTTATATAATATAAAAAACATGGAAATGGAATATGTCCAAAAATGCAAATCATTCCGGATTTGATTTTTGAAATGACGATGATGCGCCCCCGTTATCTCCGGCGATGATTTTCCATGACATTATGATTACACAAGGTTTATTGATGGAAACCAAAACGATTCCCCGCCGCGAACGGCAGAAGATAGCGCAGCACCAGGAAATGCTTGACGCCGCCCTGGAGCTGTTTTCAGCAAAGGGATACCACAACGTATCCATGCACGAAATCGCAGCCAAAGCCGAATTCGCCATCGGAACGCTTTATAAATTCTTCAGCAACAAGGAAGACCTTTACAAAGCCCTGATTCTGGGACTGTCCGACCGGTTTCATAAAGTGCTTTCGGAAGCCATTGAGTCTGCAGGCGATGAAATCGAAAAACTACGCTACTATGTTCAGGCAAAAGGAGAGGTGTTCCGGGATAAAGCCGCCACCATTCGTCTCTATTTTGCCGAAACACGCGGAGCCAGTTTCAACATCATGACCGGACTGGACCAGGATATACGCAACCGCCGGGAACGATTCCTACAGCAACTTGCCGAAATCTTTGAATCCGGAATTCGCTCCGGGCGGTTTCATCCAATCGCTGAACCCTACATTCTGGCTGTCACTCTCGACAGCCTGTGCAATGCATTTCTGTTTCTCTGGCTCGAAAATCCCGAAAAACATTCATATCCGGAAGATCCGGATACAATTTTAAACATTATTTTTAAAGGGTTGATATAACCTTGAGAATTTGAGGAAGCCATGGATTTAAAAGCTCATGCCTGTAAACATCTGGAGGAATTGTCGATGCGTCTCCGTAATATCGTTTGTAACCCGCCGGCAGGATGGGTGATTCTGTTTTTATTACTGATTTGTATATGTAATGGACTGACCGGCTGTGAACGCAAACCGGTCAAAACTCCTGCTCCCACACCGGAAGTAGCCGTGATATCTGTAGTGACTCAAAAAATCACGCTGACAAAGGAATTGCCCGGTCGCACCTCCGCTTACCGCATTGCGGAAATCCGTCCGCAGGTCAACGGTCTCATTTTGAAACGCCTATTTACGGAAGGCCAGGATGTCAAAGCCGGCCAGGTACTCTATCAAATCGATCCGGCTCCCTTTCAGTCGGCTTTGGAAAACGCCAAGGCAGCCCTGGGCAGGGCCGGAGCCAATGTGCCAGCCATTCGGCTTCGGGTGCAGCGGTTTAATGATCTCTTGGTCGACAACGCCGTAAGCCAGCAGGATTACGATGATGCGTATGCAGCTTTGAAACAGGCCGAGTCCGATGTGGCTTACTGGAAGGCGACCGTGGGCGCCGCGCAAATCAATCTGGGATACACGGCGGTGAAGGCGCCGATCTCAGGGCGCATCGGTATATCCAATGTTACGGACGGCGCCATCGTGATAGCGTATCAGCCCGTAGCACTGGCCACCATCCAGCAACTGGACCCCATTTATGTGGATGTGCCCCAATCCACCACCGATTTGTTGGCCTTGAAG
>Ga0194038_1000761_pt1 | contig 14078 bp, 12 predicted proteins | sample JunL226m_MetaG_FD_148630 | JGI IMG/M metagenome (GOLD analysis project Ga0194038, IMG submission 148630) | Anoxic zone freshwater microbial communities from boreal shield lake in IISD Experimental Lakes Area, Ontario, Canada - Jun2016-L227-6m | ecosystem: Environmental > Aquatic > Freshwater >...
TGATTGTTCAGAATTTTATTGAACACAACATGAAAAAAAGCGGTAAAAAAATTCTGGGGCTTACCTCCGAGGCCATGGAAAAACTTATGGCTTATTCCTGGCATGGAAATGTTCGGGAACTTCGCAACGCCATTGAATACGCATTTGTGCTGTGTTCCAGCGGGTGGATCGAGGCCGGGCATCTGCCCGTGAAAATCGCCCATCCGGAAATCAGGGCGACAAAAATTTCCACAGAGCATCCGGAAAATACACGAAAGCGGGAGCAGTTGATTCGAATCCTTCGTCAGGTCAGTGGCAATCAGTCCGAAGCTGCGCGAATTCTGGAAGTGAGCCGGGTAACGATATGGAAACGCATCAGGAAATATGGAATTGATGTTCATTCGGAGATTTTTTCTCCGTGATGTCTTTATAAATCTTCTTTGTTAAACGGAACATGAATCCGATTCCATGTTTTGACATGGTAGAGAGGTGGTGTGATGAAAATCATCAAAAAACTGGTTTTAAATTGATCCCATTTTTATTCCTTGTTACATAAGTGGAACGAAAATAGGACCAGTTTTTCGCCAAAATATATGGCAATTTTCATCAGCCCAGTAGAGAGGTATGGGTACATAAATGACTGGCGATGACTTCCACCGGGTGCATAATCGGTTTGCGGCTGAACTGGGACATCTGCATGGCGCATGTCGGGCAGTCGGTTACGCCTGCATCTGCGCTGGATGCATTGAGCTGTTGAAGCATGTTCGATCCAATGGCAAGGCTTAAGTCGAAATGATCCGCCGACAGGCCCCAGGCGCCGGCCATGCCGCAGCAAAGGGTTGCTGGATGCTCAATGACAGCGCCCTTGAGGCCGCAGAGCAAAAGACTCGAACTGTCTGGCTCTGGCTGAACTTTTAAATGACACGGGGCGTGATAAAAAAGGCGCATCCTGGATGGCTCTGTTCGCAGCCGTTCGGAATAGCGATTGATCAATCTGCTGATGTGAATCAGTTTTTCCCGAACGATTCGCACAAAGACAGAATCCCCCAAAGAGCTACTCTCCTGCATCAGGGCAAGCCCGCAGGATGAACATGAGACCGCAAGATAATCCGCAGACTCAATCAGTTGGCCCCAACTGAGAAAATTTGCTTCGATTCTTTCCATAGCCTCTTGGATCATGCCTTTTGCCAGCATGGGAAGTCCGCAGCAGTGCTGTTTCGGGGTCAGCACTGTCATTCCCATTGAATTCATTACCGAAATTGCGGCTTTTCCTATCGACGGACGCAGATATGCGGCGTAACAGCCGGCAAAATAGAGAACCCTTGGCGCTCCGTGGCCGGAGCTGAATGGGATTTGCTCAAAAAGATGGCTTTTGGTAAAAAGCGGCAGACTGCGGCGCGAAGCGATGCCTGTGAATTTTTCTCTTAGAGTTTTGACCACTGGCATATCCAAAAGAGGAGTTATCAGACTGGAGATTTTTCCTGCGACCTTTCCTGCGCGCTCGGCGCCAACAACAAGCTTTTCGTGAAAGGATGCGCCAAAGCGCAAAATGGCTGCTGCACGAGCCTCCATGACCATTTTGGGAATATTAACGCCGGACGGGCATTCATGAAAACAGCTCTCACAAAAGATGCACCGCGAAATGACATGTTGAAAGGTCTCATGATACAGCAGGCTGCTATCAATGGCGCCGCTTATCAGCAGTCTCAGGATATTGGCTTTTGCTCTGGGAGCCGCTGATTCCTCCCGTGTGACTTTGTAAACTGGGCACATTCTTGTGACGGAAGTAACAGTGGTGCATTTGGCGCAGCCGTGGCATTTTTCGATTTCGCTTACGAAACCTTCCGGCCACAGCAACTGCTTTTCCGGCAGGTCCGCCGTGACATAATAGTTTGGCCCATAGCGAAGGTCTTGCGTCAATTGGTCCGGATTGTCGGATGTGATGATATCCGGATTAAAGCGATTTTTGGGATCAAGCAGGTTTTTAATTTCCAGAAAACGCTGAAATATCTTGGGATACTGGCGCTTGATGTAAGCACTGCGCAGCCTTCCATCCCCATGCTCCCCGGAAACAGAGCCGCCAAGGGAATGCACCAGATCAAACACCGCATCCGCAATGGGTTTCAGTTTTTTTACATCGTTCGGGTCCTTCAGGTTCAAAAGGGGCCGGGTATGCAGCAGTCCCTTGGCAATGTGTCCGTAAACCACAAAAGGGACTTGGCATTGGTTAAGAATCGAATAGATTCCCCTGAAATAGTCCACAAGCCTGTCGGTAGGAACTGCGGCATCTTCAATAAGAGCCAGGATTTTTTTCTGGCCTTTCAGTTTGTAGAGAATTGGGACAGCAGCCTTGCGAACAGCCCAGAATTTTTCCTTTTCCAGGGAGGTGACGGCGATATGGGAATTTTGCGTGTATCCGTGTGATGTCAGAATCAGTCTGGCCTGATGACATAGGTTCATGCAGGGTTCAGGTGTTTGAGAATCAAATTCTATTAGCAGAACGTTGTCGATGCCTTCCGGAATATGGTCTTTGAGCCGTGGATCATGTTCCATAGCCAGATTCAGCAGGGACTTGTCCATGATCTCAATGCCGGACGGACTCAACTGCAGAATTTCCTGAACAGCGCGGGCGGAGGATAGAATATCTGTGAAAAACGCCACAACCATGGCATCATGCGCAGGTTTGGGCAAAAGCCGAAATTTCAGCCGGGTGACAACTCCCAGCGTGCCTTCTGCGCCTGCAAACAGCCGGGTCAAGTCCAGGTGACCATCTCTGACCAGACCCCTCAGGTTATACCCTGCGGTATTACACCGGATGTCCGGATATGCGGACTCGATATCTGCACGATTGCGGTCATACAGATCGAAAATTTTTCGAAATGGATCGGAGAGTCTCTGGTAAGGGGTGTTCAAAACATCGGAAAGGACAACTACCTGACCAGTGCTGAGCACCACCTCTGCATCCAGAATGTAATCGGCGACATTTCCATATTTTACCGAATGTGCGCCGCTGGCATTAGTGGCATACATGCCGCCAAATGAGGCGTATTCGCCGCTGGAAGGGTCGGGCGGGAAGAAAAACCCTGTGTCCTTCAGGACAGCATCCAGTTCTCCCAGCCGGTATCCTGGCTCGCATTCCATCCAGTTGTTTTTGATATCGAGATGAAGGAGGCGGTTCATGTTTTTTGAAAAATCCAGAACAATGCCGTTTCCCAGAGCTGACCCGCAAAGACCACTGCCGGCGCCTCGAGGGTGGACCGAGAGCCTGTTCTCGCCTGCAAATCGAACCGTTTGAATCACATCCTCAACTGATGCAGGATAAACCACGGCCGCTGGTTTGATTCGGTAAATACTTCCGTCCGTGGACAGCAGCCCAGTTCGAATAGGGTCCGTGAAGACCTGGCCTGCAATCCTGTTCTGAAGGGATTCAATCATGGGGAATATCCTTTCGCTCCACTGCATAAGCCATTGACATCCACTTGATAATGGTTAATAAAATAAGCAGGATAAATTATCTGCTGTTTTATTCCAGAATATAAAATTGACAAGCATCCTGAAATATCATACAGAATCAATTATCAATAAATCAAGTCATTGACAATTCAATTCAATAAAAAAGGTGCCTTATTCTTCGTATAACATACAAAACCAAATGATATACAGAAGTAAGAGATTCCCTTGTTAACCTACGTAGAATAGCGTGTAACTTATTAGTGATCCAAATTCACATGCAATAGTTGGCTCCTCGCTGTCTAAAGTGGGTATGCCTGGCAAAAATTCAGTTTGGTGTCTCATTTCAACACCAAAACTGATCCTTCGTACACCCCATTTTATTCTTGACGGCAGTGTTTTTATATATTAAGAGTTTACACCATGAACAAGTATTTTGATGAAGATGATATTCGTATCCGGCTACTGAAGCATATCAGCGTCTCAACCAGCCACCTTACCCAGCGGGATTTTGCCGCTCATTTGGGGCTTAGTCTGGGAAAGGCGCATTACTGCCTGACCGAGCTGATAAAGAACGGCTACGTCAAGGCCACCCGATTCAAGAATTCCCGCAAAATGGCGGCATACTCATACACGCTGACCCCGCAAGGGGTCGAAGAAAAATCGCTTATGCAGGTGCAGTTTTTACGGCGCAAAAAAAGTGAATACCAACGGCTGGAGCAGGAAATCGCTCGGCTCACTCAGGATCTGGACCCGAACAACACAACTGAACCGCCGGATCGCTCCTGATACTGTTTAATTGATTGTAATATCATATAGTTATCACGGAATTGACTATGTAATCCAAGGAGCGGAGCTGTATCCGTGGCTACTCGACGCTGTTGTTTCCATAGTGCAGTAAACATTCATGATCAGGCTGATCGCTCCCATGGATGAAGATGCTGAGCTTCTCAAACTCATGCGCGTCTCCTTGAAGCACGAAGGCTATGACCAGATTCCCCAATTGGAATGCCCGGCGGCGGCAAAGAAGAAAAAGCTTCTGGGATGAAGATCATCGTCAGTCCATATCTTTGGTTTCTTTTCCTTCAGGTAGCAGGCCTGTTGTTATTATTGCGATGGGTTACCTTTGTTGATAATTCGCGGTACGCAGGTTTTGCAATCGATCATACCCGCAGCCGACTCACTTAGTGCCATTACGGATATTCTTCGCGAATGGGTGGGTATCCTGTGGTACAAAATTCGCTTCCTCGCTGCCTGAGGTGAGGTAGCCCCAGGATATTCTTGCCTGCCCACTCTATACAGCGAAGAACCACAACCTCTATCATGGAATTAAAAAATAAGAAAATCATCGTAACCGGCTCTGACGGCTTCATCGGCTCTCACCTGGTTGAATGGCTGTTGGATAAGGGCTGTCAGGTGCGTGCCTTTGTCTATTACAACTCATTTAACAGTTGGGGCTGGCTGGACAGTTTGCCAAAAGAGAAGCTGAACCAGATTGACGTTTTTGCCGGTGACATCCGAGATCCCAACGGTGTCCGAAAAGCCATGCATGGCATGGACGTGGTGTTTCATCTGGCCGCCCTCATCGCCATACCCTTCAGCTACCATTCACCTGACAGCTATGTGGATACCAATATCAAAGGTACCTTAAATATCCTTCAGGCTGTAAGGGATGTGGGCTGTGAGCGGGTGCTGATTACATCAACATCGGAAGTTTATGGAACCGCAAAATATGTTCCCATAGATGAAGATCATCCCTTTCAGGGTCAATCCCCTTATTCCGCAACAAAAATCGGGGCAGACCGGCTTGCTGAAAGCTTCTACCGCAGTTTCAATACGCCGGTGACCGTTGTCAGGCCCTTTAACACCTATGGCCCGCGTCAGTCCGCCCGGGCCGTCATTCCCACCGTAATTACGCAGCTTCTGTCCGGCGCAGAAGAAATCAAACTGGGAAGCCTGCACCCCACTCGTGATTTCAACTACGTTAAAGATACGGTTGCAGGTTTCATCGCCATAGCAGAATCGCCCAATACGATTGGCGAGGAAATAAACATTGCCTCTCAGCAGGAGATTTCAGTTGGCGAGCTGGCGCAGATAATGATTGATGAAATCAATCCATCTGCCCGGATTATCTCAGATGACATCAGACTCCGACCAGAAAAAAGTGAAGTTGATCGGCTTCTGGGCAGTAATGAGAAAATCCGGCGACTGACCGGCTGGCAACCGGCAACCAGCTTGAAGCAGGGTATTTGTGAAACCATTAAGTGGTTTAAAGATGCAGAAAATCTCCGACGGTATAAATGGAATTGCTACAATGTTTAAAGAGATTGCCTCATTTATCAAAGAACTTTACCCAGATGAAAATCCGGTTCCGCTTCACGCCCCACGGTTTACCGGTAACGAAAAAAAGTATTTGACAGATTGTATTGATTCTACATACGTTTCATATATAGGCCAATATGTCAGCCGGTTTGAAAGCCACATTCAAACCTTTACCGGAGCCAAATACGCCGTTGCGGTTGACAGCGGTACGGCGGCACTGCATATTGCGCTGCTACTGGTCGGCGTTGGTTCAGATGATGAGGTCATTACCCAGCCGCTCACTTTTGTAGCTACAGCCAATGCCATTTCATATTGCAAAGCACATCCCGTTTTTGTAGATGTTGATAGATCAACGCTGGGGCTTGATCCTGAACGGTTGGCAGAGTTCCTGCAACAGTATGGAAACTTGAAGGCGGATGGCTGTTGTTATAACCTGGCAACCGGCAGAAGGATTAGCGCCTGTGTGCCCATGCACACCTTCGGACACCCGTGCAGGATCGATCAGGTGGTGGACATTTGCAGAAAATATCGCATTCCGGTTGTGGAAGATGCAGCCGAGGCGCTGGGAAGTTTTTATTGTGGCCTACACGTCGGGTTATTTGGGGATATCGGTATTCTCAGCTTCAATGGCAACAAACCGGTCACAACCGGCGGCGGCGGAATGATCATCACCGATAACGAAGATATCGCTAAAAAGGCAAAACACCTTACCACAACCGCCAAACAGCCCCACCCTTGGGAATTCAATCATGACTGTGTGGGCTATAACTACCGTATGCCCAACATCAATGCAGCGGTCGGATGCGCACAGATGGAAAGCTTTTCACATGTTCTGGAAAACAAACGTCAGACAGCGCGAATGTATCACGATTTTTTCCAGAATCTGGATATTTCCTTTGTTTCAGAGCCTGAAAACGCACGATCCAATTACTGGCTGAACGCCATTGTGTTAAAAGATCGTCAGAAGCGGGACCAGTTTCTTGAGTTCGGCAACCAGAATGGTGTTCAGGTGCGCCCCGTCTGGACCCTGATGAATCATCTCTCTATGTTTTGCCATTGTCAGCATACATCGCTTGAGACAGCCCAATGGCTTGAAGATCGGATGGTCAATATTCCCAGCAGTATGAGACGGTGAATGACTTTATCCTTTCGAGGAGTGCATCTATGCCTATCATAACTATTAAAGAGAATATAACAAAGACAATTGATATCCCTTTGAATGCAATCTATCAGATCATTGACAATCTGTCGGAGGATGAGCGATATTCGCTGATAGAAAGATTAAAAAGCAGGCCGGTAAGGTTGAAAAAGTTCAAAAATGATAATATTCAGAAAATTGTTTCAGATTTTCAAAAAACAGATATTTATGAAGATGACTTTTTAAAAGATATAGAAACAGGTTTAATGAAATCATCTGTCATTTGCAAGGTGTGAGTATGCCTGTGAATGGAACCGCTCCACAGGTTGATCTATTCTTTTAGAATTGACCGCATAAGTCCACAAGTGTTGGCATTTTATCGTAACCTATTGATCGAGGATGGATATTTTTCCGTATCTGCGGAAGGCGTTCCTTCTCCGCAAAAGCAGATTGATTTTTTTTACCAGGGCTCCATTTTGTCGCAATTGGAGGAAGCACATCTGCCAAGGCATCTGCTCGAATTCAAACATTTTTTTTGCATGTTTATGCACTGGATATTCTTTCCCCGGAGTTGCTCCGGCAGCGGACCAGAGCTTCCGAAGGCGGGTTGGGGATTGAGGGAGAAAGTCTTTCTGCTTTTCTGCATGAAATCGGGTTCAAGAAACAAGCCAAGATCATCAATAAGCTGAAAAAAGCCTACCCCCCAACTGTTGAACCTTGGAGACGGCTTTGTGAGCTGGGAGAAATCATATAAGATGGCTTTGTCAACAAATGAAGTGATGACCCTTGTCAATCGCTTTATTAATGGGTCCTTACTGCCGAAACCATGATGCATGTGGATGATTGGAAGAAACTGTTTGCTGAAGTCGACTATACTGGCGACTACTGGTGCTTCATCGCTGATTAGAACTCACAAAGAGAAGGCCATAAAGAAGGAAAGAGAGTACATTTATGAAGGGGGCATCATGATTTATAGGGTCATTATTGAAAAGGGTGAAGATTTTGGCCGACACTACTGTTGCGGCAAACATCGCCTTTGGTGAACAGCCCGAAGCCATTGATATGGAACGGGTACGGCAGGCTGCACAACAGTCTCAGGTCGCAGAATTCATTGAGTTCGCTCAACATCTCAGAGGTTTGGTTAATTCCGCTATACCGCTGTAAATTGTGGCATCCATGCCCATCAGTTTCAAGATTTTGGTTTGCAGATGCGATAGTGGTGTTATTTGCCGTATTATGCTATCACCGGTTTCAACGATTGTCAGGTTGATTTTCGAGAAGGCTCGCAGGAGGCGTTCACAAGTCGGAGTACTCGTTGCCTTTTTGGATTTTCCAAGTGTAGGCCCGTTAACGTATCTCCGCTTACGATCTCATAACCCTTTGCCTTCGTTTCCTCTATGCCTTTGTCGTCCACCACCGTGAATTTAATCAGTTTGTCGTCGGCATCAAGCAATATTCCCTTCTCAATCCATTGCGCCATGTTCTTCGCCACCTCACCAGCCTGAGGCAATGGACACAAATAATGCCCTTGGATCTCAGGTGATTTGATGTGCAGTCGATTCCCAAACGAGCCCAATTTGCAATCTCCAACATAGAGTATTTCTGCCTTATTCAAAATGTTGCTCATCCGGCTAATGATCGGCGCATACAGCCCATCGTCTGACCGGTTCCCGGATACCACATCTGTTGCCAGCGGCATCCCCAACGGGTCCAGGCTCCCCATCATGATTTTGAGCTGCGGTCGGCTCGGATCAGCCTTGCTGTTGCCAAATTGAAACAATCCCCCCTCTGCCGTTTTATGGTACTTCGATACCGTTGTCGCATCACACCTTACTGTCTCCTTCGACAGTTTGTATGCTGCTATCGTGTTCTTGCCCAGTTCTTCCTCTATCCCTATCCAGTATTCTCTATCACTCAGGTATTTCAAAAGAATCGCCAGCCGGTCGTCCGTAAAATCAACCTCATCCACCTCCTGACCTGTAATCAACTCCAATGATATCTTCATCTCCATAACCATTTATTTCTGTTGCATCTTGATTATATGCAAGGTATTCTTAATAGAGTATCAAGTAATCATGCTGTCACGATATCGTAACTGTGATTGTGTTAGTCATATCAAGATGTTAAATTAATACTGGAGAACGAATCAATGGCAAAAGCTCAAAACCCAACTATCAGAAAAGCTTTAGAGACAAATGCGAAGGAATCAACAGTCAAAGAGAAAGACAAAACATCTGTGGAGGATACTATGCTCAAAGAAGATGGTCTGAAAGATATATCTGCGGAACCAGGAGCAGAAACAGATATAGAAACAGCAATTATTACACCTGGTGATGATCCAAATCTGCCCGCTGTTGCACCCAATGACGATCAACTGATAGATAAGACCGTTGCCAAAATCAATGAACTCGTAGGAGACAACTTACTTAAAACTGCAACTGATGTTGGCAGCTATATCTTGAAACATTTTTATGGTGACAAGATCGAAGAAGCGATGTCAAAGAATCCTCATAAACATAACAGTTACAGAAAGCTTCAAGACCGTCTCGATTTAAAAATTCATTACAAGACTCTAAACCAAATGGTTAATATAACCATCCAAGAACGATTTTTAGTTGGCAAATTGACTGAAGAAAAAGTAAAATTGTTGTCTTATTCACAGCGCGTAGAACTGCTTCCTCGAAATCAAGATACCAAGCTTACTCTGGCCCAAAAGTGTATCGAAGAAAACCTTACTATAAAGCAAATGAGAGCTGCGATTTCTAAAAATAAAACTAAACCTGTTTCTGATAAACAGAAGTTTATCGATCCTTTTATTCACGACGTTATCGCAAAATATTCCGCGAACAATATCACTGATAAAGATTTTGAAAAACTGCCGCTTGTCAAGATTGAAGCGATGCTGAAGAATATTGAATATTTTGAAAAAGATATGGAAACGGTCATAGCGCAATTAGGTATTATTAAGAAAAAACTCAAACCACTACAACTGGAGAAGTCTAAACCTAAACAATCAAATCCAGTAGGAAGACCTTCAAATATAAAAGTATAATATTCAAACCCCAATTAATAGGACAACAGATTCATCGCCGTTTAATATTTACCCGTGGGTACTATTACAATCAGGCCTGCTCAGTCTTGATTCTCATTCTTCAGCGAGTCTTTAAAATCGCCGAGGCAAGGATCGCTGCATTTCACAAGGTACGAAGACGAATTGATAGTTGCTGGACCTTAATATCAGCTCTGATAAACAAGAAAGTATATCATTACGCCGTAGATGCGTTAGCGATTGTCGCAGAGGAATTAAATGATATATCAGACATATTTGCTGAATTTTGTTCTTTCAATAAAAAATATTTCACACCAGATATTCGGAAATATTTGGATGAATACCGATCATACTTGGAGTGTGCAGCATTAGCATCAGAAAAGAGATTATATGTACAAACTGCGATTCTACAAATTAGAGTCAATAAGGATAGCAAATATACTGGCAAGCAAATTCTTGATATGATGGAAAAATCGGATCATCTTCAAAAATACTGTTTAGATAAAGCAAAAAAAGTAAATCTTACTGTTGCTATGATCAATGAAACGCGTAAACCAGAAATAATTGGAGCTGGAAATGAGTGTAACTATTTGAAGCGATGCATTTATTCTTAACATTCGCAGAAATTATCAAGAATATTGTTGGCTTGAACTGCTGGAATTTATACAGGGCATCGTCCAATTTTTTATATTCACTTGCACAAAAAAGGTGGAAATGAAATGAAACGAATAGTTTTGACGTTGTGCGTTTTATTGGCTCTGGTAACCGCATCAAACGCGGCTTGTTACAATTGCAAAACCAGCAAAGGAACTTTATTTACTGACAACCCGCCACAAGACGCAGAGTGCGAATGGTTGGGTAGGTGCAGCAAAACATACAGCGAAGAACAGCAAAGAGCGAGTAAAGCTAAGGATGCTTTGTATGACCAAGCTACGGCAATACGGTATCAAAAAGAAGAAGCAGATAAAAATCGGAACATTGCTGAAATCCAAAGAAGAAACGATCGATCCAATTCAGAACAAAGAGAAAGAGAAATCCAGGGAAAACAGAATGAATTAAATTCAATGGTCAAAAGATTAGCCCCTGGAAAACTCAATGATTACATGAAACAGGTAAATGAAATAGCTAATAAAAAAGGCGAAATAGACAGACTAAGCAATCAAAACCCGAATCTGTCAAGCAAATTGACGCTGTAAATAATAGGATAAGAGACCTTGAATTTAATCAGCGGATGCAAGGCTGGAAAATAGACGAAGTGTCCCATGAGTCTCGATACGGAAACGGCAGATGATTTTTAAAATATCCTTGCTCCGCCAATAACGTCACCTTGTGCCCCTGGCAACGACTATTTCTGGTAACTTCTTGCTATAGATGCTGTTTTTTCACTCCGTTCCAACCGTTTCGCTGAATGTTTATTTTGTTGACCTGAAATGCTGTAATTTATGCTGAGATTATGTTGCCTAAAAGCTTAAATCGAATATGCTGCATGGAAATAATTTGCTTCAGATAAAATGTGAAAGAGGTGTTCAAAAGAATGACTCAACGTAAAATAAGAGCTTCAGAATTTGTTGCAGATATTCGCAATGGTATGAACAATGCAGATTTAATGGCAAAATACCAGATATCTCTTGATCGTCTTGATCTACTCTTCAGCAAATTGGTAACTGCTGGACATTTGAAGCAATCTGAAATTGACAGATTAAATAAACCGACCTCCCAATTTAGTTGTCCTGTTTGTGGTATCGCTCAGGACAATAGCTTCGATGAATGCCCCAAATGTACTATCGTTGCCAACATAGCACCCAAAAAACGAGGGAATATATTCGTGCCAAATTCACTTACGCCAATAACACCAGATGACTTCGAAAAACTCATAGCCGTTCTTTGCGAAAAAAAAGGGTTTCATGTTACAATGCCACCTGCAAATATGAGGGGATACGATATTGAACTAAATAAAGATCGTGAATGTATAGCGGTGCAGGTAAAATGCCATAAAGCAACATGCAATACACCTCAGGTATTGAGATTTCAAAGTTTCCTTGAGCTACCACTCGCCTCCAAGTTTACATCTGGCTGGTTTATATCTGCCAGCGGATTTGCAAAGGCGGCAACTACACATGTTGAAACTGAAAAACCTTCCAGTCTTGTTTTAGGAACATATATTGATAATGATATTGTTTGGGATTATTACTTAGAAACTCCACCCTGGCCAAATACACCTATAGCTTCACCATCACCACCGCCGCCACCGCCTGCTGTTAAATATATTGGAGTTTTCACTTGCAAAGGCGGTGTTGGAAAAACAACTGTAGCGGCTCATTTAGCAGGCGCCTTTGCGCTTATGGGGTATGATGTCGTTCTAATTGATCTTGACCCTGATAAAAATCTTCGAAAACTATTCCTGGAAAATCCAAATGATGAAGACGGTACTGCTGCACTTTTTGTTCCACCTGCGGTTAGAGGGAATCAAGGAACAACTATTACCGTTTTAAATCACGACCAGTGGGATGAAGTTGCTTACGGAAATGATACAAATATTGTGATTTGTGATTGTTCACCAGTATTAAGGGAAAATCCTGATGAATTAGTCAAAAAATTTGATTACTGCATCATACCGACAACATTAAATCCTTTGGGTATAGCAAAAAATTCGGATGTTATTGTCAGAACATTCAAGCATATTCGATCAAAAAACAGTACGGCAGATATGTTCGTTTTGATTAACGGCTATGCCAAAAGCCAAGAGAATAAGAATACAGTTCTGATTGATCACCTCAAGCGCAGTATTGATGATTACGCACAGGAAGATCCAAAATGTAAATTCATTCATCCGGACAATGCAAAAATTCGACACAGTACATCACTCCTTTATTGGGGCTATCATATTATTGATGGAACAAAACCACAGTTGGCATTTAAAGAAATAGCGGGAAGGAGTTACCCCAGGATTGATTTTTTACAACTTGCAGGCTACCTACAAGATCATACAGAGATTGATAAATTAAGAGAAGAGGAACTCAAGTAAACCGTAAACAGAGGAACCCTGCATCATGACAATTTTCAGTGAATATACCAAATACGATGCGATTGGCTTGTTAGAACTGGTCAGAAACAAAGCCGTGGTTTGATAAAATGCCCTCTATTGCTGAAAGATAGAAATGAACGCAAGCAGACAGGGATTTTAAGAACTGTGTCATCAGAATATCATGGCTCATGGAAGAGGAATTATGACGCTGAGCAGAAGCAAACGGAACAAGGAGATAACAATCTCCGTTCTTAAAAGAGAAACATACGATAACGTTGGAATTGCTCATAACATTAGCAGAGAGCGGGTATGCCAAATTAAACGGCGGTTATGTTTGCTTATGGACTAGACGCTTTCTTACGACATTTTCAGATTGAGACGAAATTCCAAGGAAATCATACCGAAAATCGAATCCATTTAAATTTCAATATTAGTAAGGAATCCAATGCAAGAAGATGATGATGATATGATGGATGAAATGGTTACTCAACATGCAATTTTCAAGATTATGGATTCCAATATAATCCCATGTTCCTGTGGAGCTAATCGAAAAATTATTCAAAAAAAAGTTCCTGATACACTGGTGACTCAATGTACAAAATGTGATGCTGAAGAACCGTTTAATATAGCAGATTTAGCGCTTATTGGAGGAGCATTACTCAAATATGCCGTGGCCACAGGCACAGGCAATGGTTTTGGCTTAAAAGCACCTAACGTTTCAAATGAGCAGGTGTGTCAAATGATAGAAGATCTTGAAGGACTTAATGATTGGCCAGAAGAATTCAAACGGCAAACACTCCGTAGTAAACTCAAAATTCTAAAAGGTGGTCTTTCGACTGATTAGAAACTTTTCCCGAGATATGCCTAATCTGGAATATTGATGATGACATTTCAACAACTTGATTTGATAGATTTAAAGACTGCAAAGACACTACTGGAAAATCCAGGTCTTGCAGCAAAAATCACCAATTTTATTGGCACTCCAATTGAAAAAGGCTTTGGATATTTACCCGCGAACTGGACTGTGAAAGTTGGCGAAATAACCCGTGCAGCGTTATCAAAGGCAATCAATATCGCCGTTTTCACTATGAAAGACGCATCCAATGAGAAAGCAT
>Ga0194038_1000764_pt1 | contig 14045 bp, 11 predicted proteins | sample JunL226m_MetaG_FD_148630 | JGI IMG/M metagenome (GOLD analysis project Ga0194038, IMG submission 148630) | Anoxic zone freshwater microbial communities from boreal shield lake in IISD Experimental Lakes Area, Ontario, Canada - Jun2016-L227-6m | ecosystem: Environmental > Aquatic > Freshwater >...
TCAGGTGATTTACTACGGTTGGTCCGCACCGTTTGGCACGGACGGCACCCTTTATATTGGCGCTTATTCTCCGATTATTTCCTATACAACTCATTTCCTCGACGCTGCTATCCAGACGGTCAATGCCCTCCACAATCAGACTCCGTTTGATTTCGGCATCTCTCTTGGCGATAATTGCAACAACACACAGTATAACGAACTGAGATGGTTTATCGATGTCATGGATGGCAAAGAAATCACCCCCAGTTCAGGGGCTCATCTTGGAGCGAACACGATTGATTATCAGAAACCCTACAAAGCGGCCGGACTCAACAAATTGATTCCATGGTATCAGGTTGTTGGCAACCACGATCAGTATCTTACGGGTCTTTTACGTGAGAGCGATTACATCAGAAGTCTCCATGTCGGTGATACGATCTTCAACTACAGCCTTGATTTCGCGTCACCAAGTCCTTATAACAAAGGTTATTATATGGGCGTGGTCGACGGAACGACACCCGACGGGAATATCAGAGGCGCAGGGCCGGAAGCGTATTTCGCGACACCACCAAAGGTAGCCGCAGATCCAGACCGCCATTCTCTTAGCACAATAAATGTCGTGGGCAAAAGTATAACGGGCTCCTCAACGTTGAATTGGATGAATGAATTTTTTACTACCACGTCAAGTCCGGTGGGTCACGGATTCATGCAGACCAACATTGAAAACGACTTTGCCTGCTATACCTTCGATCCAAAAGCTAATATGCCGATCCGGGTCATTGCGCTCGATGATACGTGCAAGGCAAATGTCAATGCGGAAATCCCTTATGATGGTATGGGTTGTATCGACCAAGCCAGGTACGAATGGCTTGTAAGAGAACTTCAGAGAGGTCAGGACGATGGCATGCTCATGATCATCGCCGCTCATATACCGATCGCACCTCAAACGAGCCTCACGAATCCGGCACTCACAACGTCGTTCTACGTTCCTACCTCCACAGACCCATACGTTCCTCCGGTTCGCGACCCCCATTCCATTAAAACCGATAATGAATTACTCGCCACACTCCACAACTATCCGAACCTCATCCTGTGGATCGCAGGGCATCGTCATTTAAATGTCATAACGGCACAACCGTCCCCCGATTCCGCCCATCCCGAATACGGTTTCTGGGAAGTCGAAACCGCATCGCTCAGGGACTTTCCCAAGCAGTTTCGCACTTTCGATATCGTCCGTAACAATGACAATACCATTTCAATAATTGCAGTAGATGTTGATCCCGCAGTCAAGGACGGATCTCTCGCGGAGCGATCGCTTTCGTATGCAATCGGGATTGGAAGGATATCGGTTGGCATCTCCAGCTTCGAAGACACTACATCCCAGGCCTATAATGCGGAGCTTGTCAAACAATTAAGTCCAGCGATGCAAACAAAGATCGCAAATTACGGATCGCCGATGGCTGACCGCAACATGAGCAACTATACTGCTAATGGACATAATTTGCATTTTTGAACCCCCCAGCCCTCCCCCGCTGGTGGAGGGAGTTTATTGAAATTTTAATGATAGATGCACAAGAATAAGCCTAAAAATAGTATCAATTCACCTGCAAATATCTATAACAAAAAACAAAGGAGAACAGTATGAAATTGAAAAAACATTTTATTGTAATGGCCTGTGCTTTTATGCTTTTGATATCAGCTACAGCTTATGCTCAGCCTCAACCCCCGGTGTTAAGCGTCACGAATGGAAGCTGGGTGTACCTTTCCTGGAACGAAGTCACGGGCGCAACGGGTTATACTCTGACTTTTGCACCAATGCCCTATACTGGTCCGGCATCCCTCGTTAGCGTGGATATGGGAACTCAAAGAAGCTTGTCGGCTGGTGAACTTCCAGCCGGCACCGCCTTCTATGTGGCGGTCCAGTCCCTCGATAGTTCAGGACTAAGCCAATACTCCAATGTCGTATCGGTTATCATGGGGTCATACCCGATTGCTGCGGATGTTTTCACGACAGTCCAGAATACGGTTTCCCCAATTGCATTGTCTTTGATCACGACGCAGATTTCTCCTGCGGATCTCACACTGTACAATGTCTTCGGTTACAGTGCGTGGCAGGAAGGTCCCGGCCTGTCTGTGATCAAGCGGACCGATATTATGCCGGCCGGCTACTCGGGTGCATCAGTCAAAAATACGGGTCGCCTTTTGAATTTCTTCTCCATGACCGATGTCCACATAGCAGACAAAGAATCTCCAGCTCAGGGGAACTACTACGGCTGGTCCGCTACGTTTGGTTCAGATGCGTCGGGCGGCAACCATTCTTCAGCGTATTCACCGGTAATTTGCTATACGACTCAGGTTCTTGACACCGCCGTCCAGACGGTCAACGCCATTCACAATCAGAGGCCGTTTGATTTCGGTATTTTTCTCGGCGATGCGGTCAACAACACTCAGTATATCGAACTCAGATGGTATATTGATGTCCTGGATGGCAAGGAAATCACCCCCAGCTCCGGCGGTCACATCGGATCAGGCAATATCGATTACCAGAAACCCTACAAGGCGGCCGGACTCAACAAATCGATCCCATGGTATCAAGTCGTTGGCAACCACGACCAATTTTATATGGGTACCTTCCTTGTGAACGATTACATCCGAAATCTCTATGTCGGCGATACGATCCAAAACTGCGGCAGTAATAGTAGTCAGCCCCCAAGCATTAATAACCATGGTTTTTATATGGGCGTGGTTGACGGTTCGACACCCGACGGGATCATCAGAGGTGTAGGACCGGAAGCGTACTTCGCGTCACCCCCGAAGGTGATCGCCGATCCGCTCCGCCATTCGCTTAGCACGACAAATGTCTCGGGCGCCAGTACGTCAGGCTCCTCGACCTTGAATTGGATGAATGAATTCTTCAATACCACGTCAACCCCGGTGGGCCACGGATTCACACAAACCAACATCAATAACGACTTCGCCTGCTATACCTTCGAGCCTAAGACAAATATGCCGATCCGGGTAATCGTACTCGATGACACTTGCAAGGCTAATGCCAGTGCAAGTCCTCCTTACTATGCAAGGGGTTGTGTCGATCAGATACGGTACGACTGGCTTGTAGGTGAACTCGATAGAGGTCAGGCCGAGGGCATGCTCATGATTATCGCAGCGCATATACCAATCGGAGTGCAAACAAATCTCACAAATCCGGCGATAGAAGATATATTCTACGTTCCTCCCACGCCCGACCCCCATTCCATTAAAAGCGATAGCCAATTACTCGCCACGCTCCACAACTATCCGAATCTCATGCTGTGGATTGCGGGACATCGTCACATGAACACCATTACGCCACAACCGTCATCCGATCCCGCCCATCCTGAATCCGGCTTCTGGGAGGTCGAAACCTCTTCGCTCAGGGATTTTCCCCAGCAGTTCCGCCGCTTCGATATCGTCCGCAACAGCGACAATACCATTTCAATCGTTGCAATAGATGTAGATCCAGCAGCCAAGGACGGGTCGCTTGCAGATATATCTCGTTCGAAAGCAATTGGGATTGCAAGAATATTGAGTGGCCTGTCCACCTTTGGCGATACAACGTCTCATGCCTACAATGCGGAGCTTGTAAAACAATTGACCCCTGCGATGCAGGCCAAGATCGCAAACTACGGATCGCCGATGGCAGGGACCACAGGTGATTAAGATTAAATAAGGCTCGTCCTTTCTGAGGACGAGCCGCCAACATAAGGAACCAACATCAAAACGAAAGAGAACAACATGAAATTGAAAAGATACCTTTTTGTAATGGTCTGTGCTTTTATGCTTTTGATATCAGCCACAGCTTATGCTCAGCCTCAACCCCCGGTGTTAATCGTTACAAATGGGAGTTGGGTGTACCTTTCCTGGACCGAAGTTGCGGGCGCAACGGGTTATACCCTTTCTTATGCCCCATTGCCCTATACTGGTCCGGCATCCATCGTGGTTGTGGATATGGGAACTCAAAAAAGCCTGTCGGGAGAACTTCCGGCTGGCGTTGCCTTCTATGCGGTAGTCCAGTCCCGCGATAATACCGGCTTAAGCCAATACTCCAACGTTGTATCGGTTATCGGAGGCTCGTATCCCACCGACATCATTGCGCGCGCCGCTAAATTGCCGGCGAAAGACATGTCGCAGAGTCTTCTCTACAACAACCTGCTGGAATGGGAAAAAGCCGTGGTGTCCAAGATGGTGCAGGCAGCCGCCTACATGGATGCAGCATATTGGCAACAAGTAGATCCGGAAGGTGAAAAGTTGTGGCGCAGCCTTGCTTCGGCGAGTACATCGCTTGAAAAAGCAGTTTACACGATGCTTGATGCCAACTACGGAAGGTGGGACAGGTTTTTGAATTTTGCGTCCTTTGTTGGCGCAATTGAACGTCCTCCCGGAGGGTATGTCTATCCTGCTGATCTTACCAAAAGCGAGTTGGATGCCTACATCGCGGCCAATCCAATGGAAAAGGATGCTCTGCTAAACCCGTTCACCGTGGTGCGGCGCAGTGGCGAAAAACTGGTGACAATACCGTATCACCAAGAGTATGCAGCGTTTGTTGACCCCACCGCCTTGCTGCTGTTCGAGGCTGCGGAGCTTTCCCAAAATCCGACCTTGACCAAATACCTGCGTCTGCAGGCCCAGGCGCTGCGCAGCGACAATTACTACGAAGCCAACATTGCCTGGCTTGATCTGAACTGCAACATAGACGTCAGCATCGGACCGCATGAAATATATGACGATCAGCTTACCGGGCAGAAAGCGTTTTACAAGACAAATGTGTTGCTTGTGGATCAGTCAGCCGCAGCACAGCTTGCGAAATACAAGTCAACTGGTCCGGCTCTGCAGGAAAATCTGCCGGTTGATCCCAAATACAAACCTGTTTACAAAGCGGACACCATGATGCCGCTGCTCCTGGCGGATGACATACGCCGCTCCGGCCAGGGACGCGCCATCATGGAACCGGTAGCCTTCAGTCTGCCCAACGACCCCAAGGTCTGGGCTGCCAAAGGCTCAAAAAAGGTGATGATGGGTAATTATCTGACCACCCGGCGAACTGTAGTGCTTGAACCCTTGGCGCAGGTTATCCTGGACCAGTCCGTAACTGCCATGATAGACCATGAAGCCTATTTCACCTGGGTGCTGATGCATGAGGTCTGTCATACCCTTGGGCCCAGAGAAGTCGTGAAAGGCGGTCAAACCTTGACGCCAAGAGAGGCGCTGGGAGAATATTACTCTCCCATTGAAGAAGGCAAAGCCGATATCGGTGGCCTTTACAACATCCCCTATCTTATCAGCCATGGGCTTGTCACTGCCCCGCTCGAATGGCACTACGCCGGATTCATGGCGGAATCGCTACGTTCGATCCGTTTCGGAATGGGTTCGCCTTATGGTGTCATACGTTCCGCAGCATGGAACATATTTCTGGATAAGGGGGCTCTGGTTTATGACTCAGTAAGCAACCGCTTTAACATGGATGTACCCAAGATGACCGCTGCGGTCCGTGAACTGCTGATCACTCTGATTACTATAGAAGGGGATGGAGACACTACTGCTGCGGCCAACCTTATCAATACATATTCCAACATTCGGCCCGAATTGAAGAAGCTACTTGATGCAGCCGAAAATTCTGTGCCGTTGGAGTTCGTGCCGGTGTATGAGAAGTAGTTTTGATTATTTATTGGTTTCTATTATTTGATAGACTGAACTGAGGGCCGCATAAATATGTGAATTTTTTTTCAGGGATGGCAAAGCTATGTTTTCACCGCTTCCTTTCCAGCTTTCACATATTTATACGGTCTCAAGTATAACTCTGTCTTTGTATATTCTTTGGTATATTGTTTTCTAAAAATCATGGAAAGAATGTTAACCATGCTATAACATATCAATCAGATTTTATATTTAATAAGGCAGTACAATGACATCTACAATCAAAAAGCAGTAAGAACTCCACTGACAGAGGAACCGTCAACAAAAAGGTACACTGCGGAGTTATTCGCCAAGGCCACACACAGCGCATTTTGCCATGGGGCGTACGAAGAGACAGTGAAAGTCCCGCCGTTTGTAAATGTTGCCTTAATTGTTTTGGAATCTGACCTGGCTATGGACAGAATGACATATGGCCCAGCAAGTGTAGATGCGTTAGCAACGCTCTCGGAATTAAATTCATTCACTGCTGGATTAGCTGTAAACTCAATAGCCATAACAGAAGATACTGCAAAAAGCATAACAAATAATGTTGTTAACAAGTACCGATATAGTTTCATATTGTTTCTCCTCTCAGTAGATATTTTGATGCTGCATAGCATGGTTAACCTTCGCGAATGAAACAAAACATCTGGGCATGATCACTTTATTTTATTAAAATTGTGCAACAATAAATTGTTTTTACTAAATATACAACTGAATATGTGGTATTGGCGCTTTAAATTAATCAAATAATATTATGCGCCATGTTTATACTTCCAGAAAAAACGGCAGAATAATCGGATGGCGGTGGATAGCAAAATCGAAATATTTTCTCAGAGCCGTCTGCATTCGCGTTCGAATTAGACCTACCCTGCCTGGAGTTCCAAGGGGGATGTCCTCGACAACTTCCAAAATCACGCATACGGCATCTTCCAGAAGATGACCGGTTTCCGTTTCAAACACAAACCCTCTGGAGAACACTTCGGGACCATAGATTACAATGCCGGTCGCCTCGTCAAACGCCATCGTGACTCCAACAATTCCATCTTCGGACAAAACCCGCCTTTCCTTCAGAACGCTCTTGCCTACATCCCCGATCCCTTTTCCGTCAATCAGAATCCTGCCAGTGTCCACACGTTCCTGAAGTCGGGCGTCACCATCGAATTCAATGCTCTGGCCGTTTTCAACCAGAAAGATATTCTCCTTGGCTATCCCCATATCCATGGCCAAGCGGGCATGAAGCACAAGGTGCCGATATTCCCCATGTATAGGCACGAAATACCTGGGCCGGGTCAACTGGATCATCAGTTTCAGCTCTTCCTGAAACGCATGGCCGGACACATGAATATTGGATATTTTTTCATAAATGACATTGGCGCCTTGCCGAAACAGGTTGTTGATGATCTTGGCAATGGCCCGTTCATTTCCCGGAATGAACTTTGATGACAGAATAACCGTATCATCTTGTTTGATCTTGATCTTTTTATGAATGCCGCCAGCCATTCTGGCCAGAGCGGACATGGGCTCTCCCTGACTGCCTGTGGTCACGATGACAATTTCATGGTCCGGATAGTTGTTGATCTGGTTGATAAAAATCTCCATCCCTTCCGGAATGGTAAGGTATCCCAGGCTCTTGGCGATATGAACGCTGATTTCAATGCTTTTCCCGTTAAATGCGATTTTCCGCCCTCTAAATGCAGCAATATCAACAATCTGCTGAATCCGAACAATGCTGGATGCAAACAAGGCAACGATAATCCGCCCCTTGCTCTGCTGAGCAATGCCTGCCAGATTATCGCCGATCTCCCTGTCCGATGCCGTATATCCCCTTTTTTCAACATTGGTGGAATCGGAAAGCAGCGCCAGAACACCTTCATGACCACACTGCGCGAACCGCGCCACATCAGTATTCATGCCGGCCAAAATATCTCTTGGCGCGGAATGGCTGATCTTGAAATCACCAGTATGAACGACCAGACCGAAAGGCGTATAAATGGCCAGTCCGACACAATCCACGACGCTATGGTTGACGCGAATAAATTCAATTTCAAAAACGCCAAGTCTGACTTTATCACCTGGAGCAACACTGTGAAGGGTCGAGTATTGGAGGATACCGAACTCTTCAAGCCTGTGACGGACCATGCCAAGGGTAAACGGTGTGCCAAACACCGGCGCATTGATCTCTTTCAGAAGGTAAGAAAGCGCTCCGATATGATCTTCATGCCCATGGGTCAATACTATTCCCGCCAGTTTGGACCGGTTCCGTCTCAGATAGTCCATGTCTGGAATCACAAAATCCACGCCCAGCATGTGGTCTTCGGGAAACATCAATCCTGCGTCCACAACAAATAGGGAATCGTCGCACTCAAAGACCATCATATTAAGGCCGATTTCACCCAATCCACCAAGGGGAATGATCTTCAGGCTCATGATTCAACTTTTCCTTTCTCGAAATTATCCACAATAACCATCCGAACCCGTTCCAGCAGATCGTCCTTGGTTCTCCTGGAATAATCCGTTGTTTCAATGGGCTCCAGGACTTCCACAGTCACATTTCCGGGCCGGATCACAAGCCTGTTTTTGGACATGATCCGCCATGTTCCGTGAATAACGATCGGAACAATCGGAACGCCGGATTCAACCGCCAGAACAAAGCCGCCTTTCTTGAACGCCTTGATGGATTGATCCCGGCTGCGCGTGCCTTCCGGAAAGATGAGGACAGATCTGCCATTTCTGATGATCTGCGCCGCTCTGGCCAGACTTTCAAAGGCAGACCTCCGATTGGAACGATCAATGCTGATATACCCAGCTCTTTTCATGGCAAACCCAAAAAGCGGTATGCGAAACAGCTCCGACTTGGCCAACCACCTGAACTGCACCTTCAAATGCGCCAAAATCACCGGAATATCAAAATTGCTTAAATGATTGGGCATGAAAATATATGCCTTATCAGGGTCGATTTTGGAAAGGCCCTTTACGGTCACATGGGTTCGGCTGGCGAAAAGAATGGATTTGCCCCAAGCTCTGGCAACGATATGGGGAAGAATTCCTTTTTTGTCAAAAAAAGAAACCACTATGGCCGCAGTACCAAAAATGATGGTGACCACGACACCCCATACCATTATGAACATAGTGCAAAGATAATGAATCAGATATGAAACTCTCATTAATCACTTTCAAATTTGAGTTGACAGCGGCGGGAAGCAGGGGGATTAACGGAAATTTGCCAGAATATCTTCAAGCGAATGGTCGGATTCAAATTGCGCCAGGATATCTTTAAGCCAGTTGATCGCAAATGTCGTCAATGGTCTGAATCAGCCAGTTTCGTTGAGCAAGTGAGGCATAACGCATGCAATCGCACCGAACATGGCTCAGGGTTCGCACAAGCAGTTCACACGACAGTGCAGACTGGCTGAGTTCCAGAGCAAAATACAACGGCTGACAGTCCGCATGTTCGGCCTGATTTCCCTCCAGCATGTCCTGCGGCAGGATCAACCAGTAAATATCAGGAATGCCAGACAGCCTGAGGTTCATATCCAAGTGTGCCTTGATTTTGAAATGGTCATTCGGTCTTAACTGATCAATAACATATTGTTTCATAGACTGAATCTATCACAAATTAAAATGCTGCGCAAGGGGGGGCTGCCAGTTCGTCGGCAAACATCCTTGACCTTGGCGCCATGATTGTACTATTAAAACAAAATGCCAGCAGCCCAGCCTCCCACACATACTACAAAAAACAGCCAGATTGTCCGGCATGTTTTTTCGCAGATATCAGCAAAAGCCTGGCTGATCATCCTAATCGGACTGGGGCTCCGGCTTTGGGTTGGCCTGCACGCCGTGATCATTAATCCGGATGGTGCTCTGTACATTCACCAGGCCATGGCGTTGTACTTTAAAAACTGGAGCAGCCTAAAAACCTGCTTTCCGCCTTTTGTGTCATCCTACCCGGTTCTGATCGCCGGAGGATATTACCTGGTTCATGACTGGATACTGTCGGCACGTTTGATTTCCCTGTTTTTCGGCACGGCGATGCTTGTCCCACTTTATCTGATGCTGAAAGAATGGGTCAGGGAAGACAGCGCTATACTCACCCTGCTGGTCTTTTCTGTTACTCCGGTTCTGGTCGCCAACAGCGTTGAGCTGGTCAGAGATCCAATTTGCTGGTTTTTCCTGTGCGCCGGTACCTTTGCCGTGATCCGCCAGGCAACCACATATTCCCGGTGGCTTCTTCTGGTTGCATCTCTTTGCTTTCTGGCTGCGACCTGGGCCAGGGTCGAAGCTGCACTGTTTTTTGCGATTACCCTTGGATACCTACTGTACTTTCAAAACAGCCGCAGAACGATCAACATACTGATTTTTCTGTCCCCTATTCTTGCGATCTCGTTATTTGCGATTCCAGGGCTGATAGTATCAGGCCTGTCATTTAACGACCTTCATCGGGGCCATGAAATTGCCGGAAAATTATTCAAACCTATCATCCAGTATCAAAAAATGGCTGAAAGCCTAAAAGAACTTGCCTGGTCAAGCCCGAATCCGTTCATGGAGTTTTTCCTTCCCGAAGCCCGGAACATGATCTGGCTGATCGCTTTAGGAACGTTGTTGAATCGCTTCCTGGAAGCATTCTTCTACCCTTTCGTCGTGTTTTATATTATCGGTCTTTCCGGAATTAACCATAAAGTCAAATCGGATTCAAGGCTTTTATATCTGGCGCTTCTGACTGTCTTCGGCCTGGCTCTGCTTTATGTACACACGATTGCAACCTGGATGCTGTATTACCGATTTTTTGGAATCGTGTTGATACCAAGCGCAATTCTCTGCGCTTTTGGGGTGGAAAGACTACTGGAGATTCTTCCTGCACGACTGTCTGTTCGTCCGGCGACCGTTTTTTTTGTGATTTTTCTGTTGATTGTCGGTGTTAGTCTGCCAAAAAATCTGAAATCGTCTGATCCAGATAAGTCTGTATTTATCCAGATTGGCGAAACTGTTTTTCAGAATGCTCCGACATCATCCGGCACACGGGTCGCAACCTCCCGTCACACACAAATATGGATATCCTTCTACTCCAATATTCATCTTCCCGGGGCCGTACCATGCCCGCTTGATCTGACGAACTGCTGGGAATCCTTTCCTGATAATCCGGATCAGTTTGATGACTATCTTCGGCGAAATAAACTGGATTTTGTGCTATGGGAAGAAAAAAACTGGCCTTTCCACAATTTCACTCAATCGAATTCCGCTGTCTTTAAAACCTACAAGGAGCTGGGACGGTGGTATCACAAAGATACGGGGAATATGATCCTTTATGCGGTCAGCCACGCAAAAGATGACAGATGACAGATGACAGAAAAAACAACTGCAATCCTTCGTCCTCCGCGCGTCGTTCGTCGGTTGCTGTGGTAATTCCCCAATACGGTCGCATCGGCGGCGCAGAGAATATGGCGTTTCAACTCTGTGAGCGTCTGGCGGCAATGCCGGAATTTGATATTCATGTATTTGCCAGAAAATGGGACTGCGGCCCTTCCCTGGTTACTTTTCACAAAGTACCCATGATTCACTTTCCCAGGTGGCTTCAGCCCATCAGTTTCGCCGGGTTTGCTCAGCGGACAATAGACAATATGGCTTTTGATCTGGTTCACAGCCACGAGCGCATTTTTCGCATGGATTTGATGACATTTCACGGCATTCCGCATCGAACCTGGATTCACGATATGCGCCAGAAATCCCTGAGCGGGTTTGACCTGGCCACTTGCTGGACAGAGAAAAAAGGGATTGAAAATCCGGCGCTGAAAATGATTCTGCCGGTTTCAAACTTGGTAAAAAAAGAGCTATCAAAAAACTATGCCATTTCCGAAGACCGTGTTTCTGTCGTGCATCCTGGGGTGTCGATCAAACGGTTTTCATGCCTGGATACCCAGTCCTGCAGAGATCGGATTCGGGCGCGTCACGGATTTTCAGCCTCGGATGTGGTCATTTGTTTCGTGGGAATGAATTTTGAAATAAAGCGACTGTATCTGGCGATTCAGGGCATTGCCGGTATGAGACGCGATGGCTGTTTTTCCCCCTTGCCCAAGCTGTTGATTGTAGGAAAGGGAGACTCCGGACCGTATTTGAAAATGGCCAAAGATTTTGGCATCAGCGATCAGGTTGTTTTTGCAGGCATAACGGATGAAGTCGAAGCCTATTACCTGGCAAGCGATTTGTTTGTGATGCCATCGCGCATGGACACCTTCGGGTTGGTTGTTCTGGAGGCCATGGCAGCGGGGCTTCCGGTCGTGATCAGCTCGAATGTGGGCGCAGCCGATCTTGTGATCCACGGCGGCACTGGCTTTATACTGCCGGATAATCCAACGGCGCAGGATATGACAGCATCCCTGATCCGGTTAATGAATCCGGAACTACGCCGGTCAATGGGAGAAGCCGCAAGACAGGTTGCCAGAAATCATGACTGGGACAAGGTTGCAGACAAAATGGCCAAAATATACCGAACCCTTATCGCCAGGCGGAAAAACACTTGACTCCTGTGTTTCAACTACTTTGCCGTGAAAACATTTTTAAACCACGAAACACACGAAATACACGAAATGCACGGAACAAGTAGGGGCGACCGGCTGGTCGCCCTTACCGCCTTCGCGTGAAAAACATTTTTTTCTCATGAGAGCCACATATACCATGCCATGAGCGTTTACCGTGAAAAAACAATTCGTCCACGAAGAATACTAAAAGACAACTCAGGTTAATAACAGGAGAATCCATGCCGCCATACCCGGAAATCGACATCAGCCGGGTCCGCACCTGCTCAGCCAGAGAGCGGATTTCCAAGGTAACCACGGAACTTGAAGCCGGACCCATTCGCGCCAACATGACGATGCGGGACTTTCTGGATGCTTTGCCCAAAATACTCAAAGCTGATTCACTGAAAGCGATCGCCCTAGCGGTGATCAAGGCAAAAAAGAAAAACAAGCCGGTTATTGCCATGATTGGCGGTCATGTCATCAAAACCGGATGCAGCCCGATACTTGCAGGACTGGCTGAAAACGGGTATATTACCCATGTTGCGTCAAACGGCGCTGCGGCCATTCATGATACGGAGCTTGCCCGGTTTGGCCATACCTCCGAGGATGTGGCTTCCCAGCTTGAAGACGGATCGTTTGGCATGGCGGAAGACACTGCTGCCCTGGTCAATGAAGCAGCCAGACAATCCGCTGCATCAGAAAAAACGCCAGGGGAAGGCTTTGGAGAAGCTGTGGGAAGGCTGCTTTTGCAAGAAGCGCCGCCGTACCTGAACCGGGCATTGACGTATGAATGTTTTCGGCTGAAAATCCCCTATACCCTTCATGTGGCGCTGGGAACCGATATTGTGCATCAGCATCCTTCGGCCAGCGGCGCCGCCATTGGGGAAGCATCTTTACGGGATTTCCGTATTTTTGCGGCATCGGTTTCCCGGCTGGGGAACGGGGGAGTTGTACTCAATTTCGGCAGCGCAGTCCTGATGCCAGAGGTTTTTTTAAAAGCCCTGGCCGTTGCCCGTAACCTGGGATTTTCCGTTACTCATTTTACGACCGCCAATTTTGACATGATCCAGCATTATCGGCCGACCGTAAATGTGGTTCAACGCCCCGTATTGCCCGGAGGCAAAGGATATGCTATTACGGGTCATCATGAGATAATGATTCCGCTTTTGGCGGCAACGATTTATGAAACTGCCTTGAAATCGTGATCAACATTACCGTGAAAAAACATGGAACATCGGTTTAAGGAAAAGAAATGGACACACAGTTGTTTTTCGATCAGATATCTGAGCATATAGACTGTTTTCAGGCTCTGAAACAGGAGGCGCCGAACATCCTTCGTGCTGCAATGGAGCTGACCACAACGATTGAATCCGGCAAAAAAATTCTCATCTGCGGAAACGGCGGCTCTGCTGCGGACGCTCAGCACTTTGCGGCGGAACTTGTGGGCCGGTTTGAAAAAGAGCGGGCTTCTTACCCCGCTCTTGCTTTGACCACGGATTCATCCGCTCTGACGGCAATCGGCAATGACTACGGATTCGAGCGGGTGTTTTCCCGGCAGATCGAGGGGTTGGGCCAAAAAGGGGATATGCTGATCGCCATATCCACTTCCGGCAATTCGCCCAATATTCATGAAGCGGTTCGAAAAGCGGTTTCCATGGGAATACAGACCATCGGACTTCTGGGAAGGGACGGCGGTAGCATCAAAGCTGAAGTCGGCTGCCCGGTGATTGTTCCTCATTCCCGTACCGCCAGAATCCAGGAAGCTCACGGCTTCATTCTGCATTTCTGGGCTTGCTGTGTCGAAGAAGCTGTAAAGAATCCTGGTTCATGAATTTATCC
>Ga0194038_1000765_pt1 | contig 14026 bp, 21 predicted proteins | sample JunL226m_MetaG_FD_148630 | JGI IMG/M metagenome (GOLD analysis project Ga0194038, IMG submission 148630) | Anoxic zone freshwater microbial communities from boreal shield lake in IISD Experimental Lakes Area, Ontario, Canada - Jun2016-L227-6m | ecosystem: Environmental > Aquatic > Freshwater >...
GTGCATAACCTGTGGATAAGAAAACTCCATGTCTTGTAATCGGAGCATGAAGCCATCTTAACCTTTATTAAAACATTAGACTGATGTGACGAAGTATTAAAATTGTAACATCGGTGTCCATTTGGGAAGGATTACGAACACACCAGATTGTATTCCAAAGTGCCGTATTTGCCTTGTTATATTTTATCATAAATTGTGCTATAATATAAGTAATGAACGCTAACTAATTTTTAATAAAAAAACAAATGGGAACAAAACTTGGTGCTTTAAAATCAAAACTTGGGTTAAAAGGATTAACAAAACCAGGACAAATGATTTCAAGAATGAATAAAATGAAGTCAGATACCCTTAAGGAGAAGGGTGAGAAAAAAGAACCAAAAGGTTCTGAGAGAAAAGAAGTAAAGGTCGTTAAAAAAACAATTAAAAAAATAATATAATATAAAATGGCAAATTACGCAGGAAGTAGAAGTAATGCTTTGATTAACTCAAAGATAATTTTAGAAGGAGGTAGTGCTGAAAAAATGAACGCAGCTATGAGAAATGCAAATGAAACAATAATAGGAATTGATAAGATTGAATTAAAGGCTTCAAAGAGTGAACACAATCATTCAGGAAAAAGACAATTCAAATAAAAATGGATAATAAGAACGCTAAAATAGGAATGTTTGAACATCAACCCAGCGGGTGCTATTGGTACAGAACCAAGCATCCTTTTGATGCTTTAAATAAGGCTGGAATAGACACAAGAATGATTAATTTAGATGAGGATATAGAATTTTATGACTCTCTAAAATCTGTTCAACTTTATGGGATATATCCATTTTCTTTTGAAAAAGTATTAAAAGTCTTAAAAGCAGATGGAAAAAAGATTATTTATGATATGGACGATTTGGTTAGTAAAATAGATATAACAAATCCTTTCTATTATGCAGTTAAAAAAGATGCTGGTTCATCATTACAAATTTTAGAATATGCAGACCATATAACTGTAGCAACACAAAACATAGCAGATGCCTTAAGTACAAAAACAAATAAACCAATTACTGTAGTTCCTAATTGTTATTCAAAGAGTGAATGGTTATATGAAAGACCAGAAAGAGAAGGAATAAGAATAGGATTTGCTGGCTCTTGTACTCATGTACCAGATTTAATACAGGTATTACCAGTAATAAAGAAACTACAGGCTAAACACGATATTAGATTTCTTATAATGGGGTTTGGAAAACAATCTTATGAGGAATGGTTTAGAGATTTCAGTTATTCTTCTCCTGAAGAAGCTGTTGAAAAGCTGTGGATATTAAATGATTTATTAAAAGAAGTAAAATTTGAATGGATACCCTATGTTGAATATGTAAATTACCCAGCCACATTAAGAAATATGGCTTTAGATATAGGTTTATGTCCTCTAAAAGATACACCATTTAATAACGCTAGAAGTGCAAGTAAGGCTATGGAATATACATTAAGTGGTGCTTTGGCTTTGGCATCTGATTCTATCCCATATAGAGATGATAAAAGTTCAGTTTTAGTAAAAGATAATGAATGGGAGGAAAAAATAACCTTTTATGTAGAAAATCCTGATAAAAGAAAAGAAGTTCACAAATCCCATATAGATTGGTTAAAAGAAAATAGAAATATAAATAGTGATAAAATGATAAGTTTACTAAAGTCTATTTACGGGGTATAATTATGATATTATTAAATGATTATCGTGGACAACTTTCAAAACAAATGTGGTAAATGTGGAAAGAAAGATAAAGCATATTACTTTCACTGGATATTACGCATTTGGTTATGCACAGCTTGTTTACGAAAAAATAAATAACTAATATGGAACAAGACTCAAAAACCACAAATAGTGGAAATATTGTGGATAATCATAGAAATCCTGATGGAACATTTAAGGAAGGTCATCCTAAACTAGGTGGTAAACAAATTGGTACTCGTGATTTTGCTACTGACTTTGATGAAGTAGTTGAAGAGATTGCTGAGGAGAATGGAATAACTAAATCACAAGCTAGAAAGCATTTACTCAAAGTGGCATATAAACAATCTAAGGATGGTAACTACTCATTTTACAAGGATATACACGACAGAATATACGGACAAGCCAAACAGGTAATAGACCAGAACATAACATTACCAACACCATTATTAAATGCCTTACCTAATCTCAACCGCAACCAAGAGGATAAGCCTACTGAATAAACGCATCAGGGCTATCCCTGGTGGTACTTCAGCAGGTAAAACGATTAGTATTGAACAGATACTTATTCACTTTGCACAGACAGACAAGACTCCCACACTCACTTCTATTGTTGCTGAGAGTATTCCACACTTAAAGCGTGGAGCTATTCGTGATTTTAAAAATATGATGATTTCTGCTGGCTATTGGAAGGATTCTAATTGGAATGCAACTGATTCAATCTATACATTTGAAACAAAGAGTCAGATTGAGTTCTTTTCAACAGATAATGCAGACAAATTGCGTGGAGCTAGACGTGATAGACTTTTTATAAATGAGGCAAATAACATTTCATTTGATGCCTTTGAACAATTAGAAGTGCGTACTAAAGAGTTTGTATTCCTCGACTGGAATCCGACTAATGAGTTTTGGTATTACACCGAGGTTAAAAAAAAGCGTAATGACGTAGAGGAACTCACACTTACATATAAAGATAACGAGGGACTCTCACCAGAGATTATTGCATCAATTGAACAGCGTAAGAATCGTAAAGGCTGGTGGAAAGTTTATGGAGAAGGACAATTGGGAGAAGTTGAGGGAAAGATATATAAAGATTGGCAGATAATAGATGAACTTCCTTTTGAAGCAAAACTTGAACGATATGGTGTTGACTTTGGATATACAAATGACCCTACAGCTATTGTTGCTGTTTATTATTATAATGGTGGATATATTGTTCATGAGCTAGCTTATAGGAAAGGAATGAATAATAAGATGATTGCTGATGTAATATTAAATCAAGAAGTATCTGCTTTAGTTATTGCTGATAGTGCTGAACCAAAATCAATAGACGATATTCGTTCTTATGGTGTTCAAATACTCGGTGTAACTAAAACATCTGGTGGCTCAAAGAGTGAGACATTTGTTAAATGGAGTATAGGTGTAGTTCAAGAACAGAAAATATCTGTTACTAAACAATCAGTAAATGTAATACATGAGTATCGTAACTATTTATGGATGACTGGTAAAGATGGAAAGATATTGAATGAACCTGAGCATACATTTAAACATTCAATGGATGCTGTTGCTTATTCTGTTGTGTCGTTAGTTAAGACAGCAAAAACTCCAGCTAAACAATTTGCTCCTGCTCACATTGGTGGTGCTAATAGAGGCTACCAGCTTCCTCGTTAATATGATATAATAATTACATTAAACGCTATGCTCACAGTCGTTACACCATTTCAAAGAAAAGAAAATTTAGAACTAATGGCTAAGACCTTAAAAGGAAAAGCTAATTGGACTGTACTTATAGATGACCATGAACTTGCCCCCTTATTTCCTGAATGGGTTACAGTTAAGAAGATGGATGCACCACCAAGGAGAGCTAACCTTTGTGCATCTAATTGGTTATTTAATGAATTTATTTCTCAAGGACTTGAGGCTGAAACTCAATATATGATTTTATGTGATGACGATTCAGTCGAAGAAGGATTCTTTGATAAAATACCTAATGAAGATGTTGTTATAACTTCTATGAAACGTGGTGAACATGTGCCTATGAAGAACTGTGCTTATGGACATGGAGATTTAATAGCTTCACCTAATAATATTGGAATAGGAAAAGTGGCAGGTGAACAATGTATTATGAAAGGCAAAGTATTAAGGAATTTTAGATATGGTCTTAATCATGTAGGTGATGGAGTTATGATAATGAGAGCTGTCGAAGAAACTAATCCTGTTTATGTGCCAGATGCTTATGTGTTATTCAACTACTTTGAAGATGGACGATACGATTCATTTAGAAGAAAGCCTCTTGTTATATTTATTGGTGATTATTACTGCGCAGCAAATCCTCAAATGGGTAAGAGTGAATGGGAGGGTAATATTTGGGCTTCGTTAGATTCAACTGGATTAGCCGATGTACTCACATTTCATTTAGATAAATATTATTATCATTATAAAAGACGTGGAGATGAAGCTATTTTAGCAGAGATAAATAGATTAAAACCAGATTATGTTATTGTCGTTTTGTATAAGCCACTAGGCTCTGACCCTACCGTTATTAATGTTTCTACACTTGCTAGTATAAACGTGCCTATAATCTCAATTTGGGGCGATTTAGAGGCATCTGAACAGCAAATGTTAGCTAAACAAGTAGAGCCATTCTGCTCTCAAATAATTGGTACGGCTAATAAAGAAGTTGTTGAAAGACTTGGATATACATACATGCACGTTCCAAAGGATTCAAGAGTATTTAATAATCCAAATAAAGAAAGAGATATTGATGTCCTATTTAATGGTTCATTTGGTTATGGCAGAGAAGAAAGACGAGATGTATTGCAATATCTTTTAAACAAAGGAATTAAACTTGTTGCAGGAGGTTCAGAAGGTGGCGACCATTTTTCTACAGAAGAATATGCTGACAGATATAAGCGAGCCAAGATTGCCATATCCTTCTCAAAGGCAAGAGGAATGAATGTAGTTAATGCTAGAGTATTTGAAGTTATGAATTGTGGTTCTCTTTTACTTGAACAAGATTCAGAAGAATTAGCTAAGTTATACACACCTTATACACATTATATCCCATGGAAAGATGAGGTAGACCTATTAGAAAAAGTAAGTTATTATTTAGAACATGAAGATGAGAGGAAGCTAATAGCAGATGCAGGACACAAGAGAACGATAGAACTCTATTCAGCAAAAACATTTTGGGAACAAGTATTAAACGCTAAATGAAAAAAAGATTAACAATAACTGGAGCTTTTGGACTACTAGGCAGTAATATCTGCAATGTATTAGAACGTGATTATCCTGAAATAAGTATTTCTAAAATAAAATGTGATTTTGTAGACTTTGACTTGAATAGTTCGGATTATGTTGTCCATGCTGCGGGCTATGGACAACCTCAAATGTTTGCTAAAGATAAATTAAAAACTATTGAGATAAATACAGTAGATACTTCACGATTATTTCAGTGTCTAAAACCTAATGGCAAATTTCTTTTTGTTTCTACTTCAGAGGTATATTCAGGTGCTACTCCGCCTCATACAGAAGATATGATTGGAACTACTACTCCTCAACACCCTAGAGCTTGTTACATTGAAGGAAAAAGATGTGGAGAAGCTATTTGTATGGCTTACAGAGAACAACGGATTGATGTAAAGATTGCTAGACTAGCTTTAGCTTATGGTCCAGGAACTAAACCACATGATACACGTGTCTTAAATGAACTTATTGAAAAAGCTCTAACTACTGGTGAAATTGTTTTAAAAGATAGTGGAGATGCACTTAGAACTTATTGTTATGTAGAAGATGCTGCAGAAATGATGTTGGATATTTTATTTAAAGGTTCACAGCCTGTTTATAATGTTGGAGGTATGTCTAATACAAGCATTCTTGAACTTGCACAAATTATTGGAAAAATAACAGGTGCTAAAGTAATTAAGGGAGAGGGTTCAAGCTTTATTAGAGGAGCTCCTAATAATGTTGGTGTTAATATGACTAGAACATTATATGAATTTCCTAGAAAGTTTGTGCAATTAGAAGAAGGTCTTAAAAGAACAATAGCATATCAAAAAACATTATATGGAAAATAAAAACTGTCCAAATTGTAAAAAGGATTTTGTTCATCCTGATAAGAGACAAATATTTTGCTGTAAAGACTGTTATACAAAACACCATGTAGGCAAGAACCATCACGGGTTTAAGACAGGTATAAGAGTTCATTCAGATGGTTATTTAAGAAACAGTAAAGATCAGTATCTACACCGGCTTGCCATGGAAAACCATTTAGGCAGAAAATTAACCAAGGACGAACATATACATCATGTTGATGGCAATGTAACAAATAACGAAATTACTAATCTAGTCTTGATGTCAAATTCAGAGCATAGAAAATTAGAATATAAAATAGCACCTAAAAACAAATATGGACAATTCACAACAAAATAAAAAACAAGTCGTATTGGTCACGGGGGCAACTGGTCAAGACTCCTCATACATGATTGACCTTTTACTTGAGAAAGGTATTTATGAAGTGCATGGAACTATTCGTCGTGCTTCGAGTCCTAATACTCAAAGGATTACTGAAACCATAAAGAAGATTAAACCGCATTTAATGGACTTATCAGATGCATCTTCTGTTAATAAAGTTATTGCAGAAGTTAAACCAGATATTATATTCAACCTTGCAGCTCAATCTGATGTTCGTGCTGCTTATGATATTCCACTTTATACAGGTGATGTAACTGGACTTGGATTTACCCGCATACTTGAGGCGGCTAAACAACATTGTCCTAATGCAAAGATATATCAAGCAGGTAGTAGTGAAATGTTTGGTAAGGTACAGACTATCCCACAGAATGAAAAGACACCTTTCTATCCTCGTTCACCTTATGGGTGTGCTAAAGTCTATGCTTTCTTTTTAGGTCGAGTATACCGTGAGTCGTACGGTATGAAAATTTATAATGGAATATTATTTAACCATGAATCACCACGTAGGGGAGAATTGTTCGTTACAAAAAAAGTCGTTAAAGCAGCGGTTGAAATCAAACAGGGTAAGAGGGAAAGGCTTACGCTCGGAAATCTTGAAAGTAAAAGGGACTGGGGATATTCCAAGAATTATATGGAAATTATCTACGACATGGTTACAACACAAGAACCAACAGACTTTGTTGTGGCGACAGGCGAAACGCATTCCGTTGAAGAATTTGTTAAGGAAACGTTTGAATATCTTGGCTTAGGTGATTATAAGAAATACGTAGACTTTGACTCAAACCTATTAAGACCAGCAGAAGTAGATTTACTTATAGGAGATATGACAAAGGTTAAAGAGTTGCTTGGTCGTGACCCCATAACTGTAAAGTTCAAAGAGCTTATAAAATTGATGGTTGATGATGAATTAGAAAACAACAAATGATGAAACACGAAGACAACAGAAGAATATTAACTGAGTGGATTGCCAACTTTCCAATTACTACCGTTAAGATATTAGAAGTAAAAGAGGATTGTGAACTAGGAAATCACTACCACAACATTAAGCAAGACTTCTTCTATCTTTTAAAGGGTATGGGAACTTATAGGATAGGTGATGTGTACGGAGAGATTAGTGAAGGGCAATCATTAACAGCATTACCGAAAGAAGCACATACATTTTACCTAACAAAAGGTTCAATATTATTAGAAGCTAGTACAACACCATATAACAAAAATGATGAAATACAAATTATTAAATAAAAAAGAGCAGGAAGAAGCTATCATTAAAATACTTGATACTTTGCTTGATAATTCAATACCTTTTTCAGGAAAGCATAGACTGAATCAATGGGAGAAAGGTTGGGGAGAAAATTACAAAACTGGTGATTTGAAACCTAAATATTTTGGTAAATATAAAATTAATAGATTAAACGGAAAGTTTGTTTGGGGAATATCAGAGAACTATGAACAAGAAATGCTTTATACACTTGTTGATAGTTTATCTAAGAAATATCTTGCTGATAAAGATGTGATTTGTGAATTTGGTTGTGGAACAGGACATAATCTACATAGAATTAAGAAAGTTGCACCTGAAGCTAGGACAATTGGACTTGATTGGACAAAGTCATCTCAAAAGATACTAGCTCACTATGACATGGAGGGTTATAACTTTGATTTCTTTAATCCTCATTTCAATATGCCAAAAGGTTCAGGAGTTATTACAGTTGCAGCACTTGAACAAACAGGAAGAAAATATAAAAGATTTGTTTCTTTTCTATTGAAACATAAGCCGTCAATTGTTGTTCATATTGAGCCAATTCCTGAATTACTTGACCAAAATAATCTAATTGACTATTTATCTATAAAATACATGCAAAAGCGTAAATACCTTTCAGGGTATCTTGATTATTTGAAAGAATTAGAGAAGCAGAATCGTATTAAGATTATAGAAGCTAGAAGGTCTGGCATAGGCTCATTCTTGATTGATGGTTACAGCATAATAATATGGTCACCACTGTGATGAAAAGAGATAATATTGCACAAACAGATGGAGAGATTGCTAAGTTTATAGAACTTTTAGATTCTTCAAAAGAATTAGAGGGTAATATTGCCGAGGTTGGAGTATTTCATGGAGGTACAGCGTCAATCATTCACGACCATATGGCTGATGGAAAGAAGCTATACTTGTATGACACCTATGTTGATGATTATGATGGCGTAGTTAATTACTTTGCGGATAAAAAGAATGTTGAGATTATCAAATGTGATTTTAATAACACACAAACAGTCGAAGGGCATTTTAGTTTTATCCATCTTGATACTGATTTATATGATTCCACCCTTGCTGGCTTAGAGAAGTTTTACCCGAAGATGGTAAAAGGTGGAGTAATTATTGTACACGATTATACTCATATAACTTGTGCTGGACCACAGATAGCTTGTTGTAATTTCTTTGCTGACAAACCAGAGACAGTGACAAAGAATGACTCACAAGGATATTATATAAAACAATGATAAAAAAGTTACGCAATAGAATATTAGAAGTAGCATTAAGGGATGGAATGGGACATATTCCTTCTGCTCTTTCTATCCTTGACATTATATGGAATTTATATGATAAGGTGATGACTCCAGACGACCAATTCATACTTTCTAAAGGACATGGAGTTATGGCTTTATATGCTGTGCTAGAAGAAAAAGGATTGCTTAAGTGGGATTCAAAGCTAATGGGACATCCGAAGCGTGGTGGGTCAATTCTAGCCTCTACGGGGTCATTGGGACATGGACTGCCAATAGCTGTTGGACTTGCTTTAGCTAAAAAGATAAAAGGTGAGAGCGGTAGAGTATTTTGTTTGATTGGAGACGGAGAATGTAATGAGGGAACAACGTGGGAGTCAGCGTTGCTCGCCTCACATCACAAACTAGATAACTTAACCGTAATCGTAGACCAGAATCATTCATCAACACGTGCACTTAATATGGGAAAGATTAGCGATAAGTTTTACGCATTTGGATTTAGTGTTTGGGATATCTATGGACACCGTAAAGTAGAAATAGTTGAAGCCCTTAAGAGTTCATCTGAAAAGCCTATGTGTATCGTGGCTGATTGCACTAAAGGTTATGGTGTAGAGTTTATGAGAGATAACCCAGAATGGCATAATAGACGTATGACAGAATTGGAGTATAATGAAGCTATAAAACCATGACTACCTTAAATCTACCACACGGAAAGTTTGCTCTTATTGATGAAGAAAATTTTAGTAAGTTTTCAAAGTATTCATGGAGACTGGCTGGTGCTGGGTATGTTTCAAGAGGGGTACGGTTAAAAGCTAAATATGAAGGTAAACATAAGATTTTTTATCTCCACAGAGAAATAATGGGAGCAAAAAAAGGTGAAGAAGTAGACCATATAAATAATAACAAACTTGATAACAGAAAAGTTAATCTAAGGATTTGTAACCATAGACAAAATCACTTTAATAGAAAAGGAGATTCTGTAAGTAGTTCTGGTTTTAAGGGTGTCTCTTTTAAAGGAGATAATTGTAAGGACAGACCTTGGTGTACACGTATCTTCGCTAATAAAAAAGAGATATATCTAGGAAACTTTGCAACTCCACAAGAGGCGGCTGAGGTATATAATATTGCCGCTAAAAGATATTTTGGTAATTATGCTTATTTGAATAAAATTGATGCGTAAACAATTCCCCCTCACAGTTCATGGGTTGATGAAGAATGACAAAAGAATTGTTGTCCTTTTAGGGGACATAGGAATCTTTGCCTTTAAAGATTGTTTTAAGGACTTTCCTGAGAGAACGTTTAACGTAGGTATACTAGAACAATCTATGGTTGGAATGGCAGCAGGATTAGCCATAGCTGGTTTCATTCCCATCATCCATACTATTGAACCTTTCTTAGTTGATAGAGCATTTGAACAGATTAAAATAGACTTTGGTTATCAAGAGCTTATAGGAACTATTGTAGGCGTAGATGTATCTGAAACAGCACCGAATCTAGGCTACACACATCAATGCCCTTATGCCTTAGAACACATGAAAGATGTACAGGGTATGAGAGTATTTTCAGCAGAATCAAAAGAACACCTTGAGGCTATACTCAAAAATAATTATGCAGATAGTCTTAACTATATAAGGATTCGATAATGTGTTATAATATATTCAATAATAAAAAGAACGCTACCAAATATTTCAATGTCATTATTAGAAAAAGTAGGTTCGAGTGAGTGGGCGGATAAAAGACTTACACCTGACGAGTTAAAAAAAGCAGTTACATCTGGTTATTGTCCTACAGAAGATGAAAAGGAAGTTCGTTCAATGGTTATTAGGCACTTTACACTTGGTTATCAAAATTTGTATAAACCTCGTAGAGAATTTAACGATATGTCTGTTGTTGGCAGAATGACTGTTGACCAGATGTCATTTAATACCTATCAGCCTAACAACGGAGAAGCTCCTGAGGGTGATTTAATAAATGGTTGGAGAAGTAATGCTATTAGACCAATAGTACGTAATAAGTGTATAAGTATTGCAGCCCACGCTACTGCTCAATTAATCTTTCCAAAGATATTTGCATATAATTCAGAATCAGATACACAAGATGATGCAGCAAGAGCTATGGAAGATTTAATGGATTGGTCTGCAGAACAATCTAAATATTCCGATACATCAATGAATGCTGTTATTTCGGCTTTATTTAATCCTGCTTCTATTACTTATTCAGAATTTGGAGAAGTTTATAGAACAGTAAAAAGAGAAAAAGGCGAAGACGGTAAATGGAAAGCTGAAAAGGAATTAGATGATGACCTTTCAGGCTTTAAAGATACACCTGTTCCAGTAGATGAGCTTTTAATTGAAAACTTCTACGAAAATGATGTTCAAAAACAAGGTTGGTTAATTTGGAGGCGTGTTATCGGTTATGATTTAGCTTCTGTTAAACATGCTGATTCAAAAAATTGGAAGTATGTTAAGCCTGGAGTACAAATTATATTCAGTGATGTAAATACTACTTTTTATGAAAGTTACGACAATAACATGCGTAATGACTCAGTTGAAGAAGTAATTTATTGGAATAAAAAAATTGATGTTAAATTGGTTATGGTCAACGGAGTTCTTTTAACTGATTTTGATAATCCTAATCCTAGACAAGACAAACTATATCCTTTTATAAAATTCGGATATGAAACAGTTGATGAGGGTAAATGTTTTTACTACAAATCTCTAGCATTTAAAATGCAACAAGATGCAAATATCATCAACACTCTTTATCCAATGATAATTGATGGAACATACCTAAGTGTATTCCCTCCAATGGTTAATATAGGTTCTGAAACAATTGGTTCAGATGTAATAATCCCAGGTGGAGTTACGACATTATCAGACCCTAATTCAAAATTGAATACTGTACAGCTTGCTACTAATCTAAAAGCTGGTATGGATACACTGATGGAAGTTGAAAAAAGCGTCAATGATTCATCTCAAGAACCTATCTTACAAGGACAACAAGCTACTGGAAGTACAACAGCTTATGAAATATCAAGATTAGAACAAAATGCTAATACTGTTCTCGGCTTATTTATTAAAATGATTGCTCAATTCGTAAGACAATACGGAAGAATAAGAATGGGAGATATTATTCAGCATCTTACAATTGTAGATGTTGATAAAATCACAGATGATGCAGAATTGGTTTATAGAACATTTCTAGTTAAAGGAAAGGGTAAACACGAGAAAAAGAAAATTCAATTTTCAAATAATTTACCCACTGAAGATATAACAGGACAACAGGCTCTATCAAATTCTTATGAGATTTTGAAAAAAGAAAAGACAACTAATATGGAAATATATGAAGTCAATCCTGAATTATTCCGTAACTTAAAATATCAAATAGTTATATCTCCTGACGTATTACACCCACGTTCAGAAGACCTAGAGAGAGCAACGAAACTAGAGCTTTATGATAGAGCAATCGCAAATCCTATGGCAGACCAAGAATCAGTATTTAAGGATTTCTTACTAGGTGCGTATAGGGATATTAAAAAGCCAGAGGATTATATACAGCAACAGCAACCACAGCAACAACAACCTCAACAGGCACAGAACGCTCAACAATCACCATTGCAGTCATTAAAGGGTATGGGTTTACCCCAATCTCCAGCAATGGGGCAATTATAAATTAATAAAATAAAAAAAATGGCAATAGTAAAATCAACAACAGCGAGTTCAAGTTATATAGTGACAACAAATAGCACAACAACACAACCAACGTTTATCCATGAGCCAGTAGTTTTTGATGGAAGACTTGTAGATAATTCTCGTGTTACTACTCCTGGTATTTTTACAGATGGAACAGCAAGAGAGGGTACAGCATCAAATCCAAATAATGATGCTAATTATTAATTAATTAATTAAATATGGCAAAAACAAAAGAAGGAAAAGTTGGTACAGTTGATGCGTCAAAAAAAGCAAGTAATGGAGTTGTTGGTACAATTTCCGTAGAATTAGTTGTTGTAGACGGTAAATTAGTAGCTGATACATCTCCTGGTGTTCGTCAATAATTGACTTGCTTTATAAAGCCCTATATAATATAGGGTATATTAACGCTAACAAAAAATAAATGAATCCTCCAATACTTTCGATTTCAATGTGGGTTTCACTTCCAAATGAAGTGCGACATCGTATTCGTACTTTGTTTAACATTCCTCGTTCTTCAAGCACAATTGTAAATGATGGAGTAATTGAAACAGATGGAACAACAAATGAAGATTTCAAACATTTAACTACAGATAAAATGCAGAAATTTTTAGTTACAGAGTCATCTGATTTTCATAAACTTTTTGATTTAACAGTTGCAAAGATTATTGAAGATATTGAGAATAAAGTTAAAACACAGTTTCCAATTATAAACGCTAATACACAAACAAATGTCAAAAGTTCAAAAAAAGGTTCAAAAAAGTAAGAAAGCTATATTAAGTAGTATTCAACTTAATCAAAATGCTAATAGAATGAGAGAGGTGATAAAAAATGAAGTTTATCCTTTTCTGGTTAATCAAGAGGAAACTATTGCTTATAACAAATTATTCCTACAATCTCTTTCTGGCTTAGTTAATGGTATTTATGACGAAAGAACAAAAACTGTTACTTTAAATGATTTGCTTCCAAGAATAATAGAAAGATTAAATGAGATTTTTAATATAAAAGATGCGACACAGAAGAAAGAGCATGATAGATATTTAGGATTTATAACCCTCTTAAAAGAAATAAGTATTCATGATTTAACATATATAACAGATTTACCTCGTTATATTGATGGTTATTTGTTACAGGACAGGAGTAAAGATAAGATTGATACTATTTCTATTGATAAGCTTCTTGGATAATATGAAACAAAGAATAATAAATTATTTATTCCATAATTTACTTAATGCAGTTGTTGTTGAAGATTTAATAAAAGTTGATAAGGGTACAATATTTATTGGTGGAAAACCAATTACAGATACTGATTTAAGAAATTTAATTGCAGAAGCAAAGGCATTAGAGGGTTTTCAACTTTGGAAAATAATTAATGAAACAATTAAACAAGATGCACTAGATAGAGGATGGAATAAGGCTATAAATATAGAAGATTTAAACACAGGAAAGACTATTTTTTATGTTTTAGACATGCAAAATTCAATAATTAAATTAATTAGAAACAAAGATTATAAATAATATGCTTGTGTTTGTAATTGTGTTATAATATATGTGTAAATTGAAAATTTGTAGAACGCTAAAACAATGAGTCCCTGTGCAAGGGGGTCGTATCTTAATTAGCGTTCTGGTTCGACTCCCCTGCAAAGGCACTCATTTAAAT
>Ga0194038_1000769_pt1 | contig 14005 bp, 9 predicted proteins | sample JunL226m_MetaG_FD_148630 | JGI IMG/M metagenome (GOLD analysis project Ga0194038, IMG submission 148630) | Anoxic zone freshwater microbial communities from boreal shield lake in IISD Experimental Lakes Area, Ontario, Canada - Jun2016-L227-6m | ecosystem: Environmental > Aquatic > Freshwater >...
CACACACACACACACACATTAAATAAATCCCTTAATGTTCGGACCGTCCGATCAGGGGCTTTCAATACGCTTTCCCCAATATCGAAACAAGGTAATTTCTCAATTTCAGGATATTTTTATTTCGATTGGGGGACATCCTTATTCGCGATACACGTTTCAGTATCTATCTATAATAATTGATCATTATCGACATCACCCCTCGCCGTATCTCCAGAAAATAATATCGCTGAAAATGTAACATGTTGAATCCGGTTACATATCGTTTCCGCATTGAAAAGGAGTCAGTTGTGAAAAGAAAAAGCCTGATGAGTTTATGCTTGTGCGTTGCCGTACTGTTTTTTTCGGCGGTTGTGTTTGCAGCGCCGGTACCGGATGTTGGGCAGACGACAGACCATCCGATTCACTCCGATGCATCAAGCCCCATCGCTTTGATCGGTTCCGGCCTGAACTCGGCAGACCGTCAACTCGCCTCAGCCAATGAGGTTGTTCCGTTGAGTGGCTCTGGGGCTGCTGGCAACATGCTTCAGTTTAAGGCAGGCGGGCATGTTTTGGGCTTTCAACCGAACAAGGCATACCTTGCCGGACTGGATCATGTGTTGAGCGTCGAGTTTCTCGGAACGCCGGGAGTGATGCCGACGGCCGCTTCAACTGCGCCTGCTACGGGTAATATGGGCAAGGCACCTGCCCTGAGTACGGTGCGTTATCAGAACCTGTGGGATGACATCAGCCTTACATATGAATCAACCAAGGACGGCATCACAGAAAGTACCTATCATGTTGCACCGGGTGGGGACGTATCCAAAATCCGATTGCGGTATAATGTGCCGGTAGAGTCGCAAGCGGACGGATCACTCAAGTTCAAGTTTGACAGCGGCTATCTGATTGAGTCGTCGCCGGTGGCATGGCAGGAGATTGGTGAAAAACACATGCCGGTGGCGGTGGCATTTCTGATATTAGGTGACGAAGTTGGATTCAGCGTGGGTCAATATGACCGCAGCTATCCCCTCATAATTGACCCGACTTGTGTATGGCACACCTTCTATGGGTCAAGCAGTTATGATGATGGCTTTGGCATTGCCGTAGACGGCAGCGGCAACGTATATGTCGTGGGGAGTAGCGGAGCAACATGGAACGGCCCGACTGGTCAGAGTCCGATCCATGCTTATAGTGGAGCCAATGAAATTTTTGTGTTGAAACTCAACAGCAGTGGCACATACCAATGGCACACCTTCTACGGGTCATCAAGCGGGAATGATAACGGCAGTGACATTGCCATAGACAGCAGCAGCAACATATATGTCGTGGGGAGTAGCGGAGCAACCTGGAAGGGCCCGACTGGTCAGAGTCCGATCCATGCTTATAGTGGAGCTACGGATACCTTTGTGCTGAAACTCAACAGCAGTGGCGCATACCAATGGCACACCTTCTACGGGTCATCAAGCGGGGATGATATCTGCAGTGGCATTGCCATAGACAGCAGCAGCAACGTATATGCCGTGGGTAATAGCGGAGCAACCTGGAAGGGTCCGACTGGTCAGAGTCCGATTCATGCTTATAGTGGAGCTACGGATGCCTTTGTGCTGAAACTCAACATTAGTGGCGCGTACCAATGGCATACCTTCTACGGGTCAGGTTTTTTTGTCTATGGCACAGACATTGCCATAGACAGCAGCAGCAACGTATATGCCGTGGGTAATAGCGGAGCAACCTGGAACGGCCCGACTGGCCAGAGTCCTCTACATCCCTTTAGCGGCAGCAGCGGCAGTGATATCTTTGTGTTGAAACTCAACAGTAGTGGCACATACCAATGGCACACCTTCTACGGGTCAGGCAGTTCTGGTTATGATACTGGCAGTCGCATTGCTGTAGGCGGCGGCAACGTATATGTCACGGGACTTAGCTCGGCAACCTGGAATGGTCCGACTGGCCGGAGTCCGCTCAATCCATTTAGTAACGGCAGTATTAATATCTTTGTGTTGAAACTTAACAGCAGTGGCACATATCAATGGCACACCTTCTACGGAGCAAGCGGGAATGAAAATGGCTACGGATTGCTTGGCATTGCCTTAGACGGCAGCGGCAACGTATATGTCACTGGATTTAGCCAGGCAACCTGGAATGGCCCGATTGGTCAGAGTCCGCTCAATCCCTTTGGTGGTGGCGGTAATATTTTTGTGTTGAAACTCAACAGCAGTGGCGCATATCAATGGCATACCTTCTATATTCGGAGTGAGGGCCTTGGCATAGCCGTAGATGCAGCCGACAACGTCTATGTTACGGGATCTGGCGGAGGAACCTGGGGATCTCCGCTTCATGCTTTTACTTTTGGCGGTGGCTACAGTGACATCTTTGTCCTCAAGATGAATGGATCATCAGGTAATTCAGGTTCATTGGATATTTCTGCTGTTTCTTCCCCCAAGCAGGTGAATGTATCCTTTCCGGTTCCGATGACGATAACGGCCAAGGACGGGTGTGGGAATACCATGTCGGGATTCAATGGTACGATCAGTCTGACGAGCAGTCTGGGCAAAATGTATCCGTCGTCTGTTTATCTGGTCAATGGTACTGCTACAGTCTATGTCACTATGTATTACGGCGGGAATGGGTATATCTCCGCCAGCGGGTGTTAAGATTCGAATAATGTAACGCTTTTTTTTCGCTCGAAAAGCGCAATACATCTAAAATATATTACAATAACAGTAAGTTGAATGTAATTGCATTTCAAGGCGAGGTGCAAAATAGTGTAACGGTTTGACAGAATTCCATTTTTGAGCGTCAACGCCCAAAAAAAGATGTGACGCTCAAGGCATTATATTCAGAAATGATATTTGTGAACCGGCCATTCTAAGATGGGATTTTATGTGCATTATAGCAATTGTATGAGTTAGTATTTATCTAAGGCGAGGATATGACTATTTAAAATACGCGACAAATTTTTAGACTTGAACCAATACTATATCACATGCTACTTTTCTTCACCCTAATAAGGATGCATTACAAAATAGCATGAGCAATTTATTGCTGTCCTATTGTTTAATTCTATTCATGATGCAATACATTTCCTACGATAGTAACTGCCTGTATTTTTCTTGCCTTTGACTTAATCATTGGTGTATACCGATGTTTAGACAAATGAATCTTTCTTAGAACACATACATAATAATTTAATTATAGCAGTGCATATTTTCATGGCTAATTATTTAGTAATGTTCATGTTATTATGTAGCGCATCCTAAGATTTAGCACGTCAACATAATGTATCTTTGGAGAAAAGAAATATGTGCAAATAAGAATAATTAGCAAATGCACATAAAATCACGTTTTTAGAATGGCCGGCTCACATTTGCCTGATTTCTTGGAAGCGGGGTATAAAAAAAGAAGATGACTCAAAAAAATGGGTGGTCAAGATCAAGCAAGGGCGCAACTATGGGGCGGATACAGGGGGGGCTTTCGATCCATTTGGCGGACACAAGATCGTTAGGATTCAGAATAGTGTAACGCCTATTTGTCTCAACTTTCAGAATAGTGTAACGCCTATCAAAGACCAACCAACTCGGTTTAAGCGGCTGGATTAGCGGGGTATATTAAATATTTTAAGGCGGGGTAAGCGGGATAATAATGTTTTCAATTCCGTTACACTATTTTGCAAATGGTGGCGTTACACTATTTTTCACTTAACAATGGGGTGGATAAAGGTGAACTTTCAATTCAGTCGTTAATAATGCGGCTGCTCGGATAAGAATGAGAGTACAAGATTGACATCCACAAAACTGTAGCTAAGTTCTTTGGCTTTTAGGCGACAATCTGTACATATCTCATCAAATTTGCGCATATCCCCTTTGGCAGCTACATATATCTGTTCAATGGCCTCGGATTCAAAATCCTTGTATTCCAGGATGAAGTCTTCCACTTCGATTGGATACAACACCAGAGTTTTCAAGCGGCTGAGAATATCGGGATGTTCGCTGGTGAGAAAGGTTCTGACCTTGGGCAGTCCAGCAAAAACGACAGGCACCTGTGCATCAATGATTCTTTTCAAATACGGCCAGAGCCTGTGATCCAGATCATTTGCCTCGTCGATAATGATAAAAAAGTTAGGTAGTCCACAAATCATTTTCAGATAGCCAGGCGTTCGCCTGTAATTAGCGGCTGTTTCGTAGTTCAATTCATGAAGAATGGATGCCAGTATCTCATGTACGTTGAACAAGGATTCGGCCCATACGCTTTGTAGTTTCTTGGGTTGGATCAAATGCAAAAAGCGGGTTTTTCCGGCGCCGTAGCCTCCTTCGATCAGTACACTTTTGCCTCGGGTAATCCGGTTATAGACAGAGGCAAGATATGACACGCGGCGTTTGTCATTGATGAAGCTCTCTTTTCTTTTCATTTTTCTCCATATCCGATGTTGCGTTGGTGTTTGCTGCAGTCAAGTATGAACGCATTGAAAAGGGCCATGCCTATTATTTGCGCTGAGTGAGTTATTTTGAGTCGGTAGTTGTCGTACCTTTCCCTGTTACGTTCATAAATGGTTTTGGCCATGGGCAGGGTGAGTCCTTTCCGATGACATTCGATGATCGTTAGCCTGTCGACCACCATGGTGTTTTCGCAAAGAAAGTTGATGATGCATTCCACTTCATTTTCTTTCACCTTGGTCGGGGATTTTCTATCCGGCTTTTCGAATGGCTCCTGACAGATGGCCTCGCCAAGAAGAATGCCGTCTTCTTTAAATTCGAAGATGAGCAGTTTGCCGTTCACCGCCGAAACATGTACTTTCGTACTTTGATGCCGGCTGAATTTCTCTGCACCCTCGACAACGATGTAAGTTTGTTTTCGAAAAGTAAGTGTTCCCTTGACTGATACCGTAGCCTTGATTTTATCAAAGCCGTAATTTATAAAGTCTTTGACATGCTCGGCTGAAAATGAAATGGTTTTAACTCCTGCCAAATACGCTTCGAGCTTTTGCGAGGGTATCCAAGACATGCTTTTACCCTCGACGCTGAAGCAGTGTTTCGAATTGTTGTGTTCACGGCGGTAGTCCTCAATAATTCCGGATTCTCTGAGTTCGTGAAGATCGATATCCAGGTAGGTGATAACGATTTTTTGCTTTTTACCATTATTGAAGATGTAACCGGGTTCGGTTTTTACGATCCGGTTTTCAAAAGCCTTGATGATCCGGATTTCAAAATTATGGAGACTGCGGTGAGATGATTCCAGATGGGCCTTGTCCTTGGGGGTTTGCTTGCGCGCAAAATCGGCCTTAAGATAGAATCCGTCCGGAACTGAATGCTTGATATTGAGTGCATGAATCGAACGCTTCAGGTTGGAAAACCCAGCAGCATTATCCGGCCGCAACCGGATCTGTTTTTGTGGAAAAGGCGTGGAAAGCAAAAACTGCTTGAAAATCTCCACGGAATTTAAGCTGCTTTCGGAAAAAAATAGCTCCAGAACAAGCAAGTGTCTCGCCCCGGTGTCATAAAGTTCGATCACGTTGGGCTTTTGCCATGTGCCATCGCGCCGGATTTTAAGATAATGCATAACACACCCGTCCATCTGTACCAAGTCAAGCACGGATTCATCCTTGAAAGCAAAGAGAGCGGGCAGCTCCTCAAAATCAGGCTTATGCAGGTAGATTGCAAGGTTTTCCGACTTAGCGCAGCGGCACAAGGCTGTAAGAGAAATCTTCTTCTTAAACTCCTGCTGTAGAAACTGGTGGTAGTTTTTGATCGTTCGCGCTTTTTGGGTGATGAAGATAAAACCAGTATCAAGCCTATTGCTGGAGGCCTTGACCATATCCACAAAGCGTTTTATGACAGGCTCATCTAAAGCCCGTTTGCGACCGCTGCACTTGCGGCCTTCCATGACCCCACTGCCGGCAAGAAAAAGAGCTTTGGGAATAATACCTGTTTTGCGGTACTGGTCCATGTAGTATTTCTTGGTTCTTCGTTTGGCGGATCCAGTCTTGTTCATGATTTTCTTGTGCAAAAGAATGATGAATTGATCATTTTGAGGCAATGAGTCCATAGCGTTTTTAATCTCTCAATACAATTTTCTCTTTCATTACCCGGAGCCAGAAAAGGCAGGCATCACGGGATGTGTTTTGCCAGCCGTCCTGCCTGGCCAATGCTATCTCTTTTAGCATGGCCATAACGGCATTCTTGTAATCAACGCTGATCAGCTCGCTCTGATCGATACCTTTCTTTTCACCGCTTATGTACTTCAAGACAAAACGCCGGATATTGTGTGCATTCAATTCCGTACCCGTTGCGAGAAAATCGCGCCAGATTTTACATTGATCAGATGGCGATAGATGCATTAGTGGACGAAGCTGCGCCTCGTTCTCGGGCAATTTGTCCCCAATTGGGGACAAATTGTCGATAATCCGAGCGGCCTCGATCAGACGATAGCCATGGGATTTGCTCATATCCCAGCGCTGCTTCAGATAGCTTTCGAAGTTGTCAAACAAAAGCTGGCGATAAAGCCGGTCGTCATGAACCTCTTTCAAGGCTTTGCCGATTTTATAAAAACAGCGATGTTCCGTTTCAATAATCGTCTCAAGATGGACCAAACGATTCATCGCTTATGCCCTTGCGTCGATATCTGCCATCATTTTCTTAACCTGCCGGCTACGGCTCAGAACCTTTTGCAGGTAAGTGGCGCTGTCGATAAACTGGCTTGCTTTGACAGCCATCACCATGTCGATGGGGTACATTTTCTCGCAATGATAACACCTGGCCAGATTGGTCGAGGAATTTGTCGATGTCTGGAATTCATTGCAAAGCGGGCAAAGAAATCGAAAATGCCCCTCACTGATTTTTGATGGTACCGAAAGCAGTTCTTTGATCACCGTGTTGATTGGGATCAGATTCCGCAGTTCACGCAACTCTTCAGTCGAAAACCGTTTTTTCATTCCACACACCTCCTTAAAAACATTAACCGTACCAAGATACGTTTTCATACCAGCGTTTGCCGAACACTTTTGGGGAAAAACCGCTTTTTGATGACTCCGGAAAGACCGCAAAAAGAACAACGACCTTGCCCAAAAGCTGTAGAGCTGCCGCTGACATGGGTTCCGGATGAGAATGGGTATTTGCCTTATGCGCCTGGCTTTTTCACGGATCAGGCGCACCTGTTCTTCGGGATCGAGTCTGCCTGATACCAGCTTCCCGATGATGGAAAAGCCAAAGGCGGCGATTTGCTGTTTTTCTTCTTCGCCCATACTGAAATCCTCCTGTTTTTTGGTTTTTGCTGGAAAAATTTCCAGTGCATCCCTTTTAAAACAGATCATGATTTCTGTCGATGACACTCTAAGGTGGGGAGATAACTAATTGATTTTGCATTTAGATTAAGAAGACCGGCTGACTGGTATGGTGCCATCTGCAATCAGTTTTTCAAATGCCTGTTTCAGATCTGCATTCAGACCAAACGCGGCGGCGGCTTTTCGTTTCAATGCCACAAACCAGTGCCGTTGACGTTGCCGGGTGATATCTTTAATGGTTTTGGCGGTGGTCGATATGGAATCAATGCTACTGCGAATCGTGTCAATCGAGGCTTGAAAACATTTGAAATACCCTTCAGGCCTGAGCTTGATCACACACCCACAATTGGGACAGATGTACCGCTTGACAGGAATGGCTTTTTTTGCAAAATCAAACAGACTATCCACAAATCCATGTCCCCATAACTTTGGATTGTTACATTTGGGGCAACAATCCGGCCTGGGCCATGGGAATTCGCGAAGTAAATTCAAAAGAAGGTTGATATCAATGGGAACAGATATTATCATGGTATGATCCTTCTGGGGTTTCTTTAATAAAAACCCTGGTTGATGGGAATGACAGCGGTTGCCAGGTAAGCGTTGGCTGTCTTTCCCTTCCAAAATTAAATGGGCCTCAACAGAGGCCCATTTAATCCGATAATTCATCCCTGCTTGTCAACCTATTCTGAAAATTTCATACGCTTATTTACCACTATAATGTGGTACCTTATACCTTGAAATCAGCCTGAGGACGCGATAAAATGAAGACCATCGCACCTGAGCTTCCGGACTCACACCGAAAAATTTATCTTAAAAGCCAGAAATGGTGGTTTTGGGCTTTTCCTGTTTGGAACTCCCTTGGATACCATTGGTTCCCCTGCTTTCAAATCGCAGGGTAGATTCGTGATTCTGTAAAATATGAAAAATAGCGGGGACGGCGGGATATGCGGGTTATATTTTAAAAGATTGGGGGCGGGGTATGGAGCGTTACAGTATTTTGTCTTTGAGTTAAAAAGGGCGTTACAATATTCGCATCTTAACAGGCGGGAACGGGCTTTACGGGAAGAGCAATACATTTGAAGTTACAGGTGCGAACGCAAGTTCTGGAAAGTCGATGGGTTATGTCCGGGATTCAAATAAAAACCCTATAAACAATGCCACTGTGTTTTTGGACAGCCTATCTGTGCAGGCAGATTCAAAAGGTTATTTCGAGCATTATCCGCAGCATTTTGATTATCATGCCGTTGAAAACCTATCTGTGCAGACAGATTCAAAAGGTTATTTCGAGTTTAAAAATATTCCTTGTCAGACCTATTCAGTGTATGCCGAAGCGCCGAATAGAAGTAGAAGTCAGACGTACTGGACAAACATTGGTGCCAGCAATCCATATCTAACATATTTAGATATCACATCTTTCATCAATCCAGGAACAACGCCCATTTTACTGGTACCTGGAATCATGGGGTCTTCGATCGGTTCGAACATATTTTGGCAATGGCCAATTCTGCCTCCAGATCGCATCGCATGGAATTCAACCGCCTGGGGAATAAATGATGGAACTGGACTGGTCACTGGGGGATTGTACGATATGAAACATCCGACAACTGGAGTTAATATTGTTGGATGGTTCCATCTGATTAATTACCTGAAGTCCCATGGGTATTCCATGGGAGATAACCTGTTTACAGTACCGTACGATTGGCGTCTGCCTATTAAAGAAGCGACAACAATTTATCTGCAAAAAGCCATTGAAGATATAAAGTTTCAAACCGCTTCCCCCAAGGTTCACATCATCGCTCATAGCACAGGAGGATTGATGGCTCGGTACTATATTCAAAACATTGAAGGAGGAAGTGCAAATATAGATCATTTAGCAATGGTGGGCACCCCCAATCATGGTTCAGCCAATCCATATTATATGTGGTTTGGCGGTGATCCAAAATTGGCTGATGACCTTACCAGCAATTGGGATATTGGCTCTGCTATTTGTAATTTTTACTCCCATACAACACAAAGTAATTATAAGCTATGGCACAATGGAGAGCCTCTGTTTCCAGAGTCTAGATTATCGTGGGAGCCGCCTAACTGGTCAGATCCTAAAAGCAAGATTAAAGCGAAAAATTTTTATCAGAAAGAGGTAAGGGAGATGTTTGATTTAATGAGCGATGATAAATTCTTAGCAACTACTTTCTTTTACATTTCATTTCCTTTTGAATCTTGTGTCCCGAACATATTTCTCAAAGAACTAAACTATCAATCTTATTTTTTTCCTCACTGGCTTGAGATGGATATAAAGGGTTTTGCAGGCATCGGTGAGGCTACCATCGATTTGATTTATGTTGATGAAGAAGTCGGCATGTACAGTTGTGGTAAACCTAAAAGTGGTCCGCATAGATCGAACGACGGGGATGGGACAGTTCTACTTTCAAGCGCAACCATTGGAAATCTCACGCTGGAGGCAAAACCAAGTAGCCACTCGTCGCTGATAAAAAATTTTCGAAGTGAAATAATAGAATTTATCACCGGGGAATCCTCTCAGATTCAAAATACAGCAATGGAGACAGTAACAACGACTGCTGCCTTTAATTTAACTTTTTACGGTCCGGTATCGCCATTTCTTGTGAGCCCATCGGGTAAAATGCTGGGTTTCAATCCTTTTACTGATTCCATGGTGAATGATTTTGCTTCAGCGGATATGAAGATGGACAGCGAATCCGGATTCATGGTTGTTCAAAATCCAGAACAGGGGATATACTCGCTTAGTCTGACCAGCAGTTATCAACGGAATTTCTGGGGAGAAATCGGGTATTCAGATGAGACGCACATTGAACAGTCACCATTTGCCGGATTTATCGAAAATGGTGTTTTTATCATTCTATTTACAGTCAATTCTGCCAGTTCACCAGTTATCTCAATCGATTCCCAACTGTTGCCTCCTGAAGGGCTACAAGCCGATCCGGTTCAAAACAGTGGTCTAAAGACATATCTGTCTTGGTCTCATGGAACCCAGCAGACAATAACCGGTTATAAAATCTACAGCCGTCTGGATGATGAACCATATCTGAGCCTGCTTTGGACAGGTGAAGCAACCAACCTGACCACGAGCCACGTCTGGTCTGAAAGCTCTGATATTACACCAAACCTGTATGCCGTATCCGCTGTTTTATCCGATGGAACTGAAACGCTGATTTCTGTTATGGTTACTAATAATGACCGCGACCATGATGGCCTGACCGATGCAGAGGAAACCGCGTTGGGATCTGATATGACCAAGCCAGACACAGATGGTGACGGCCTACTGGATGTAGAAGAATATATGAACGGCACCAGCCCAGTGATGACAGATACAGATGGCGATGGGTATTCTGATTATGTCGAGGTGCAATCCGGAAGCGATCCTTTGGATAAGGATTCTATTCCTCCAGCACTGTCTGTAACACCGGCCACTCGCAGTGTCGAATCGATATCCGGAACCACGACTTTCAGTGTTGCCAACACGGAAGATGGTGTCATGAACTGGACTGCGCAGATAACTGTAGGCGGCAGTTGGCTGCAAATTCAATCTGGTGTCAGCGGAACAGATACTGGAACCATCACCTGCTCATTTAACGCCAATACCGGCACATCAGCGCGAGCAGGAACAATTCGGGTGACAGCAACGGGTGCAACCGGCACTCCAACAGACGTGATCGTAACACAGGCAGGAACCCCAGCACCAGACCCAGACCCAGGGCCAGGACCAGGTCCCGGACCATCACCAGAGCCTGCACTCGTGCTTTCAGTAAGTCCATCCAATCGGGATGTGGCAAAAGATACCGGTACGACCACATTCAGCGTTTCCAACACCGGAACCGGAACCATGCCCTGGTCGGCAGCGGTAACATCCGGGAGCAGTTGGTTGTCGATCACATCGGGCGCCAGCGGAACCAATTCCGGAACCATCAATTGCAGCTTCACCGCCAATACCAGCACCACATCCCGAACTGGCTCCATCCGGATAACAGCATCTGGTGCATCGGGCAGTCCGGTGGATGTGACGGTGACGCAGGTCAATGCATCGCAGTCGGTGCTGACGGTAAACCCGGGCAGTCGGGGAGTGGAATCAACATCCGGGGCGACCACATTCGGTGTATCCAACACTGGGACGGGTACGATGGTCTGGGTGTCGCAGATAACATCTGGAAGCAGTTGGCTAAATATTACATCAGGCACCAGTGGTAGCAACACCGGAACCATCACCTGTGCATTCGATGCCAACACTACGACTAAATCGCGTACGGGTACAATCCGGGTAACAGTAACCGGCGCAACCGGAAGTCCCAAAGATGTGACGGTGACTCAGGCAGGAAGCACAAAACTTGGCTCAAATTCAATTGATGCGATGGATGTGGTCAAGATTACGGATATGTCGGGTTCGCTTCCTGATGGTGGCGGCGCCGTCACAGTCAGGGCATGGGACAAAGACGGGAAGCAGCTCACAGCATCCGGGTATGCCTTGCCATTATCCATTATCAATCATGGAACGACCAGCATTCTGGGTGCGGATATCAAGGACAGATTCCCTGATGGCGCTCCCGCTGCCTATACCTTTTCAGTCGATTCTTCGAAAATGTTTATCACCAATATCAATAACAGTATCGACGGGGCTGTTAAGGTCCCCATCATTTATTCAAACGGGCCAAGCAACTTCGTCTCTAACTCCACTGGTTCCCGCAACACCATCAAAGTGACGGATATGTCCGGTACCATTGTCAGTGGTGGCATTGCTATTGCCGTTACGGCCTGGGATGCATCAGGCAACGCAATTCCCGAATCCACATCTGCGGAGCCTTAGAAACTTTACAGTCATGGCACAACCATCATTACCGGTTCTACTCTTGCAGCGCGTTTTCCATTGGGTGTACCCATGACTTATGAGTTTACCATAGCCTCACCGAAACTGGTCATTACGAATGTGAAAAACAGAAATGATGGAACGCTGAACATTCCAACCGTTTATACGATTGGGGTCAGCAATTTTGTCTCAAACTCCACTGGATCCAGAAATACCCTTTATATTTCTGATTTTTCGGGTACATTGGATGCAGGTGGAGCTGCTATCAGCGTCAAGGCATGGGATGTTTCCGGAACGGAAATTCCCGAGTCTGATTCAGTCAGTTCTTATAAAATTTTCAATTATGAAACGATGAAAATCAATGGTTCAGAGCTGATCAGCCGGTTCTCTTCCAGTCCACCAATGGTTTATGAGTTTACCATTGGCTCATCGAAAGTCGTGATCACCAATATCAAGAGCAGCTCAGACGGCAGCATCAATATACCAACGGTTTATACCAGCGGGATAACCAACTATACAACCAACTATGTCAGCGATCTGAATACCATTCAAATCACGGATATGTCCGGCGGCATTTCGGCAGGTAAAGCAGGCATAATCATTACGGCCAGGGATGTGGACGGAAATATAATTCCAGAATCCGGAGGCGCCTCTCCGCTGAAACTCAATAATAACGGCACAACTACTATCGAAGGGGCTGACCTTCAGAATCGTTTCTCTGGTGGTGTTCCTGTAACCTACGAATTTACAATTGGATCATCGAGTGCGGTCGTCACCAATCTCACGGAGAGTTCGGATGGAACGATCAATATCCCGACGGTATTCACCATCGGACCTTATGGAGGGATATAATCACCTGTTTGTCTGAATAAAAAATATCATGTTTTGGGGTAATCAGGCAGAAGGCGGCTCCGATTGGGTGTTGATACCGCTGATTCCCTTCAATCCCCTTGAAAACGATCTTCGCAAAGATGAATATCCGCCATTTCCGCCTTCTTTTAAAGACAGTCATTTTCTGGGCACGGATACCTCCGCCTGGGATATGGCGGCCCGGCTGGTTAATGGCTTTCGCATCGCAATTTTCTTTTACCTGACGCTCTTAATTGTCAATTACCTGGTAGGCGCTACGGTGGGGTGCGCCATGGCCTCATTGATAAGACATATTTGAAGAACCGGTAGGGTCAGTTCCTTTTGCCGACCATATCACCGGTAAATCCGTCCGCATCATGCTCGGCCCGTATTTTGTTCTTGTTCATCAATTTTTGTGATGATATATACGATACCAGATGATGCTTTTGGCTGGGTTATTGGTTGTTGGGGTATCGCAAGGCAGCCTCCGCAGTGCTGCCTTGCCAAAAACATTCTCTCAAACCCTATAGAATATGAATCCATGAAAACCGATGCGTTGTTTTACGAACTGTTCAAATTCTATCCCAAAAGCCTGTTCGAGTTGCTTTCACTGAACATGGATGGTGATTACGTTTTTGAAAGCATCACGGTCAAAACTACGGAAAAGCGTTTTGACGGCTTTTTAAAAAGAACAGATGGTCAGGGAGGGAATGTTTTTATTGAGATTCAGGGATATGATGATCCCGGCTTTTATTGGCGATTGTTTCGGGAAATATGCACATGGTATGAACAAAGTGACAACAATGCACCATTCGTAGCGATTGCATTGTTCATTGATGAAAATCATATTCCGAAACAATGTCCATTTGTCGAGATTACTTTTCCAAATCGGTTTCTTCAGTTTAACCTGTCCGATTGTTTGAAAGCCATTGAAGATAAAGCTGGCGTACTTACGGTATTAAAACCGCTGATTCTGAAGAAAAAGAGTCAATTGTCGGAGTTTGTTCCCCAGTGGAAATCGGAAATTGATTCTTTGAAATTACCCGAAAATAAAGCGACACTTCTGGAAG
>Ga0194038_1000771_pt1 | contig 13983 bp, 18 predicted proteins | sample JunL226m_MetaG_FD_148630 | JGI IMG/M metagenome (GOLD analysis project Ga0194038, IMG submission 148630) | Anoxic zone freshwater microbial communities from boreal shield lake in IISD Experimental Lakes Area, Ontario, Canada - Jun2016-L227-6m | ecosystem: Environmental > Aquatic > Freshwater >...
TTAGTGGCCCTATGGATGGCTCTACTTTCATCACGGATCAGCCCACTAAAAACTAAAGAGGCATAAAATAAAAAAGGCCCGATTAGGGCCTTTTTCTTTTTGTATTTGGCGGAGCGGACGGGACATTATGATGGGGGAAAATAAATACCCTTCTAAGCCATATACCCAATAGGAACATACCTCTCAGGGTAGTTGGTGGGAATATCTAGGGGGAAATTTAGGGGGAAACAAGTATCTTATTCTCCATTTTGGGTGTAGAGTTGTGTCACTTACAACTAAGGTCAATATGACTCCCACTACTCCTAAGAAACCCACTGGCTACATTGAATACAAGGATGGGTTTCCCTATGCAGCACTCACCATTCCAGTAGAGCTTAGAGAGAAGATTGGTAAGCGAAAGTATCGAAAGAAGCTGGAGGCTATAAGCTCAAGAAAAGCTCAGTTAGAGGCTGCCTCACTGGTTGCTGGATGGAAAAAAGAATTAGCCCTACATAAGGCATTGCTTGATGATGAGATTAGGAATCCCCTTTTAAAGATCATCATGGAAGCTCTTGATCTAAGGAAGGAGTATGAGCAAGCAGACAACCGTTCTGAAAATGAAGGGGAAGCTTCTGAGAGAGAGCTACTTCTTGAGCAGATTGAAATACTGGCAGAAGGAAGAATTCAGAGTAAACACGGAGAGCAAGTAGCCTCAGAATTTTATGGTATTGCTGTAGGTGGTAATACCCCTCTACTCCCCCTCTACACAGAGTGGGCTAAGTCCAAGCTGAAGAACTACTCCCTAAAGACTGCTGATTCCTACAGAAGGGATGCTAAGTGCTTTGTGGATAGGTTCGCCTACTTAGAGGCAGTTAATAAGCGAGCAATGAAGGTATGGATATCTGAGTTAATGGAGCATGGCACTGATCCCAATAAGCCTAAGCCCATGACCTTCACTACCTTGCGTGATCGCTTCATGTGTGGAGTAAGACACTTCTATAACTACATTGACTCTAAAGGTCTCATTGATGAGGAGAAGGTTAATCCTATGGAGGGGGTGTTACCAAAGAAGGAGAAGACTAAGATCACTAATGCCAGTGTGGGTTGGACTCCATTTGATCCTAAGGAAGTAGTCCAGCTCTATCACAGTATCCCAGTAGATGACCTCCAGCTCCCCTCAGTTACGGCTATAGCTATGTTCACTGGCATGAGGATTGAAGAGGTCTGCTCTCTTACAGTTTCTCAGATCATTGATGTAGATGGGATCAGGTGCTTTGACATTAGAGACTCTAAGACTAAGGCTGGTATTCGTGTAGTCCCTATACATACCCAGTTGATACCACTGGTAGACAAGTTACTTCTAGCAGCTAAGGGCAATTCAGAGAAAGCTCCCCCTGATACCTTCCTGATAGCTGGACTAGGAGTTAACAAGTATGCCGATAGGTCTAACGCTGTAGGCAAGAGATTCGGGAGACTCAAGAAGCAGCTAGGCTTTGATGAGAAGAAAGTATTTCACTCAATTAGAAAATGTGTAGTCACACAGCTTGATAGAGCTGGATTCAGAGAGACGGCTATTGCAGACCTAGTGGGGCATGAGAACCCCAGCATGACTATGGGTCGCTACTCTGCTGGTATTGATGCACCTATTAGGAAGCCAATGATTGAGAGTATTAAGTACCCTTCCCTAAAACTACTTAAATAAGGAGCAACACAATGAGCATAAGAAGAAGAGACCCAGCTACTTACATTCCTTACATATCACCAGCTAGGGAAGATGCTAGGATCATTAGGAATGAGGCAAGGTATCAAGCTGATCAACAGGCTGGTATTTGTAGTGATTCCTTCCAAGGTATGCAAGGGCTGAATGATATTGAGTATTGCTACTTCCTTAAGGTAGGTAACTTCATGCCAAGTAAGTCCCTAGAGGTTCATGATGGAACTATGAATGGTGATCCTTCTAGGCATGACATTAATAAGATGCTAGAGAGCTATAAGAAAGAACAAGAGAAGTAGTAGTTCTCCTTACATATCCCTGTAGTTGACCTAAGGTTTCCCTAAGGTGGCTACTGGTTTCCCTAAGGTGGCTACTGGTGGTTATCTAAGGTGGCTACTGGTTTCCCTAAGGGGTTAACTGGAATTTTTTATAGCGAAAATTGGTGAAGGTGTCGACTATAACTGTTTAGCAGAACCCCCCCTCGCCCCCTCGAAAATCCTGTGGAAACCAGCCAGTCCCTCCTTTTTAAACAGGGGGTCACCTTTTAATTCCCCCGAAGTTCACAGCTAGATCACTAGGTATCAGGCTATGCCTCTAGTCTTCACTAGGATCACTCAGGTGACCACGCTAGATCATTCCAATGCAGAGGTAGCCTCTATCCTTAGAGCCTGTCCTAGAGCTTCCTAGAGCTTCCTAGAGCTTCCTAGTGTATTGTATTCATTGGGTATTCTCATACCACTAGGCTCATAAGTTGTAAGTATTGAGCCATACCATGAAGTAGCTTAAAAGATAGCTTTACAGGGGTTATTAGCTAGGTGCATAATAAGTACTATCTTATGAGCCATATAGAAGGGTATCAACCATGAACCATGTAGCCTACTTCCGTGTATCAACTATTGACCAGAGTATTGAGAGCCAAAGAGCCTCACTACTAGCTGCTAGTGGTGTCACCCAGTTTGACAAGGAGTTCACAGACCTTGGAATATCAGGGTCTACCTTGGCTGCTAGTCGTAAAGGGTTCAGTGAGCTGAAGGCTTACCTACGCAAGGGAGATACCTTGTATGTCTATTCCATTGATCGTCTAGGTCGTGATGCTATTGATATTCAAATGGTAGTAAGGGACTTCCTAGAGGCTGGTATTAAGGTTTATATCGTGGGGCTGGGTGTTCTTGATGCTATGGCTGGACAGATAGTGATTGCAGTGCTCGCTCAGGTGGCATCCTTGGAGAGAACTAAGATCAATGAGAGGACTACTGCTGGTAGGAAGATAGCCAAGGAGACCTTTCAGCGTACTGGTAAGACCCACAAGGGCAAGCTATCGCTAGGTAGACCTAAGTCATTCAATCCTAAGCAAGTAGTCGAGTGGAGAGCTGCTAATCAAGCCTCTATCTCTGCTACTGCTGCTCACTGGGGTATCAGCACTGCCAGTGTTAAGAGAGCTGCTAGTGCTAGTGCAGTTAAACCAGTGAGATCAAGGACTGTACAAGTAGTTATCAAGCAGAGACCAGTGGTAGGCAAGGATCAACCGCAATTATTCTGAGGTATCAGGTACAAACCAGTGGAATAGTGGTCACTGAGGGGTATCTACTGGGGTCTAGTGGGTGCTAGTGGCTGGTAATGTGCTTAAATAGTAGGCAGATAGTGGATTCTAAGGTGTTAAACAGGGGTCTACTGGTCTATATTTCATAATGTGAAATGCTAGGATCACCCTTTTATTTGAAATATGGTGTGTCCTTCCTCATGTGCCTAAATAATAGGCAACTTAACGCTGTCCGCCTCCGAAACAGGGGGTTACTTAATTTAACGGCAGAACTCCTATACGGATTGTCTTTAAGGGACAGTGCCGTTAATTCTGAACCAACTAGTCCACCACCAGTAGTAAAACCTCCAGCCAACCTCAGGCTACCCACTGCTCACAATAAGTTAACCACCAAGCCCCCTAGAGAACTAAAAATTTGCATAGACGCATGGTGGTTAAGTTTATACACCTCTAGTCCACCACCAGTATACCTTTAGTAAACATGAGCCTTATATCTAGTGGTCTAGAGGTGTGAAGTAGACACCTAGAGCATACTGGTATTGACTAAAAGTTAACGACATAGCTCCTATGCAATTTTTAGTTCTCCTATAGGGTTATGTCTTTAAGTTGGTGGCACTGGTTGTACCTATGGTTCTCTTGACTATCCCTATGGGGGAGATTCGTCTGAAGACTCATTCCATAGATGAACTCAAGGTATTCATAGTCAGCTACGCTCCATTGACTAAACAGAGATACAACCTAGTTGATATATCTTTATTGATTGTTAGTAGCTGCACCAATCAGCAACCTATCAGCTAACCTTAGGCTTACTCTTTAGTCTCTCTTTGGTTGGGTATTCGCTACGCTCATTCCAAAGGTACTTAAAGGTCTACCTAAGATTGCTGAAGAGATTACTACTAAGGGATATATTTAATAGTATCCATTCTTACATCACTCCTGATAGTCAACCTTAGGCTCACCTTTACTCACTCAGTTGAATGAGCGGAGCGAATACCCTCAACTGGTTATCTAAAGTATCCCTAAGGTACAACTAAAGCTCACCTCAAGTCATGCTCAGGACTCTAGACATAACTTAAGGTGTACCTCTAGTTAACCTAAGGCAACTAGATCATGCTGATGGATTCCCACTGTTCTAACTACCCCTTCACTAATGAGTTGACCTAGGGCTACCTCAGTTTGATTCCAAGTATCTTCAGGTGTACCCAGTAGATGACTTGCTACTTCACCTATTAGATCAGTTCTCCCCCAGCCTTCCTTAGCATCCTCCATCTTGAGTAGCGTAAGCAAGTTGATCTTTGGTGTGTTGATTGTGTGTGTCATGGTTCTAGTTCTCTTAGTGGTTGGTGAAGTAGTCATACTCAGGGAGCAGCACCAATAAGAGAACCAATAAGAAGTAGTAGCTATTGGTCTAAACATTACTGAAAGAAATTCTTGATCTAAGACTATTGACTATCTCTAGTTGGAAATAGTTTCTGATTGGTAACCAGTTTTCCGCTCGAGCGGAATCCTAGGAGGTTGTTAGGTTGTTTGACATTTTTCTGAACAGAATCAACAGGTTGCTGTTTTTCCGTAACGTGGCGGAATGCTAGGTTGTTAGGTTGTTTGACATTTTTCTCAACAGAATCAACGGGTTGATGGTTGTACGTGACGTCACGGACTGCTAGGTTGTCAGGTTAGACCATAGTTCCATTGGAATATCCTTTAGTCAATTCCTAGTGTCCATAAGTAAAACCTATAGGAATCTACAGGAGACCTCAGGTGACCTTTGGTTAAACTAGTGCCTACATGGGTGTATTATTCTCCTATCGCCTCACCTTGCCCCCTTAAAATTGATTTAAAGGCTATGGTTAATTACCCACCATCTAAGAACAAGAACTTTCGAGCAGTCTGTGTTCCCAGCTTTAGATTCCAGTGGGTAATTTTGGGGGAATTGTAGGTAACATATGGGTGACTCTAGTGTATCTTGTAGACCACAGTTTACCCCCTGTTTAGCTACAGAAAATATCCTTTAGAATCAAGGGCTTGCGGTTTCCCTGCATAAAGGAAGTAATAGCCAACCATTTCAGTAGCTTTCAGTTAACCTAAGGTAACCTACTGCTCTCACAGGGAATCCTCTAGGAAGAGCTATAAGATACCTTAGAGACCTCCTAATAAGATCTGGCTACCCTTGCCTCAAAATAAGTAGCTCTACCCACAGCCCCCTTAGAAGCCTCTGTATTGGACAAAAGTTATGTGTGATATAGGAAGTAATGTTCTCAGAATTGAGGGTCAGTTACTGCTGGATACAGTCCTTGTAAACAAAGGCTCACAGAATAGACTGCTTACTGGGGTCAAGAACGATCCTTGAAACTATAGAACTAACCAGCTAGGAATAATCATCCACCACTTAAGGGCAGAAGCCGTCACCTTAAAAAATTTTGCCTAAACAACCCCAATAAGAAGAGTAGCCCGAGCTACCACCATCCGCCCTCATTGGGCAACCACCTGTCCCCACCTGTTCAACCACAGGATTCGGGGGCATCCCCTTTTTCATAAACAACCCTATTAAGGAATCCTATATGCGTGATCGGAACGGCTATGTCTGTGCCAAGCTCGTTGGAGCAACAGAACAATCAAAAATATCTAAGCAGTACAAGACCACAGTTTCATTCCCTCATGAATTAAAGCGGGTGGATGGAATTATGAATCATCAATCCACAGCAATAGATCAGGAAACAAGAGCGTCTATGTCGCTGGTTCTCAGAAGAGCCTTGGTCTTGTTAGAACAGCACCAGTCAACTTTAGTTAAACCATTGGATATTGCTGAGGAGATTCTCCTTTACAAGTGGATAGCAAAGACAGGATATGAATCCAAGTTAGCTAACCCTAATTACCGCAAGTAAACCGCAAGATTCCAATAGTCCAACCAGTAGTCCCCAGTAGTCCCCAGTAGTCCCCAGCAGTAAACCTCAAGTAATCCACAGCTAACCACTAGCTCATTCGTGACTCATTCGCAGTCACCACTTCCCCACCTTAATTAATTCTTAGGAGTAACCCCATGCTTTTTCAGACCCTTAATCAGGGGGGCTTCTGCTCGCCTGTATGTAATGAATCACTAGGTAGTAGTGAGTTGGATTTGGCTGAAAGGAAGGCTAAGAGGGCTTACTACCAAGCTAATAAAGAAGCAGTGGCTGCACAGAGAAAGGCTTACAGGGAAGTCAATAAAGAAGCAGTGGCTGCTGGGCAAAAGGCTTATAGGGAAGCTAATAAAGAAGCATTGGCTGCATCTAACAGGGCTTACAGGGAAGTCAATAAAGAAGCAGTGGCTGCACAGAAAAAGGCTTACTACCAAGCTAATAAAGAAGGAGTGGCTGCTAGGAGCAAGGCTTACTACCAAGCTAATAAAGAAGCAGGGACTACTTATAGGAAGGCTTACTACCAAGCTAATAAAGAAGGAGTGGCTGCTTGTATCAAGACTTGGAGGAAAGCTAATCCCCATGTTGTTAGTGCACTGGTAGCTAAACGCAGATGCTCCAAGCTCCAGCGTACCCCAGCATGGGCTAAAGGTGACCCACGCATCAAAGAGATATATCGCCAAGCCAAGCTATGGGGAATGCACGTTGATCACGTTATCCCACTACAAGGCAAATTAGTCTCAGGTCTCCACTGCTGGGAGAACCTTCAGCTAATGCATGGGTCAGAGAACAGCTCCAAGGGAAACCACTTTGAACCACTGGCAAATTAAGAATCTAAGAAAGGATAGCCCACCATGACCAAGGCAAGTATTGGAAGAGTCCGAAAGTCCCAGCAATGTTATGGCAACGTATGTACGCTGAATGGTTGCAATCTCCCGAGGAAGTCAGGTCACAAATGGTGTGCTCTACATAAGCGAAGGGCTATTTACAGAGGATCACCTGAGCAGTCGAAGATAAACATTAGAGACATTAACTTTGCTAGGAAGACTGTAGTTTTCTTGATTCAAGATAACCAAAACAATCCAGCATGGCATGACCTAATGACAGCTATTCAAAGCAACTGGGATGCTGGGGTAAGAGCTGTCGGGCAAGAGTTACTCCTGTCAGCCAATGGTTTAGCTATGAATAGATACAGAAGGAATGGCTTAAGGATCTGCTCAGCAATATTCACAGGAGTAGGACTAGAGAAAGCCTTCATCACTTACTGTGCATGGCAATACCTACAGGAGTTCAATCCTAACCAGTTCGCTACAGATACCTCCTTCAGACACTTACTAGTGAAGTCCCTACGCAACCAAGCTAAAGATTTCACCCCAAGTTTAGTAAATAAAACCACTGGTAAACCACTGGCTTATAGCTCCCCCCTTTATATGAATGAGAGGGACTGTGTGTGGGAAGTAATGTCGGGCATATTTGGTGCTACTGGAATGAAGCTCTACACCCAGCTAGAACGCAGAGCACAGAGACTTATTCAGAACAACTTAGACATCAACAAAGCCATCAAGAATATTCAATAACAATTAGGAATACATACATATGCAATCCATCCCATCATTAAATAGAAAACAGAAGCGTGACTCTGAGAGGATCTTTCAGAAGCTACGAAAGAATGGAACTCCCTGTCAGAAACTGGCTACAGAAGCTAGGGACATCCTTCATAGCACCATGATTAACTATGGCAATGTATTAAGTGCTGCCCATGAGCAAGCCTTACTGGAGATTTGTGACCTATACAGCAATATCATCTTTGGATATAAGAAGGGTCGCTTTGTCGTACCCCTCCAGTGTGGGCTTGGAAAATCTTTAAGTGTCTTAGCAATCATCATAGCCATTCACAATATGAAGCAGACTCAACGCTCTGTACTAGTATGTCAATCTCGCATATCTGAACTCTGCATCATGAAGACTGCCCTTATCACTGCTGGAGTACCGCCTGAGAAGATTGGTTTAGTCCATTCATATACTTATGATCCATTGGCAAGAGTAGTAGATGGCGTGGTTCTTAATGCTGATGGCACTACAAGAGCAGAATGTGCAGCCCTTCCAAGCAATGCAACGAATGAGAATGGGTCTGATTTTCAGTTCTTACTATGCAGCCATAGCAGAGTTCAAGGTAGGGATGAGATCACTGCCTTCACCCATTACAAAGGTAATCCTAGATCACTAAACTTGTGGGATGAAGGCTTAGTATCAACTTCATCCTCCTCTATTCGCCTAGGAGAATTGAACTCAGCCATAACAATTCTAGAGAATGACAACCGCTTAGATCTCAGCAAGGTAGCACCCCTTGTAACTTGGCTAAAAGCCTCTTATCAACTACTGATAACTGAAGAGACTAAGCAACGCTCAGGATCTCAAGCCTCCAGCGTTAGCCTTCAACAGTTAACTTCAGCAGACCATATGCACTTCAGTAGTCTAGCTAAAGCCAAGGCTACAGGTCGTAGTAGAGGCGAATGGAGGGGTGACTTAGAAGCCCTACTGGGAATGTCTAAAGCCCCAGTAAGAGTCAGTATTGCTGGTGGTGAGTCAGTGGTTCAATATCAAGATGCAGTCAGTAGAGAGCTTACTAACCTTGTCGTGTTGGATGCGAGCTACATAATTCGACAATTAGTAAGACTTGATCCCACCCTTCAAGATCCCAAGTTCTATGTACTCAGAGAAACTCTTAAAAGTTATTCGGATGTAACACTACACCGACTTAACTACTATGGATCTAGGGATGCAGCAGAGAACCCACAGAAGTTACTTAAGGTAGCTACCGAGATTGCCTTAGTCATTAAGGACATCCCAGTAGATCAAGCTATCTGCCTCTTCACATTCCTTAATAGAGACTCTAGGAAGCCTTCTCATGCCAATGGTATTCAGCGAGTACTCATGGATCATGGGGTTGATCTTAAGGCAACTGTGACTCTTCCTGATGGTTCTACTAAGCCTCGCTTTGTGTGGAAGACTTGGGGAGAACACACAGGGGCTAACAATGCCTCCTACTGTGAGAACTTATTCATGGCTGGAGTGTTGAGACAACCTGAGGATGACTTCACAGCCTCCTTGATTGGACAGACACAGAACTTGTTATCACCTATTGATTCAGATGTAGTAAGTGAAGCAATGATTAGCGAGTGTGCTCATGTGGTCTATCAGGCAAGCCTCAGATCAAGGGCAAGAATGGTCTCCTGTGGAAAGGCTTTATCAGCAAACCTCTACCTAGTATTTAATGATGCAAGGATTGAGCACTACCTCAAGGAAGCAATGAAGGGAGTGGTGCTTAAGGAATGGATACCTAAGGATGAGTTCTTTAAAGGCTCTGATGTAACAGGCGAAGTAGCCAAGAAGATGATCCTAGCCTTTGAAGATTTAACTCAAGGTTCTCTTAACTCTATCTCTGTATCAGAACTAAAGAAGAGTTATGGCTTTACTGAAGTAGCCGATAAGACATTCCAACTATCAAGGGATCAAGCCCTCCTATCCTCTACTGGATGGAGATTAGAAGGTAGAAGTTTCAAGAGAGTATTCACCTCAGTCCAACAGTAGTACCCACAGCAAACAACTAGAAAGATGTACAACATGACAACCACTAACTTTAAGAACCATGTAACACAATCAATGCACGATGAATTGATTATAGGGAAGCCCAATGTAGAGGCTTTTATAGATGACATTGATTTAAATGATTTACAAGCTATTGCGTTTAAGTTGAGAAAGAATGCAGAATTCTGGATTGATGAGGATGCCTATAACCTATCAGACTGGAGAAAGCCTAAGCATTGTTTAGCTCTATGCCTAATCAAAAATGGACTAGATGATGTGGACTGGCTTGCCTTAGCTTCAATAGTAAACAGAGAGTATCTAGACAACTATGAAGAAGAATTAGTAGTAACCCAGTAGCACCACCAACACAGATAAAGATCAAGCCAGCCTAGTGCTGGTTTTTCTTTGTCCTATTCATTACAACAAAACACAAGAAGCAACTATGAAATTAACTAAAGCATTAAACCAAGGGAGGGCTATCAAGCTCTGCTTAGATTGCCACACCCCTCTAGTTGTAGGTAGCAATATCCTCGCTACGAGATTTGCTAGGGCTGAATATATTTGTACAGCTTGCAAGTACATCCGTGGGGGTAAAACCTTTGCTAAGAATGGGATGACCATAGAAAAACAATTAGCCCACGGAATGAAAATTTTCAGGGTCAAACTACTCAATCAAATTGAATCCCTAAGTGGACGAAGAGGTCGACCCTCGAATCTACTAGCTGAACTAAAGCTCTTCCTAAAAGATCTCAACAAATCAATCAAACGCTATGACAAATAAATATATAACCAAGCCCCAAGCAAAGAGGGTATGCACCAACTGCCTCACTCGCTTCACAAGAGAACAACAATCAACACAGGCTCGCTTTCAGTGCAAGGCTTGTGATAAACCAAAGAGAACCAACTGGGTCTCCAAGGTTATCCAATGTTTTAACAGTACTACAACAAGAAAGAATCACTATGTGTGAACCAGTATCTATAACGATGGGTGTATTAGCCGTGGCGGGTGCTATTGCAAAGACACAGGCGGATCAACAGATGGCTGATGCTCAGTCTAAATCCAATGACGCTCAGTATCAAACAACGATGGCAACCTATGCCAATAACAATGCTCAGTCAAACTTACAAGGTCAACAGCTCAGAGAGCAGACTATGCAGAAGATAGCTGAGAACAATATCAATGCTGAGAAGGGTATTGGTAAAGCTACTGCTGCCAGTGGAACTACTGGTCTAGCTGGTAATTCTGTAGGTGCACTACTAGGTGACCTTGAGAGTAACCAAGCTCGCTACAACAATTCTGTAGAGACTAACTATGACAATGGTGTAGCTGGTATTGAGAATCAGAGACAGAACTCATGGGCTAGTACAGCCTCAAATATCAATGGTCTGAAGACACCTGTTCAACCAGACTACATGTCTGCTGGATTGAAGGTAGCCAATCAGGGTGCTACTACATATTCTCAATATGGCAAGACTACAACACCTACCCAAGCGGAGACCTAATGGCACTAGACAACATGAAAGCCAATGGTCTTTAGATTCCCCCACCGCATTACCCTTAATACACACAACACTTAATAAACAGAAAGTAAATACACAATGAACAATCATTCTTCATACACAGTAGGTTCAGAGCAGTCCCTAGAGTCAGGCTTAAGCCAAGTACCTAATACAGTCACAGACCCTAAGATCAACAGTATTACCTCTCAAGTCTCTACAGGTGAAGCTCAGTTTTACAACGGGAACACAGGTCAGGAATCAACGGCTTCCTTTGGTTCACATCAAGCCTCTGATGGTGCTGTCATCTTCTCAGCTAAAGGTTCTCCAAAGTCTTTTATAGATGCTCCTACCGATCTTGTAACTTATCAGGGAATGCCAGTTCAGGCAAAGACTCTTGAGACTATGGGTATCTTGAAATTAGATACACAGGGTCGCTATAACTTTGTAGAGCAAGCCTCCAACACTCCTGAGCAACAGCAACAGCAAGAGGCTAATACAGATATTCATGATGGTTTTGCTATGTCCGAGACTGAGAATGCAGAGATTAACTCCATTATCCCTGAAGGTATTGAAGGGGGAATGCTCCAAGCTATAACTAGTCGTGGAGTAGAGAGCATTATTACTGGTGATCTTTCCCACACCATTAGTGCTCTCTCGTCAACCTCAGGTCAATCTCCAGCTCAAGCTACTGCAACAGTGAACAAGGTAGTGGAAACTTTTACCAATGCCTCTAATCGTTATTTGGCTAATACAGTAGGAATGAATCAGGCTGATATTCCAGAGTTCTATGAGTGGGCGAAAATTCATGCCCCTACTGATCTGAAGGGGGCTATCAATACTATGGTCTCAACTAACAACTTTAAGTCTTTAGGTAAGCTAGTAGGCAACTGGGCACAAGCCAACCCTCCTTCAGAACAAGCTCTCAAAGCTGGTGGCTATAAGACAGGGAAGTCCAATACAGGAGAACTCACAGTCTTCATTAAAGGTCATGAGTACTCTGTGAAGAGTGCTAGTAAAGCTCGCTTGATCTAATGGCTAAGACTCTCTCCTCTCATAGCTTTAGCAAGAAGGAGTTAGATACTAGGAAGCTACAAGCGAGGCAAAATGTTATAGAGCCTCATGCAGATAGACAGAAACCAAAGTACTACCAAGGCTTTCTACTGCAACAAGATGCTGGTGGCTACTTTGTACTCAAGCCCTCACCTACCCCACCCACAATGATCCGAGAAGACCTCCCTCACTCAGTGGGCTATGCACTAGCTCTCACTAGAGATAACTAGTAACACCTTTAGTCCCCCTGTAGCAAACCTTTAGCCCAACCAATGAACTCCGAGGAGATCGCTGGAAGGAGAACTATTGCCTAGTTACTTGGGGACACCCTTTACACACTACATAAACATACACACACAGGAATCCCAATGGATAACCCAAACACAACCACAGTATTACCCGAAGAATTCAACCGCAGAACTGGTAGTCGAGTAGCCCCTACCCTAGTTGGTGGCAATGAAGCACCTAGAGGATTTGAATATAAAGTCTTCTGCTTATCTAAGCACCACATCTATGTGATTACAAAGTTAGCTAACCACTATGACTTATCTCATGGGAAAGTATTGGGAGATGTAATTCAGTACTACATTGATTTACACAGAGATGAAGTTGATGAACTATTTGTATCTAGCACCAGTGTTAAGAAGCCATCTAGGTTTACCACTAATGGATAACCTACTGAAGCTATCACAAGTTACCCCTTGTCAGGTATTGCTACATGCACCCCACACCTTATCTACCTACTCAGGTTTGAACTTACACCCACAGATGATCATTGCAGTGCCTTGCTACAGAAGTTACTACCAGCGGGTGAGTGATCTAGTAGCTAGTGGCGAGGTGATACAAGTAGGCTCATCTTATTACCTCACTACATCCCAGCAGAGTCCTAGAGTACCCAAGCTCCCCTCCCTACCAGTGGACTTTGACTGCTCAGTAGACGAGTGGAAAGCATTACACCTCCCAACCCACACAGGAATTCACACATCATGATTGAAGAACTTAAAGCACTAGAAGTCAGCCTCGTATTAATGCTCCAAGAGTGGATTGCATTACTACCAGCAGTCATTAACCACACAGTTTAGGAGACCCTATGGATACAACGAATGACCCACTGAGCTACATTAAGAACCACCAGTTCAAGTACTACTCGAAGGATCGCTTAACCCTCTCCTACGCAAGATCAAGACTCAAGGGTCTAGAGGTAAATGAGGACATAGAGTTGCTGATGATCCCTAAGAAGAACTCAATGACACCAGTAGAACTAGAGGAGGCTGAGTTTAAAGTCTGTGCAGAGTTTCTAGAGCGAAGGTATGAACTGGGAATTCTGATTGAGCTATTTCAGAAGGAGCAGACTGCAAAATCTGTAGCAACCAAGAAGGCTAAGAAGGCTCTACTGGCACTAGTAGAGAAGAAGGTCATAGCGAAGGCTAAGAGGGATGCCTTTACCCCTGAGGAGAAGCAAGATAGGAGGGAAGCTAGAGCACAAAGGAAGGAAGAGAAGAGGCTTAAGGAGGCTCTACTTGTCTCTATACAGGGGAAACTTTAGGGGGAAAGTTAGGGGGAAAACTTCTTCCCTCTAATCTCGTAAGCCCTTGATTTACAAGGACTTTTTGTATTTGGCGGAGCGGACGGGACTCGAACCCGCGACCCTCGGCGTGACAGGCCGATATTCTAACCAACTGAACTACCGCTCCAAATTACAACGCGTACTACTAATG
>Ga0194038_1000773_pt1 | contig 13957 bp, 13 predicted proteins | sample JunL226m_MetaG_FD_148630 | JGI IMG/M metagenome (GOLD analysis project Ga0194038, IMG submission 148630) | Anoxic zone freshwater microbial communities from boreal shield lake in IISD Experimental Lakes Area, Ontario, Canada - Jun2016-L227-6m | ecosystem: Environmental > Aquatic > Freshwater >...
TTTCCTTACTTTGAATTAGCAGAGGCCTTGGTCTTTGGCTTGCTTTTAGCTATACGTCGAACCGCAGGACGGTTGTAACGAGATTCGAGCTCTTCAACACTTGTGAGCTTACGGCTTACGTTATAGACCTTACCGAACTGCTGAAACCAAGCAAGAAGAACCGCAGTTGCCTCACAGTCATCAGCATTATAATCTACGATACGTTCTTGAAATGCTTCTGACTCTGGGTCGTTAGGGTTAATGGCCCGCTTGTACCACACAACTGAGTTTGAGCCAGATGGATCGTTATCTCGCCAGAAGAATCGTACATACTTAGCAAGACTTTTGAGCGTTAAGTTCTCGGTAGGCCAAACAAGTTGACTCGTAAGAACCGGGTAGAGGTCCACCCAAACATCACTAGCAATAAACGCTTCGAGCTTTTTCATCGAAGGAATGCCCCTTACCCCAGCATGCTTTTCTGCTAAGTGACGCAAGCATCGGTCTTCTGCGGCCGTGTAGTGGAATACTAAAACATTTCCTTTTCCATACTTCTTATTGGCATCAGAGATTGTCTTCATGAGAAACTTCCAAAAACGGACAGTCACGTCCGCTTCTGAAGTATCGGTGGCTTCATAGGTGACGAATGACTCATGGGTCCAGTTCGAGTGTCCTCGTTCATTACGAACAACTCGTACGCCCCAAAGATAGACATGGTCATCATTTTCCATATCAACATGGATTTCTACTTTAGCTTTCGGTATTTCCAACTTCTTTATACCACGCGCACGGAATACATGAGTCATCCGTCGAACGCGGGCATAATCAGAAACTCGGGCTTGGTCAATCGTATTTGTCAAGTTGTAAACGGTTGGACGATACTTGCTGGTGTTTACATCAAGAGCAGCAAGGTCTCCAATAGTTTTAATTCCCGCTGAACGCAGGGCGACGGATTGTGACGCTGCTCGGCGACCGTTTAGGATCTTTTCTATTTGAGCGGTCTTAGGGTAATTGCCAGAGTTCGCTTCTGCGATAAGACTATCAAGATTGTCAGCACCGGCATCGATAGCCGCTGCTGTCTTGGTGTCAAGTTTAGCAATCTCTGAAACTTCACTTACTCCTACTTCATAGTGTGCTTTAGCCCGATTTGGAGTAACTCCGGGAAGAAGAGTAATGTGGTCAGAAACACTAAGTTCATCATGACAAGTAGAACGCCATACACAGGTTCCACAATCAGTTTTCCACTCAGGTCCAACCAACGGGTCAAGAGCGGGGTCTGAAAGACGCTCTACTTCTCGTTCGGCGACAGCAAGTGCCGTAGCAAAGTTCTCATCATAAAGGTCGATAGCGCTAATCGTTCGACGATTGTAGAGTGATTCAGTAAGGTCAAGCCAAACTACCTTAAGTTCTCCGCCAAGAGGCTTTCCGATAACTCCAGCCATTGGCTTGCCGGCTAGTCCATGAAACTCAAGGGTGCGGTAGTAGTGAGCGAGTTGTAAAGCATCAGCTTTCTTAGGAGTCCCCTCGTAGCTAACCCCAGAAGATGTGTGAAGATAGGGTGAGGAGATTCGAGAAATCTTCCACACTTTGTCCGAACGCTTACCCTCAAATGAACGATGCCATTTTACGTCGATAGCACCCCACCGCGGCTTAGCAGTAGTACGCGTACCCTGACGATAGAGGATGTCCGGCTCAGAGCTTCGGTTGCCCCAAACTATTTTACCATTTACATCCTTTTTCCAGATACGAAGACGAGGGTTCCACAGGACTCGAACTTTGCCTGGATTTTCAAGAAGCACGTGGGTGAGGTCTTCACGAAGAGTCTTAGAAGCATTGTCTCGGGTTCCTTCAAAAATAACAAGTGTTTTCTTGCGAGCTTCAGCAAGAATCTTTCCACGCTTTTGAGGACTCATCTTTTGTGTGGTGTCGATGGTGACGTGTGAGCGAATCGCCGTAGCCATTGCTGGACCTACGATATCAAGTTCATATTTATTCCCAGACTCCATAATAGATTGGGTAAAAGCATCCCGCTCATCCTTCCACTCTTCTTTGTAGGCGGGGTCAAGGTTCTTGCGCAGGAGCTCGAGGCACTGCTTAGCGTCATAGCCGCCAAGTTTGATATGTTGCTTAGGCATGCGGGGTGTCTTCATACAAAAAGAATACCTTGTAGGTGTAACAAAAGATTACGAGAAGGTGGCGTCCTCTGAACAAAATGCCTATTTTTAGGCAAAGGCGGCATTCCTGGGTGGCACAAATGCTCCAAGTTCCACAAAAATGGGAGCCTTGGCCGCCCACTCAGAAACCAAATTCTGGAGAATGGCGAAATTGCCTTTAGATGTTTTGCGATTAAGTCCATTTGACCCAAGAGTGATTACTCGAAGATTTTCTTGGGTGCCTCGAGTAATCCATACAGATATATTTGAGTCCAAGCGCGCCAAGTTGCGAAGATGATACTCTTGTTCGAAAGAAACTTTTTCTGTGGCATTAAAGTGTTGAATAAATAAAATACGTTTGCCTGAATCATCCAAAATACAGTCAAGGGGAATTGAAGGAATTCCAAGAGGGCTGAACATCTTATTTCGAGCAAAATCTAGGCGGTGACCTTCACAGGCACAATCGCTCGATGCCACATTTCCTAAAATATTAGAGTTGCCTTTGACTCCGAAAAAATCATAGACCTTCTTCTGAAGGAACTCTATGCTTCCTTCAGATTTCCACAAAAGCAGTCCATCATTTCCCAACATCTCGATATCCAGTTTTTCTGGAGTTCCACTAGTGACACAAATGGATAGATTCTGACTTTTCTTAGAAAGAATTTTAAGACTTAATTTTTCGTCTTGAGACATTTGCTCACAGTCGCTTATGTGCTCAATGATGAGAGCCTTCCTCCCATCCGTGAATACTCGATTAATCCCCAAACGTTTGTCGACATCAGGAATTAACGATTCTTTACCATAGATATGTTTTGGGTTTTTCACACAGTCGTGTTTGTGCCCCGTTATCTCGTACATTAAGCTTATTCTTTCTTAGATATAGTAGTCTTCTCCAAAGAATGTACAGCACGGCTGTAACAAATTAATAAAGCATTACATTCTAGGAATCCACATTATTTAGGTTTCCTAGGGCTGTTGGGGGTAGGAGGACTACTAGACTGCTCCCCAAAAATTGTGCTATTCTGGTAGTTGTAGGTAAAATAGTTATTTCTAGACAAATAAGATGCTAAATCCGAAACAGATCCTAAAGGGGACCTAAAGATTTCTATGGCCGAAACTGAAAATAAGGAAACGCCAGAAGCCCCTGAACTAGAAACGCCAGCCTCTGGTATTCGTTCAATAATAAAATTAGCCATTGCGCTGTTCTTGTCCATCGGACTGTTTGTCTTGATGGGGTGGACTTCGGTACTGATTATTATCTTAATTCTCATTACTATGGTTATTCTCCATGAATTTGGCCACTTTATAACAGCTAAGAAGAGTGGGATGAAAGTAACTCAATTCTTTGTGGGATTCGGACCGAAACTATGGTCGATACGTCGAGGAGAAACCGAGTATGGAGTTAAGGCCATCCCCGCGGGTGGGTATTGTCGAATTGTAGGAATGACCAGCGAAGAGGAGCTTCACCCGTCTGATGAGCCCAGGGCTTACATCAACCAGCCATTCTATAAAAGGATTATCGTAGCATCTGCTGGTTCAGCTATGCATTTCTTGCTCGCTTTCCTTATTGCCTTCTCGGCTTTATATTTCATAGGGCAGCCCAATCCTTCTGCGGTAGTGGTTAGTGGATACATCCCTCTTTCCGGCCACCAGGTAACACCCGCTCAAAAAGCCGGTCTCGTTCCCGGGGACCAAATCATTTCGGTAAACGCTAAGACCGTAAATTCTACTACTTCACTAGAATCAGTAGTTCGGGTTAATTCTGACCAAGCAGTTGTATTAGTAGTATCAAAGGATGGAGTCACTAGAAAGGTTATAGTAACTCCCGCCAATGGACAAGACCTAACGGTTAAGGGAAGCTCACTTGCGCCAAAATCTGGTAAGCCAATCGGATATATCGGAGTCACGCTAAAACCCGGAACCGTTCAAGTTGGCCCCTTTGGAGCAATAGTAAATTCTGGAAAATTGGTAGGGCAGGCTACTAAAGGTTCTGTTCTTGCCATAGCTCACCTATTTTCTCCTGCTGGAATTTCTAACTATATTCATCAAGTGGTTCACCCTTCGACCAAAGTAACGTCGAATAGGCCGGAGTCGATTATTGGAGCAGTACGTACTGCTTCCCAAGCGCAACAGGCGAGCATATTCGCCATGTTATACATTCTTATATCCATTAATATATTTTTGGCAGTCGTAAATATGCTACCCATGCTTCCGTTAGATGGAGGCCATGTGGCTATTGCTACTTACGAGTGGATACGAACCAAAAAGGGTAAGGCTATGTATCGAGCAGATATCAACAAGCTTGTGCCGTTTGCCTATGCCCTAATGGCATTTTTACTATTATTGGTAGTTGGTTCGGCCTATTTGGATATTGCCCACCCGATAGCGAATCCTTTCCGATAGGCAACTACTAATAATGTTCAAGCCCTAGAGGTAGTCCCTTCGAGAGGGGCCATTCCTATTCGGGTGCTGTTAATCTTTTTAGCAAACTCTTCGACATTAGCAACTCGGCGAGTCGTAGGAACATGGCTATTCGAACGCTGGTGGGCCAAGTAAGAAACCGAGCCTACCTCATGAAGCGCCCAGTAGTTATCCACATGGTCATCAAGAGAAGCCACTTCCCAGCCTTGGTCAAGATATATCTTAGCAACTGAAGCCTTATCGGGAGTAAAGGTAATATCATCGTAAATAAATCCCCACTCGTCTAACCACTCCAGGCGATTTTGCTGCTCTTGAGAGGCGAGGCTAGTTATTCCGCAATGGCTAGCGATATGAATGCGAGCACCAGAATCTGCTAGCATTTTCCAGCCGACTAAAGATCCAGGAAGAGGGATTCCTTTGCCAAAGAATTTATGGTCTCTTACGCCCTGTTCCACTAATTCGAGATACTCGTCAAATTCCATCCCCCACTGCTGAGTCATGAAATCCCATGTGTCGGCCGGCGGAAATTCATTACGGGGTCGATCAAGAATGGTCGATACTACATCACCAAGTTGTCCGACATAGTCGAAGATTACTCCATCTACATCCATAACAACTGCCAAGTTTCGTTCCATTCACAATCCTCATAATATTTAGAGATAGGAAAAGCATTTCTTTTCCTGTTCTTCTTATACTGAAAACGCTAGCAGGGGGGTATGACAAATTAGTTTATGGTCCAAAATAATAGGACTATTTAAGCATTTTAGCATATTTTAAAGGAATCCTAGAATATCTCAGGGAGAAGGGCTTCGAGGGCCCCAAGTCCGGAAATAATTAAGAAGTTCTTATCTCGTGTTAACTATTTTTTAAATAGGTATATGAGAGAATGGCTAAAGAGGGGTACTCAACCAAGAGGCCCGACTAAACCGAAAGGTAAAAATGAACATTCATAAAATTGGCAAAACTGTTGTTATTGGAACTATTGCTACTCTCGGAGTTATTGGAGCGTCTGGAGTGGCTGGGGCAACAACCCGTCCTGCGTCAGTTTCCCCCAACCAACCACGAGTAGACAGAGTAGACAGAGTAGAAAAGGTAGCGCAAAATGGCCTACCTTCTGACTATGCCTGCACTAATACACAATCTCGGTTAGCTCACCTGGCTGATGCGGAATCTAGGGTAACATCTAGAATTGCGCTGGCCCAAACTCGCCTACAAACCGCTAAGGCTGATGGGGACACGACAACGGCAAGTCGCATTGGGGCGAGAATCGTAAAGGCTCAAACCCTTAAAACAGACTTAGCTGAGGTATCAGCAATGATTTCAGCAAAATGCGGGTAGCCTAGAGATCAGGTTGCGCTTTGACGACGCTTTACCGCTATGCCAATATCGCGAAGCGCAACTTGGAAGCCAGAGAGTCGTTCCATCAGGTCATCATCTTTTGCTGATAGAGAAAGAGCGAATGCCTCTGCGAAGATTTCCTCACGAGCTAGATAGGCATAGCTACCCAGAGAGTCTGAAATATATGGCCCAACCGCATGGCGCACCTGACGACGACGAAGCCCGTCTCCCGGAACTACGGTAAACCAAGAAGGGTAATTTAGCAATCGAGCATCAGAGCGGGTTAGGTCGTTGTCGCTTAAATTCGAATTCTTAACCATCCACCGACCCGCAGGGTCTTTCAACAGCCCCCTCTCAAGCGCTTCTATGACATGAGCATAGGCATCCTTGCCCATTTCCTGAGATGCCCAATCTACAACATGTCCGAATTCGTGGAGTAGAACAAAAGCCCCTCCCGAAACACGGTTGTCCACTAGGCGAGAAGGCTTTCCCTTGGCCGTCATAATAGCATTTCGCATTACCCAATAGGACTGAAGAGTCCCATAGCACTTGGGGTGACTAAAACATTCGCTTAGGTCGATTTGTCCATGAGCCGTCATGTCTCGATGATAGGTAGAGCTGGTGACCCTTGATGCCTCACGACGAGCTTTGTTACGAATTTTGGGGTCCATATCTGGATCTTCTATACGTGCTATTACGTCTCGAACGTCCATCTCTCCAAATTCATAGGCCAATCCATGAAGAGTCGGCCACTCTATTCCAGATCCCATAGAAGAACCCAATACTCGAGCACCCAGGGTGGATACATCGCGACAGAAATTTATACGGTCTATGTAGACACCTTTATATCGTTGGGTCAAAGCTAAATATACGCTAGCGAATTCATTGGCCAGGGATACGTCCATCCTGCCGAGCCCGAATCCCTCGAATCGATAATTGCCACGCTTGTGTTCGGCGTCGTTCAGCTGCTTGCCCACTTTATTGGCCGACCTTGTAGAAAATGTTAGCCCAACTGGAGATAGGCCAAGTCGCGGATAACCTCCGGGGCTATAGCTTTCTCGTGGATCGGCGATAGGAATACCGAACTTCTTAAGTTCCAATTGTGCTTTTGTCCATATCATCGATTCCACCTCCATAACCCTAAATCTGCTTCATGCTTAGGCAGAATTTTCGAGAACTTTTCCTTCATGAGGCAATTATGCCAGATGGGTGTAACGGATAGAGGGATACCCATTTATGGGCTATTTTTAATGGTTTTTTAGTCTAGAGGAAGGAGGTGATTGAGTTCAGATGTAGAAATCTGAGTGTTTCCAGTTACCAATCTTACCCTTTCGGCCAAGGTGGGATTCTGGAGCATCTCCAACAGCTCTAACCATGAGACCAGTGGAGAAACTCCCTTTCTGGCTATAATTACATTGGTGTGATTTTCCCCTACAAACTTGACCCCCTTGGGAATTAACGCAGAACGTAGAACTCCTTCGCCCACACTTCCAACTATCCGATTTACTATAATTGCCGGACCTTCCATCGGCGTTACGTCTTTCACGTATTTCGCCCTATCCCCATAGTTATCCAGACGGAGATTTCCGAATCCTATGTTTTTAGCCCAAAGGAGCCGTGTCATGTTATCTCCATCTTCAAAGCTCAAGCGGTCCTTAACTTGATTCCACACTATGGTTCCGGTAACCGATTCATACCCCAATTCGAAAATGGTCTTTCTTCCCTTAAACATGTCTTCTAGGTCGGAAGGATTTTCATTAAATATAGTTCTTCGGAAACCGCCATCAGTGCTAACTCTATCAAAGTGAAATGCTTTTCCAGATTCACCCTTGGTGAGCACCATTAGCTGTACCGAGGTTTGGGCATTGTCGAATAACTTGTCGCCCTTTTGTATCTCAAGAAAATCTATTATCGAGTTGTCTTCGATAAATTCTCTCAACGAATTAAAATAGGAGCCATTATTCATGGATGGCGGAACAACAAAGGCTATCTGTCCACCGGGACGCACATTCTCCATAGCAACCTGGAAGAACATAGCAAAGATATTTGGGCGTCCTGAGATTACTGATGAGAATCTAGACTTTTGCTCTTTGGTTGCCTTTATCTGGAAGTAGGGTGGATTTCCTATTACTAGGTCAAACTTCTCGCTAGGCTCAGCCGAAAGAGCATCCTTATTCTTTAAAGTAGCATATGGACAGTTTTTCTCGGCATAAGTTAAAATGTTTTCATCAACATCCCATCCAGTCAGAATAGCAGACGGTTCTCTGTCATTAATGGCTCCCAGGAACCCCCCAGTACCCACTCCCGGGTCCAGAACCTTCATTCCCGGGAATAGTCGCACTTTGTCCAAAAGACGCTCACGAAGGGCTTCTGGGGTCATGAACTGACCTAGCGCTTTTCTGGAAGAAAGAGAAGTGCTGCCCACCCATTCTTCACCAGCAATATCTAAATCTTCTGCCAATTTAGACATTGTGATTAGCCCATCGATTTATTTTTTCTTCGAATATGGTAATACTTTGATAATCAGAAAGTGTAGTTAAAACGTTGTCGGTGCGAGATACGTATCCGGCTGGGAACCTTTCCCCTTTTTTGATTGTAGGGCATCTAGCAAGCTCACCGGAAGTTATAAAACCCTCTATCTTTCCGAGTACTGGAGTTTTACCGTCTGAGCCTTTTGTGAGAGATACAACAATAACCGATTCTTTTGCTGCTTGGATTCTGGCACTTTGCGATGCGTGAATACCGAACGAACGACTTTGAGAAGGGAAGCTGCGGTAAAGGCCGGTTTTTACATGTGCTCCAATAGTTTTTCCAGTGTAACTGCTTATCTTAAGGTCTGCCGGGGCCCCAAGGTCTGATAGTTCTATTTCATAGACCCCCTCATCGATAAGCCTGTTTTGAGATAGATAGTCTCTCGTTATTATTTCACCAACATTTCCAGTAAGGGTATTTTCCTTTTCTGTTTCAAGCTTGAAATGGCCCCCATTGTGTCCATAGATGGCCTCTTGCGCTAGTGTCCTCTCTTTGGCCTCATCTAAGATATCTTTGCTAATTGAGATATTACCAAAATCAATAAGTGGGGGTGGTGAGAGGTCTTCTAAGTCAAAGCTTACGGGTTCAGCACTATAAGTAGACCCTCCGTACCTTCCCACCATAGCAAGGGATTTGTAAGGCTCGGAAGCTCCACCCGGGCTATGCTGACCGCAGTCTGGGTGAGCACTAGAGTAGTAACTATTGAGACACTGCCGGATTTCTCCAGTTTTTGAGTCTCTTACTTTAGTAGGACATCTTTTTAACATAAATAAACCTCTTTGCTATTTGGTTAAACCAATACCCCTCTATACACAGCTTAGCAGTTGGGTTCGTTGTAATTAAGATATTATCAGATTTGGGTATTTGGATTCTCGGCTAGAATATTGAATCTTTCATCAGACCCAAATTGTGCTTGGCCTTCTTTCACTAAATCCCAAAGACAGTCTCGGACGGTTCCGGCAGAGGTGGAACCGTCAAGAAATTCCAGAATCTCCTCTGCTCTCATGGGGCCGAATTGGAGGGCATCTGATACTTCTTTATCGAGGCTTCTCGGGGTTATGGTAGTCTTCTTTTTGTCTTCTGAAATATCGTTTTCTTGGGACTGGGGTCTTCCACTTTCCATGAGAGTAATTCTACCAACAGGTGGCTGAGTTCGTCAGCCAGAGGGCCGCTACCGGATTAAGCATTAGGTCGGCCATTCAAGCTCTTCTAGTATTTTCAAGGCAACTTCTTTTGGAGTAAGTCCATCGTTACTTACTACAAAGTCTTCTACTCCTAACCCAGATAATATTTTCTCAAGCTCTTCTGTTCTAACCAACTCCCATTCCATGTTTGGGCGCTCTCTTCGCTCGATAATCCTAGTTCGACGCACTTCCGAGGAGGCGGTTATGCGAACGACCCTTAGGTCTACTTCCCCAAAAGATTTCTCGTATAAATCTCGATCTGCTGGGTCTTCAATAATTCTGGCGACTATAGCATACTCGACATTCCGGTCAGTAAAATTTGGCCACATGGAGGCCAAATTCCGAATACCCAATAAGGAATTATGAGGGTCATCTTCAGGAATCGGGATAACATTTGTCAAGTGATCCAAATCTAAAAATAGAGTAGTATGTCCCATCTCTCCTAAAATCTTATATATTTCCAGGGCGGTAGTGGTCTTACCAACCCCGTTTGGGCCAGTAAGTACAAGTGCTCTCAGACCGGGAGGAGAGGGAAAGTTTAGTATTTGTGCCATTTCTTCATGATAGCACTGTTCACATAAAAGGGGTCTGCGGCCAGACCCCTTGATTCATCCGCGGGAGGATGTCAAATATCTATTTACAATTCGATATATTCGACAATGCGGTCTTTGAGTCGTTTCGCAGTTTGCTTACCATTGAATGTATCTGTCCGGGTGAAAGATTACTTGCTGTTGAAGCTGATTTGGCAGCAGAGATATCGGAAGCCCAGGTTCTAAATTCTCTAGATATATTAGGATTGGGAGCAGAATCGATTGCCTTCTTTATGGTAGAGTCTATACCATTTTCTAAATTAGTGATTTTAGTTTGAATTGATTGTACCTTTTCTTGCTTTCCTAGATCGCCGCCGGTGTTGCGCTGTTGTTCGGCAGCAAGTTTCTGGATCTGTAAGCCCACGCTATTTAATAATTTAATATTCTCACAGAAGGCCACGGAGGCTACGGGGGCTGTAGTAGTAGTTTGCTTCGGTGTCGCAGAAGAAGTATTAGAACAAGCAGAGGCGAACAAACCAATAGCCACGATGGCTGTTGGTGCGATACGTTTAGTCAAATTATTTTTAAACTTTGACATCTACGATTTTACCGTAACGTAAGTAGTCGAAGAAACGGTTGTCCATCCACACGTCTCAGCCGAATTGCAAGTGGAGTTTGGGGTAAAGGTGGATGGTTCTGGTCTAATCGTATTTCCCTTAATAGTCACTTTGCCAGATGAGATTGCCTTATACTGGAACACGGAGTATCCACAATGTCCAGCCCCGGGAGCACATTTGGATAATGGGACGCCTTCTGCGTTAGAAGTAAAGAATTCTACTACACCACTAGGCTTGGAGAATTTCCAGTCATTATGCCATACTCTAATTTGGAGGTGGTCTCCTACGTGAATAACTGGATGAGAAAAATTAGTAGTTACTAAAACAGTAGACACCTTCTTGGGTGGAGAAGAACACGATGAGGCGAATAGGGCTACGGACACTAACGAAATAGCGAGAATCAACTTTACTAACCTATTTTTTATATTCATTATTAAAATCTTACCAGACCTTTGTGACCCAAAGTCGCGATTAGGCTTTTTCAATATCTGAAGGAGAAAGTCCTGATTTATTATTCAGAAAATCGACCAGTATCTGAGTCCGGTCTCCCCGACAAGTATAACCATTAATCCCGTACTGAAATCCCAGCCACTCTTTCCAGTCTAAGTTTTCTTTTTCCATTTTAGGTTCCGTCTCTTTTTGGATTCTTGTGATTAGAATACTACCTTTAGAACCAGGAATTAGTCCAACACGAGAGAACTAAGTAGGGAATGCGTTAGTTCCTTTGGCGGAGCATGAGGACCAAGTAAGACTTGGGGTAGTCGGGGTTCCTGCCGGGGTAGAGCCAGGTGAGACGCTAGACCCGAATGTGGCTTGGGCCGAGTATGTGTAAACCCCAAGAGCAGATTCCACCCAACCAGATATAGTAGATGCCCCTCCTGAATAATTAACATATGCTGTGCTCGCCACAGAACCGCCACTCATGATATTAATAATTCCAGAGTATCGGGCTCCAAAGGTTGCTGTTTGGATTACCGAAGATCCGTCAGTTGCTTTTATTCCACTAGAGGTTATCGTTATCGAACCATCTGAACCTAGGTTGGCTGCGGCTATTGGCGTGTACGTAAGAGAGAGTCCTCCAGTCGTTACACAAGTATTTGTCGCTACGGCAGATATAGTCCCAGTTCCCCAAGTAGCACTACTCGAAGAGGGATTAGTGGAGTTGATGTTGGCATAACCAGTTGCCACTGCTGTGAAGGTATGCGTAGCCCCATCTGTTCGAGATACCGTTTTAGTGCATGTCCCTCCGACTCCCCATCCACCAGCAGCGCAGGAACCGAGCAGCGCTCCATTGTCGTAGATGTTTATATTGTAATTAGATGGAAGCGAGCCAGTGACCACTTTGGCACCGACACTAATGGTCTCTCCATTTAATGGAGTAGCAAGAGTCGGAGTTGTCATGCCGATGGTGGCTGAAATTACGGTCATAGCAGGAGTAGACGCTGATGATCCCGCTCGGTTATTGGAAGCTGCTAAAAGAACATCTTGCGGCCCGGGTGCTGGGGCACGTCCCAATACTGGAGTTGCTCCCGGAAGAGCCATGTTGGTTGAAAAACTTCCTGTGAACGTTCCGCCAGCTGGGGGAGTCCAGGTAAACTGAGCACTACCGCCACTATCAGTCATCTGCTGGTTAGTCCAAGAAAAACCACTCAGTCCTGACTGGTTGTCAATATTCACAAGAGGGACTCCCTGGTGATTAGCATCTGTTATGTGAACAATCCCAGTATAGCTAGTATTATAAAAATATGGCCCTGCAGGAGACTCTACAGACATAGTCCAAGGTCCAGGATGCGATGTGGCAAAATCCTTTACCCATGAGTAAGCCCCATTGGCACTAACTAGATTCTTGTCATACGTATCCATATTGGCGCCAGCAGAAGCATAGGCATAACTAGAAATAGCTGAATCTAAATAAGGAGCAGGTATGCCATAAAGGCCCGACTCGCCATAAGCTTCTGCCAGCCATCCGACTGCGGCCTCCTCTCCGGCGCTAGAAAATCCGAATCCAGAATCCACCGGAGTCCAAACCCAATTAGCATATGAGCTGTTGGTGGGGGATGCGATGCCTGGGGAGATACAAAAACCCAGTATATATCCGAGAGTAGTAGTCTGAACCCGATAAGCTCCGAATAGATGGGTGCCGGGGTTGCCACCACCAGAAGTGCTCGGACCGTAGTCGTTGGTTGTAGCGCTCGCCACAGAGGGTAGTGCCACAAGAGCGGCCGTGGCGATGGATAGAGAGACCAATCCCCTAATTAATCTTTGTCGAATAGTCATATATCTAAAACCTCTTTTTGCCTAGTCTCAGTTTGTGAACCAGCTGACAAATACCCCACAATTCAATCATACCCCATATTTCACAGCAATTGGGTTATACCTCGGTAATTAAACAGGAATAAGGGGAGAGTTTTTATCTTTTCTAATAGAATTTACCTTTTCTACTAATCTCCTATTGCGGATTTTAGCCAAATCTCTAACTACTCCAAGCCTTCTGCTCAGGTCGCGGGAAAGAAAGGAATTATCCCCTACGGCATCTACTCCTCTGTGAATCCACTCAGCATGTCCAAACGCAAGGGACTTTGAGCCGTTGGCAATATCTTCTAAACGGACCCACTCTACGTGGATGGCATCATCTCCAGGAATCGGCCTAACCCCATCGGGGACCTTGTACAGCATAGCCCCAACATGAGTGCTAGTAAAACGTGGATCCCATAGCGTGCTTTGTTCTTCGCCTAGCCAAGTTCCCGATGGCAATACAAAATGAAGATTCACTTCTTCGCCCATCTCTCTTTGGGCCGTTTCTTGGAGAGATTCGCCCTCATCCCTCATACCACCGGGTAGAGCCCAATCATTCATGAACGGAGGGTTGCCTCTTCTGATTAAAAGAACTTCAACTTCCCCTGGGCCTTTCATTCCATGTGGCTCCCTAATAATTACTACGTCAGCAGCTTCTATTGTCTCCGTTCTGGATAGACACCAATCATTAGTGGAACCTTCGACGTTTAACTGGTCATAGGCCTCGCTAAGGGTTGGTTCTGGATCTATCTCCAGTTCTCTGGCTTGTTTAATAGTATCCATCCCAAAAATAATTTCCTCCATACTAAAAGACCCACCTTCGATATGATTTCTAGCAGCCAAAGAGTCTCTAATGGTATTCCATCTTGAGGGAGGAATTATATGATTCACTTCTCCACAGGAAACAGCAC
>Ga0194038_1000774_pt1 | contig 13946 bp, 7 predicted proteins | sample JunL226m_MetaG_FD_148630 | JGI IMG/M metagenome (GOLD analysis project Ga0194038, IMG submission 148630) | Anoxic zone freshwater microbial communities from boreal shield lake in IISD Experimental Lakes Area, Ontario, Canada - Jun2016-L227-6m | ecosystem: Environmental > Aquatic > Freshwater >...
AATCTGGTTACCATCCGGATCAATCACCCTGACCTCTTTGGCGCGGATATCCCGGTTGATATTGGTCTTATCGGTTTTGATGGGTCTTTTAGTTGTTGGGACTATGCCTGCACCTCCTCACGTTAACGAATTATAGCTTATTTCTGCTGCTCCAGAACCAGAAATCAATTGATCCAAAACAGGTAAGCATCTGAAACTTGACGGTAACTGAGAATTTTGTTCCCAGTTCATCAAACAATTTTGAACAATTATATCCTCTAATGATATATGACGACATGAAGAAATGCAAGCGAAAAATAATCGCTTGATATTGATTGCTGGTTTTGCTGCGATTTTAAGGAAGCGATTTCCATGACCAATGGTTCTGCCTGCCTTGACTGGACTGGACTGGACTTGACTTGACTTGACTTGACTTGACTTGACTTGACTGGACTGGACTGGACTGGACTGGACTGATTTTATTCCTATACTGAAAAAAGATCAATCAACTTCTGCTTCTTGTTGCAAAGCACTGGCTACTTGTGGCAGGGTAGATGGCAAAGTATCCATTTCTTTTTTAATTGCGCTGAAGATGATCCTTATGAAAAAACCTGTTATTGATTTAAGCGACTGTATTCTTTGCGGAGTATGCCAGGATGTGTGTCCGGAAGTTTTCAAGCTGAGCGCCGCCGGATACATTGAAGTGGTGGAAATGCTGGACTATCAACGGTTCTGTGTGGACGAAGCCATAAAGAATTGTCCGGCGGACTGTATTGTTTGGGAGTGATATGCCTGAAACAACCGTTTCGATCCGGGACATCAAAGAAACACTTCTGGCTCTGTTTTCGAAAGAAGTGCCGGAAGATGCCATGGCCGCCATTTGCCTCATGCCCCTTCGGAAAGTTGTGAATGCGCTGTTTCCTTTTTTTTACAGCATGAATCCACAGCATTTCTGGCAGGCTATCACCGCAATGGGCGCAGTGGTGTCCCTTCTGGCCGATGAAAACATTGAATCGGCCCGTGTGGTGATGCGGCGTCTGATGTGGAATCTGAACGACGAATCAGGCGGCATCGGCTGGGGATCTGCAGAAGCCATGGGCGAAATCATGGCCAGAAACGACCAGATAGCCGGAGAATATGCCTGCATACTTATCTCCTATATAAACCCCTGTGGCAACTTCATTGATCATCCTGCTTTGCAAAAAGGCGTCCTATGGGGACTGGGACGGTTGGCCCAGGTTCGGCCCCACTTGGCAGAGAACGCGTCTGGGTTTCTGGTTCCTTTTTTAACTTCTCCGAATCCTGTCCTCAGAGGGCTTGCAGCATGGACCGCCAGCGCCCTGCCCTGCAATGTGACAAAGCCCTTGCTCATTCGCCTCCGTAGTGATAACGAAGTGATACCCTTTTTCGTTAATGGCGGAATATGCGAAAGAACCGTCGCCAGTCTGGCTCAATCGCACCCATGATTCTTTAAAATCATTCAAGGGAATTGCACGATGAAACAAATGTCTTTTCGGTCAGCATGGCCGATGCTGTTTTTCGCCTGTCTTTGCTTTTTTCCTTCCAAACTCCCGGCTGCAGACATGCCATCGCTAACCATTTCTGATGCCATGCAACTTGCAGACAAGCAGAATCCCAGAATCAAGGCCGCACTTTCACAGGTTTCAGCAGCCGATCATCGCATCACGCAGGCCGAATCCGGCTTTTTACCCCAGGTATTTTTTACCGAAACCTTCAGTCATACCAACAATCCCCTATGGGCATTTGGAAACCGCCTTAATCAGGAAACCGTCACACAGGCAGACTTTGACCCTGCCCGATTAAACCACCCCGACCCCCTCAATAACTTTAATTCCGCACTTTCCGTGGAATGGCCTGTATATCAGGGCGGTCAAACCCGAATTGGCGTGAACCAGGCCAAACTCGACAGACAGGCTCAGGACCTGTTTTTAACACGAACCAGACAAGAAGTGATTGCCTTGGCGGCGACTGCCTATACCGGGCTGGTTCTGGCTTATCACCATCTTGACGTCATCCATAAATCCCTGGAAACGGCAAGTTTACATCTTGAGATGATACGCAAACGGTATGAAAACGGTCTTGCCGTCAAAAGCGATCTTCTCCGTACCCAGGTTCATATTGCCGAACTGGATCAGGATCGCATTCAGGCGGAAAGCCGAATATCAATGGCGATGGCAGCGCTTAACGCCGCCATGGGCGCTCCGGGAGACAGCAATTGGCGACTGGCGACCGGACTTGTAAAAGGCGAACCCGTCCCTGGTCCCATTGATGAATGGATCGGTCTATCCCAGTCCAGACGGCCCGATATGCAATACCTTTTGCTTCAGGAACAGATCGCCGAAGATGAAATTCAAAAATCAAGAGCGGCCCATCTTCCCAATATCAATTTGATCGGAAGCTATGAACTGAATTCGCAGGATTTCAGAAACAGCGGAGACAGCTATACCGTTGGCGCCATGCTACGGGTCAATCTCTACAGCGGAGACCGGATTAGCGCCAAAACCAGGGAGTCTGAAGCCATGCTCAGCCGGATACGAGCCATGCGAAACGATACAGCCGCAGGCATTGAGGTTCAGACCCGACAAGCATTTTTACAGGCTCAAAGCGCCTGGAACCGGATATCCGTTGCGGAAGCTGCAGTTTCACAGTCCGAAGAAGGGCTTCGCATCGTAAGAGATCGTTATGAAAACGGGCTGCTCACCTTAGTCAGCCTTCTGGATGCGGAGGTTGCGCTTCAATCCGCCCATAACAACAGATATCGGTCCCTGCATGATTATCTGGCAGCGCGAATTCAGTTATCACTGGCTACAGGAACGCTGGACCCGAATTATGAATTATGAATTACGAATTACGAATGAAAAGCGAATAGTGCTGGTTGAATGTTTTTTTAATTCATAATTCGTAATTGAATCAATGGAGACTGTTATGCTGAAACACTGTTTGATCTATGGAATGGCTGGCATGGTATTTATCCTGTTTTCAGGATGCAGCGAAAAAATTGAACCTGGCGCCGTAAAATCTTCTCAAGCGCGGTCAATCAAAGCGCCAGTGGCAGTGGCTGCAATCAACCATGAACCCATTCTTTACGAGGCGACCGGTACCGTATCAGCGGAGGCGGCCAGCACCCTTTCCAGCAAGATCATGGGTGTGGTGAAGGCGGTTTATGTCAAGGAAGGCGACCGGGTCAAAAAAGATCAGGTTCTGGTGGACATTGATCCAAGGCAGGTCAGGGCCCAGCTTAATCAGGCGGAAGCCGCCCTTTCAGAGGCCAGAAAGGCGGAGGCGGCAGCACTTTCCTCACAGAATGCGGCCAAAGCATCCGCCGATTTGGGCAGAGCGACATACAACCGATATGTGAACCTGATGAAAACCGATTCCGCAAGCCGCCAGGAATTTGACGAGGTCAGCGCCAGGTTTCGCCAGGCAGAGGCGTCTCTGGGTCAGGCGCAGTCAATTTTGGAAGCTGCCCGGTTCCGGATTCAACAGGCTGAAGCGGCTGTGGCAGGGGCCAGTGTCGGTGAAAAAGATTCAAAACTCTTTGCACCTTTTAACGGCGTTATATCCGCCAAACTGGTGGACCCCGGAAGCCTTGCAGCGCCTGGAACACCGCTGCTAAAACTCGAAAGCACCGATGCATTTCGCGTGGACATGATCCTTCCCGAAACCTACCTTCAGTTTATAACACTTTCTCAAACCGTATCGGTTTCCATTCCTTCCGCCGGCAGCAAGGATTTTGAGGGGACGATCAGGGCCATTTTTCCCGCTGCTGATGCCGCCAGCAGATCCTTTACTGTTCAGGTAGCCATTCCCTTTCACCCGGCAATTCACTCCGGAATGTTCAGCCGGGTAACTCTTGCCCATGGGAATCAGGAAAAGCTGCTTATTCCCACAAGTGCGCTCATCCTCCAAGGTCAGCTTACCGGGATTTTTCTGCTGGATTCCGATCAGATCGCCCGGTTTCGAATTCTTCGCACAGGCCGAATATTCGGAGCCAGTGTTGAGGCCCTATCCGGAATCAGGCCAGGCGACCGTTTTGTGGTGATTCCTCCGCCGAACATGGTCGATGGCTTTAGGGTGGAGGTACCGTCATGACCCAGCCAGGCATGGCAGGCAAGATCGCCGGCTATTTCATCAATTCAAAGCTGACTCCCCTGTTCATAATCGCCTCGGTTCTTCTTGGCATTGCCGCAGTTATTGCCCTGCCTCGCGAAGAAGAGCCCCAGATCATTGTTCCGATGATCGACATTTTTGTGAAAATGCCGGGGGCCAGCGCCAAGGAAGTGGAAGAACGGGCGACACGCCCCATGGAGAAACTGCTATGGGAGATTCCCGGCGTAGAGTACGTCTATTCCACATCCAGCCCCGGAATGTCCATGGCGGTGGTGCGGTTTTATGTGGGCCAGGATGAGGAAAAGTCAATTGTCCGCCTCCAGTCCAAACTGATGGCCAATATGGACCGGATTCCACCTTCTGTTTCTCCGCCTTTGATAAAACCCCGCTACATTGATGATGTCCCGATTCTGGCCTTGACGTTCTGGGGAAAGGATGCAGATCATTACGTCCTTCGCCGGGTGGCTGCGGAAGTGGACGATTTGATCAAACGGGAAGAGAATGTCTCCATTACTACCCTCATCGGCGGATATCGGCGGCAACTGACCGTTGATCTTGACCCGATCAGACTTTCGGCCTTTGGACTGGATATTGGCCGGGTCTCTGCGATGGTCTGCGCCGCCAATCAGGAGTCCGATGCAGGCGCATATCCTTCACCTGCTGGTCAAATTCGGGTTCATGTGAATGGATTTTTGAAAACCAGCGCAGATGTTGAAGGCATTGTCGTTGGCGCTTATAACGAAAAGCCGGTGTATCTTAGGGATGTCGCCATAATTTCGGATGGCCCAGGAGAGCCCGACCAATATGCTTTTTTCGGGATGGGTCCTGCAGCATCCGAAAAAGGGCTCCGCGCTGCTGATGAGTCAACAAAAGGCGTGTATCCGGCTGTGACTCTGACGGTCGCCAAGCGAAAAGGCGCCAATGCCATTTCCGTTGCGCAGAAGGTTCTAAATCGCGTTGAGGATGCCAAAGGATCCGTGATCCCAGGTGATATTCAGATGACCGTTACCCGGCATTACGGGGAAACCGCAAAAGAAAAATCAGACGAACTGCTGCTTCACATGCTGATCGCTATTGTTTCCGTCACCATTCTCATCTGGTTTACGCTGGGGCATCGGGAGTCCGGCGTGGTGGCTCTTGCAATCCCGGTGACGCTGGCTCTGACGCTTGCGGTGTTCTATCTCTATGGCTACACCCTTAACCGCATTACCTTGTTTGCGCTTATTTTCTCCATCGGCATCCTGGTGGATGACGCTATCGTGGTGGTTGAAAACATGGTGCGACATTTCCGCCTGCCCGAAAACGCCAGCCGCCCCCGTCTGGATGTAGCCATAGAAGCTGTGGATGAGGTCGGCAACCCCACCATTCTGGCGACACTTACCGTTATTGCCGCCATCCTTCCCATGGCGTTTGTTGGCGGGCTGATGGGTACCTATATGCGGCCCATTCCGGTCGGAGCTTCCGCCGCCATGTTTTTTTCGCTTATGGTTGCTTTCATTGTAACGCCATGGGCGTCTTTAAGGCTTATTCGCCATCATGACGGCCCGGTTCACGCTGAAACCGAAGACTGGAGCACCCGGCTTTACCGGAAGGTCATGACCCCCCTGATTGAAACAGCATTCTGGCGCTGGATATTTTTGGCGGCTGTCGCGGCCATGCTGCTGATAGCCTGTGCAATGGTGGGTGTCAGCATGGTAAAGGTCAAGATGCTTCCCTTTGATAACAAGAGCGAATTTCAGGTCATTATAGATATGCCGGAAAGCGCAACCCTTGAAGAAACCGCTGCCGCCGGCCTGGAAATGGGAGATTATCTGAAAACCGTCAAAGAAGTAATTGACTATCAGATTCATGTTGGAATCTCCGGTCCCTTTAATTTTAACGGCCTGGTCCGGCATTACGATCTGCGGAAGGGCGCATATATGGCGGACATTCAGGTCAATCTGGTTGGAAAAGGAAAGCGCGGTCAGCAAAGTCACGAAATCGCCAAGCGGGTCAGGCCTCCTCTTGAAAAAATCGCCAACCGTTTTAACGCAAGAGTCAAGGTAGCCGAAGTTCCGCCAGGACCTCCGGTACTATCTACATTGATCGCCGAAGTCTATGGCCCCGACTACGAACGCCAGCGGGAAATCGCCCTTCAAATCCGCCAGATTTTCGAGCAGACTGCTGGAGTTGTAGATGTGGACTGGTACATGGAAGATAGCCAGCCCAGGTTTGATCTGGTGGTGGACAAGGAAAAAGCCGCACTACATGGCATAAGCGTAGCCCAGATTGCAGGGACACTGGAACTGGCGCTTTCCGGAAAACAGACCGGCCTGCTGCACCAGCCCAGGGAAAAAGAAGATGTCCCCATCATTCTCCAGCTACCCCTGAAGGACCGTGCTGGAATTGAAAAACTTGAGACCATCAAGATCGCAGGCGCAGCAAATCGTCTGGTACCGCTTTCGGCGCTGATTGTAGCTAAAAAGACAGAATCCGAGCGCAGCATTTATCATAAGAATCTGATGCCGGTGGTCTATGTGATCGGGGATGTGGCAGGTGAAAGAGAAAGCCCGGTTTACGCTATTCTGGAAATGCAGAAAAAAATAGATGCAATCACCCTTCCGGAAGGGTATAAAATTGCTCAACACACTGCTGGCCTTCCGGACAGCGATCGCAAATTCGCCATGAAATGGGACGGCGAGTGGCACATTACTTACGAGGTGTTCCGGGATCTGGGAATGGCTTTCGCCGTGGTTCTGGTCATTATTTTTGTACTCGTGGTGGGCTGGTTTCAGTCGTTTTCCACGCCGCTGGTCATCATGATGGCCATTCCCTTTTCCCTGATCGGCATATTGCCGGCTCACTGGCTGATGGGTGCATTTTTTTCAGCCACCTCCATGATCGGCTTCATTGCCGGGGCTGGAATCGTGGTTCGAAATTCCATCATCCTGGTGGATTTTATTGAAATTCGAGTGGCCCAGGGCATGCCCCTTGATCTGGCGGTCATTGACGCAGGAGCCGTTCGCTTTCGGCCCATGATGTTGACTGCTGCCGCCGTGGTTGTGGGCGCATCAGTCATATTGTTTGACCCTATTTTTCAGGGCCTTGCCATCAGCCTGATGGCCGGAGAGGTGGCGTCGCTTCTCTTTTCCCGGATGACGGTTCCGATCCTGTATTATCTGGACAAACGCTGGGAAAGCAAGCATGCCCCGAAAACAATCGTGACATAGAAAATGAAACCACGAATAAACGCCTGATTGATACGAATGAAAAAATAAACCCTATCCGTTTCAGACTCAAGCTATTCATATCTGTTTCACCTTGCCGTCAGAAAAAATCCCTTTGACAGGGATACATTCACGGTCGTAATGTAAGAGGGTGCAGGGAGCAGGTAAAGAACCCTTGCTGCACCCTTTTTAAGGAGTCTGTCATGCCAATCAAATCAAGGGCGCTTGAGGTCAATCTGGCCAGCTACCATGTTGAGGTCAGCATTGACCCACGATACTTGCCGCTCCAGGAAACCATGTCCCGGTATTATGGACTGATGGAGGGCGTGAATATTTTTTTAACTGAACTCTCCCACCCCTATAAAAACTGGAAATTTATCGTTCAGGAATGCAGGAAATACGCTCTGGATTATTTTTATATTTTCCAGAAACATGACAAAGGACCGGAAGCTGTTGGCCTGATCATCGACGTTTTTCTGGATGCCGGTGCGGAAGCCATTCAGGATGTCCGGGCGGATGCCGTGGACAATCTGCTGCTGTTTCTGCAAAAAACAATCAAAGATGCAAGCCCCGATCTACTACGATTTATTCCGGTCCTGGAAAATGCCTTTGACCGGATTCTACTGCTTCCCGCAGATCATTTTGAGCTTTTCGCCAGAAGTTTTTACTCAATCAAACGGCTTGCCGAACTCTGTCTTCGCTGGCTACCACCCCTGCCCACCTTCAGCGCTTTGAATCTGCTCGTTCACCGATACCATCAATACACATATTCTTACTGGCTGAGCCAGGACGATCCGATGGTCTGGTTTGAAACCGAGGCTGAGACCGGACATCTGCCTGTGTTTGATGAGATTTTTTCGGAAATTACCCATCAGAAACTGACCGGGTGCAAAAACCGGCTCGACAGCCTTTTAACCACTGACCCCGTTGAACCCATCACCCTTCTGGAAAATCTGCTGGCGCTTCCCACCTACGGCCAGATTGTCGAGATTTATAAAAAGCTTCCAATGATCCTCTGGAAATCAAGTGAGAACATTACCCGGCGCAATCACTGGAAGGTGATTTTTCTCTTTCACATCATGAATATTTCCGGCCTGTCCCTGATTCACGAAGAAGCGCTGCGGGAGATCAATCGGACTTTAAGCTGGCTGATCGGCAATGAATCGCACCGCAATATCATGCAGTTGATCAAAAAAACGTTTTCCATCTTGAGAACCCGTACGCTGGAATTTCCGGTAACGGCTTGCAACTGTACGCTGAACATGGGAAAAGGTGTTTATAAAACAGACGAAAGCGATCTGGTCAATTTTTTTATCGATTCGGTCATTGACTTGGGGTTTCAAACCCCCATGATCGGTAGGGTCGGAAACGACTGGCAGATTCAGGCAAACGGCGCCCATATTCAGAATATACGCGCCTGGATGGCGATGATTGAACTTAATCCCAAATGGTCCACAAGGCTGCTGTCCTGTCTGATCATTCACCTTTGCCTGGAAGGCGTTTTCATTAAGGATACGGATATTTTTCCCCGTGATATCACCAAGTTGCTAAATAGCGACATTGGCCCAGTCTATAATCTGGTCAAGCAGTTGGCGCGGATTTTTCCGGCTTTTTTCAATGATATCGGTGCTGAAGGGGAGCTGCGGGAGATATCCACCCGTCTGGATGAAATGACACAACGAAAAGATGTGCTGATTCATTTTTTGAGAAAACAGAGCCATGTGGAAAGCAGCAACCAGATTCTGGGATTCATGGATGCGGTTCTGGCCTTCTGGATAACCGGGAACAAGGCAGGGCTGGAGTTTTATGTGCCTCCGGACATCCATAAACAGATCCAACCATCCGGACCCTACATCGACGGTGTGAAGCGGATCATGACGATTCTGCAACAGCAGGGGGTATCGCTTCCGGTTCAACTGCTGACCTTGAGCGATGAGGCATTGAAGGGAATATTTGCGAATATTTCAGGAGAATCCCAGACAGATATCGAACGGATTCAACTGATGGCCGCCTTCTATAAACTCCTTTACCACAAATATCATCTTGATTATATCTCCATAAATGTATTTGGTAACCATTATCTGGATCAGTTGAAAACCGGCGGTTTTCCAGATATGAACCGACTGAAAAAAGCACTGGAGCAACCGCATTTAAGAAAAAAGACTGCTCTTCTCATTGATTATCTCGAGTTCCTGAAGGAGCTGATCCTGTCTTCAAAAACGTATGAGATTCGCGAGGATATTTATAGTAAAAGGCATATTGCCGTTGACATTCCCTCAATGTACGGCAGTTACCATGAAATGAAATTCGATGCTTTGGGACTGACGTTCCGCATTGAATCCCTGGTCAATGTCCTCTTTGAAGAACTCGTTCAGACCATAGACTTGTCCCTGATCACCCATGTCACCATTCATAAAATCTCGGAATTGCTGACTCTATTTGACCGGGCCCTGAAAGTAGATGGCATTCACTCGGTCGAGTTTGAGCGGCAGCAGGAATTTCTAAGTCATTCCCTTGAGGTCAGGGGTTTTACCTTTACCCAGTATCTGGATATTTTCAAAGGCTTTTCGCTGGCTGTAAAAAACATCATTCACGACTATTTCAATAATGTTCACGAAGAAAACCTCAACCGCATCATTGCCGGCATCCACAGGAATCAGATTCTGCCCCGGTATCTTCCTCAGGACACGGCAATGGATCCGGAAAAAATCACCCACCGGATAACGGAGATTTTCTTCAGGGACCAACTGGTTTTTTCGCTGGGGCTTCAGCAACTGGACCGGCTCTTGTCCAGGATATTGAACATCCTGTTTCACCAGTTGAGCACCCTGCATCCGGATCAACTTCGGCTGCTTCTGCTTTATGACCCAAGCCAGACCATCACCACGGTGGATCATCACGGCAAACACCTGCCCGGCATCATCTATCTCGGCAACAAGGGGCTGAACATGGTCAAGCTGAAACGATTCGGGATGCCGGTTCCGCCAGGATTCATAATTACCACGGAAGCATTCCGGTGCCGCGACATAATTGAGCATTATCCCCCTGCCTTGAAGAATTTCAGGAATCAGATAGTTCAACAGATTTCAGCTCTTGAAAAGATGACTGGGAAAACCTTCGGCAGCGCTACAAACCCGCTGCTGTTTTCAGTTCGAAGCGGCGCCTCCATTTCTCAGCCGGGCATGATGGACACCCTTTTGAACGTGGGCATCAATGAAGAAATTGCAGAAGGCCTTGCCATCAGGACCGGAAACGCCTGGTTCGCCTGGGACAATTACCGTCGCTTCCTTCAGTGCTACGGCATGGCGGTTGGGCTGGAAAGAGACCATTTTGACGCCATCATCAGCGAGTTCAAGAAAACACTGGGAATTCCCTTTAAAAAAGGATTCACTGGCGCGCAGATGCAGGCGGTCGCCATGGCCTACAAAAAAAGCATTGCGGATGCAGGTTTTCCAGTTCTGGATGACCCGATGGATCAGCTTTACATGACCATCAACAGCGTGTTTGATTCCTGGGAGTCAAACAAGGCCAAGACTTACCGGAAAATCATGGGAATATCCGATGATTGGGGAACGGCCGTGACGGTTCAGTCCATGGTTTTCGGAAATTTTTCCCAGCAGTCCGGAACCGGCGTAATATTTACCCACAACCCCCGATGGTCCGGAGACCGTGTCAGGTTGTGGGGGGATTTTACCATTGGCAATCAGGGCGAGGATGTCGTGTCCGGCCTGGTCAATACCATGCCCATTTCCGTCTTTCAGCAGGATGTGGAAATGCGGGAAACCGACATCACCTTGGAAACCCATTTCCCTGAAATCTATGCTGCGCTGAAAAACTGGGCGATTGACCTGATTGAAAAAAAAGGATGGACACCTCAGGAAATGGAATTCACCTTTGAAAGTCCTGCCGCAAGAGACCTCTTTATTCTACAGACCCGCGAAATGTCCATGAGGGAACGAAAAAAAGTGATAGCCTTCGATCCGGAAGATATTTCCAGCGACCGGTTTTTGGGACATGGCATCGGTGTCAGCGGAGGCGCGATGGCCGGTAGGGTGGTATTTACCGTGGAGGAAATTGAGCAGTGGCGGCTCAAAGAACCGGAGACATCCCTGATTCTGATGCGCGGGGATACGGTGCCGGATGATATCCGGGAAATATTTGCCGCCGATGGCCTGCTGACAGCTCGGGGAGGGCTGACATCCCATGCGGCCGTGGTTGCCCACAGACTCGGAAAGACCTGTGTGGTCGGGTGCGGGAATATGATTTGTCATGAAAAAGAAAAACAATGCGAATTTAACCACCGAATGCTATTATCTGGAGATGCCATTAGCATTGACGGACTGGAAGGTTCGGTTTATCTGGGATTGATACGGATCAGAGAAACAATGTGAAATGATGAAAGAGGAGGGTGCAATGGAATTGGAAACAGGCGTAAAAAATGCTGTAAAGCTTGGCATCAACGGTTTTGGCAGGATCGGCAAGCTCTCCGTCTGGCATCATCTGGGACGTGGATATTTTGATGAACTGGTGGTGAATATCGGCAGGCAAGCCGGGACTTCCCTCGGCGATATCGCTCATTACATTGAAAGAGATTCCACTTATGGAAGCCTGAATATGTTTCTTCATGGGTATAAGGCGCCGGCGGTTGTTCAGGATATAGACGAAAAAGACAACTCAATGAGAATCAACGGCATCAGGGTCAGATTTCTGAGATACTGCCGTAATCCCCGTGACCTTCGCTGGTCGGATCATGATGTGAAACTGGTAGTGGATACCACGGGCCAGTTTCTGGATCCGACCCAGAGCGCAGACCAGCACGGCGGATCTTTGAGAGGCCATATTGAGGCAGGAGCGGATAAAGTGATTGTATCGGCCCCGTTTAAGATCAAGGACAAGGGAATGCCCATGCCGGATGATGCCGTTACAACGGTCATGGGCATCAACGACAATGCATATAATCCGAAACAGCACAAGCTCATTTCAAACGCTTCTTGCACCACCACCTGCCTGGCGCATATAATGAAGCCGCTGATTCAGGCGTTCGGTCCAAAAAAAATCCTGTCCGCTTCGATGGCCACCGTTCATGCCGCCACCGGAGCCCAGGCCGTGCTGGACCGGCTGCCCAAGGCCGGCGCCACGGATCTGCGCAAAACACGAAGCATCATGAACAATATCATTCTGACATCCACAGGGGCCGCCAATACCCTGCGGCTGGTGATTCCCGAGATGGAGCAGATCGGTTTCATTGCTGAATCAGTCCGGATTCCAACTGCCACTGGTTCCCTGATCATTCTCGTGGTAAATCTTCAGGAAGAGCTCTTTGGCGGCGCCATTCGAAGAGAGATGATCAACGGGATTTACCGGCAGACAGCTCAAGACGATCCCAGAGGCTATCTGATGTTTTCGGACAAACAGAACGTATCGGCGGACATCACCGGTATTCCCCGCGCCGCCGCGATCATCGAAGGTCATGAAACCCATACGCGTACCGCGGATGTGACCATTGATCTTACCAAGGTTCCTGGCTTGGACAAGACCATTCTTGGTTCCATGACCGAATCCATCATCAAGGTCCCTTTGACGCAGGCCGTGATTTATGGCTGGTATGATAATGAAATGGGAAGCTATGTCAACATGCTCGGAGATCGGACCGTGACCATAGCTGAACATTTGAAGACCCCATGACTATACTTTGAGCAGTCAATGACTTGACTTTTAGAATTGAAAAGTGCAATTTATGCCCACGTGCAATATACTGCGAACGGACATATTTTTTGCGTTTTTGAACCCCCACCCTATACATCCCCCGCTGAGAGGGGAAGTTTACGGAAAGCGCAGATTATGCCAGTTTGCAGTACACTGAAATCAGGAAACCGCGATTGGAAATCCTTTGCATGGAAGAGCAGGACCGCCCCATCCAGACCCGAGACGGGCATACCGTTGTCATAGACTTTTTCAGACCAGAAGATGCACCTGGCATTGCAGATCTGTTTCGGGACGTATATGGGGAGAGCTACCCCATACGACTGTATTACGATCCCGATGCTTTGATCCGCGCCAATACCGCCGGGAATTGTTGTTCCATTGTGGCGCATAACGAATCTGGCCGGGTGGTGGGGGTGACTCATGCGGTTCAATCCTCCCCTTACGAAGGTATCTATGAATCCGCAGCCGGATTGGTTCTCAGGACATACCGGGCTCAGGGAATCAACAACCGTCTGCAATGGTTTCTGTTTCACCGGTGGACGCCGTCCAGACCTTGGGTTGCCGGAATATTCGGCGAGCCGGTGTGTCAGCATACCCATCTTCAGAAGAACTGGCATGATCTGGGAGCTGTGGAGATGGGTCTTGAGCTTGCACTCATGCCGGCCGCAGCCTTTGCGTCCGAGAAGGGTAGCCAGGGCCGGGTGGCGTGCATGGCGGCATACCGGCCTGTAACGCAAAGGCCGCACCGAATCTATCTCCCGGCTGTATATACCCATGCCTTGCAGTTTCTTTACTCCGGAATGGTTGAATCACGATTCTTCTCCCCCTCGCTGGAGACATTGCCTCAAGAGTGTGCAACTGTGTTCCAGATCAGGATTTTTGATTTCGCCTCGGTTGCTCGGGTGACCTTTCAGGAAACCAGAG
>Ga0194038_1000775_pt1 | contig 13943 bp, 15 predicted proteins | sample JunL226m_MetaG_FD_148630 | JGI IMG/M metagenome (GOLD analysis project Ga0194038, IMG submission 148630) | Anoxic zone freshwater microbial communities from boreal shield lake in IISD Experimental Lakes Area, Ontario, Canada - Jun2016-L227-6m | ecosystem: Environmental > Aquatic > Freshwater >...
AGAGAAACCTGTGCCGTGGTAGGTGCAGTAATTAACCAGTCTTTCACCTCTGTAAATCAGCCCTTCTTGCCACATTTTTTTAAATGTCGCATAGGCTAAATCTGTAACGTTCTTATCTAATGAGAAGGTAAATGAATCCCAGTCTACACTGGCTCCAATTTTTTTGACCTGCCCTTCTAGATTTTGGCGATTTTGAGCTACAAAATCCCAAACTTGGCTGTATAACTGTTCACGTGAAAAATCAAAGCGACTTTTGCCCTGCGCTTCTAGCTGTTTCTCAAATACAACCCAGGTTTCAAAGCCAGCATGATCAGCCCCGGGTACTAGTAGTGCACTGTCCCCTTTCAATCGGTGATGACGAACAGCAATATCTTCAATTGCTAAGGTTAAGGCGTGTCCAATATGAAGATTTCCATTAGCGTTTGGCGGAGGCACAACAACACTGTATGGGTTCCCTTCTTTTGCAGGGGTGAAAGCTTGATTTTTCTCCCATAATGCGTAAATACCATGCTCGTGATCGCTAGCTTCGTATATTTTTTGTAATTTCATAACTTGGTTACATAATAACACCTTAAATCGTATGAATAAACAGGGTAAATACATTGACTAATACGGTGTTTTGTAGTAGAATAACCAAATGTCGGTGGAAAAAAACATTTCACATGAAGCTTTTGGTTCATCTTATGCTACAGATGAGCCTGTTATAAGCAACTTATACACCTCTGTTGGCAATCATGAGGGCAAGGCGATACTGCTTGGCAATATGGAAGAGGGAACAGGGTACACACTTTCGAAGTTGCATGACTTGGTGATGGCACCACAAGGAACAGACCCTGTATCTGTTGGGGCAAATACCAACCCTTATAGGTGGGTGCGTCATTCTCTGCATCCTCATGGGATGGTAGAAGAAGAGCATGTAGTTGATAGAACTTATTATTTATCAGAGGTAGGACGCAGGGAAGGGCAGCCATTTGTAGGTTGGCAACTTGATTTATCACTTAATTCACCAGAAGCCATTAGCCTCAGAGGTTTGTTTGGGATGACTAAGACTAGAAGTGGCAAGACTACAACGCCTCCAATTGATAGGTTAAACATCTACAAACAGATAGCCGAGAGCGGCCAACTTAGCCTCAACGAATTGGACGATAAGATCAATATCCCAAGAGGTACTATTATCAATAACCTCAACTGGATGGACGAAAACGGCGTAATCGAATACAACAGCATAGATTTTAAGACAGTAGATGAAACCATCGATTATGAAATAGTTAATGATTTTACTCTGTACGCGAACGGTGGAAGTATGCGAGAAGCAGTCTTTGGAACAATCCTGGCGATGCAAAAAGACAGCAAAAAATCCTTTTCTAAACTTGAATTCATAGAAGCTGCCAAGATGCTTTATCCAGACAAAGAACTTGATCAAGCAAAAAGTCGCAAAAGTGCATTAAGAATTTTACGAGAACTAGTAGAGGAAAATCACCTTACAAAAAAAGTTAATGAAAAAGTTAATGAACATGAAATTTCATTAAATCCAGAAATGAGAACAGTGGTCAGTAGACTATTAGAAATTGCCGACGGCATGGCGCAAGACGATAAAGATTTCCGCGAAGAAGGCAATAACAAGCTGCGCAATATTCTAGGTAGCGGAGAGCAGGTGCAACATTTAGTGCAAAAAGCCGTCAAAGCTTCACCCGAAGCTAACTCAAAAAGCTTGATGATTAGGACACGAGAAATCGAATCATTTTTGGCTAGCGCAGGTGCAGCAACTATTTCTGAAGTTACGTATCAGCTGAGCGACAAGGGAATAACCAAGTCAGCTATACGAGAAACATTAGCTCACCTAAAAGCAACCGGCAAAGCAATTTCGCACAGCAAACACGGCGAACACCTCTGGACCTTGCTAAGCTAATTACATACTAAGACTTGGCTCTACAGATAGAGCATAGGCGTCAGCTGGGGTTTGATGATATTCGGCCTTGAAGCAACCGAGGGTGGCTATCATGGCAGCATTATCGGTACAAAGTTTGATATCTGGACAGGTTAGCTCAACAGGCAGGGCTTCATTTAGCATTCTGCGCAGTTCTAGATTGGCGGCAACGCCTCCAGCCAGCACCACACTAGCTGGATTAAACTCTTCAAACGCCAGTTTAGCTTTGTCGACGACAGTTTCTAGGGCGATGCGTTGGAAACTAGCTGCAATATTGGCCTTCTGAGCCTCAGAGAGCCTACCAGGCAGTTGCGTAGAAGGGAAGTCGTAACTTTCACCTATTTCAGACTGAGCAAGCCTCAAAACCGCTGTTTTCAAGCCAGAGAAACTAAAATCATATTTGTTCATCTTGGCTTTTGGCAATTTATAGCTTTTAGGATCACCATTTTTTGCGGACTCAGCAATTGCCGGACCGCCAGGGTAGGGGAGCCCAACGATTTTTGCTACCTTATCAAAAGCTTCGCCAATTGCGTCATCTTGAGTTTGCCCGAGCAATCTGTAATCAAAGTGATTTTCAAATAAGGCTAGTTGCGTGTGCCCGCCAGAAACGATAACTGCCAGCAGGGGAAAAGCTGGTTGATTGTGCACGGTTGCCAAGCCTGTAACAGATGACTGAGTGATAAAGCTGGCATAGACATGAGCCATCACATGATTAATGTCGTATAACGGTTTTTTGTGCACGATAGCTAAAGTCCTGGCAGTCATTACACCAATTAGTAAGCTTCCGCCGAGACCTGCACCGTTGGTTACAGCAATGCCGTCGATATCGTCCCAGGTGCAATCGGCCTCTGTTAGAGCCTGATTAATAACCGGTAAAATTACCTCAATATGGCTACGAGCAGCTACTTCCGGCACCACACCACCGTAGACAGCATGCAAATCACTGCTACTAGCAACAACGCTGCTAAGCAGATTGTTGCCATTTTCTACGACTGCCGCGGCTGTTTCGTCACAACTACTCTCTATTCCAAGGATACGCATATTTAACAGAATATCACGACCTTACCTTCGGGGATTTATAAGTTATACTAAAAGTTAATGAATATTAAAAAAACCATTAAAAAATTCATACCACGAAATTTATTCTGGCGCATTGAACCATACGGGCATTTAGTAGAAGCAGTTTTCTATAATATTATTAACGGCTTTCCGGCTCGCGGCATGAAAGTAATTGGGGTTACCGGCACTAACGGCAAGACCACAACATCTTTCATGATTCAAAAAATGCTCACCGAGTCGGGCGTAAAATCTGGTCTGATGAGTACCGTGGGATATGGGGTCGGAGACGATATTCAGCCACAAATTCACCATATGACAAACGTCAGTGTGCCGGAACTTATGCAGCGACTCAAATGGATGAAAAGCCAAAATGTAGAATGGCTAGTGCTAGAAACCACTTCGCACGCCTTGGCACAAAATCGTGTCTGGGGAGTGCCATATTCAATAGCGGTGCTAACCAATCTGACTCATGAGCACCTAGATTATCACCGAACATTCGAGCGATACCGTGACGCCAAACGCAAACTTTTCAAACTCGCAAATCGCAACAAAAAAGGGCTTCGACTAGGAATTATCAACGCCGAAGACAAATCAGCCAGCTATTTCGCCGGCGATATCAAAAACACCATATTATACGGCGTAAAACAGGGCAACATGCGAGCCTCACAAGTTAAGCTCGACCCCTCAGGAAGTACCTATGCAGCGTCTTTCGAAGGAGAAAACTACGAAATAAAATGCCACATACCAGGCAGCTTTAATGTCTATAACTCACTGGCTGTAGTGGCCGTTGGTAAAGCCGTAGGACTGACTAAACAACAAATAGAAAAGGGCATTGGCGCTCTCAAAGAAGTCGAGGGCCGCATGACAATAATCGACGAAGGACAAGACTTCGACGTAATTGTAGATTTTGCCCACACCCCAGATAGTTTCGAAAAACTTTTCAAAGATCTCAAGCCCGTTGTTAAAGGCAAGTTGATAGTAATGTTCGGATCAGCCGGTAGGCGCGATGAAGCTAAACGAGCAGTGCAGGGTGAATTGGCCGGAAAATATGCCGACGAAGTGATAATAACAGAGGAAGACGACCGCGACGTAGACGGCAACCAAATACTCGATCAAATAGCTGCGGGCGCCATCAAAGCAGGTAAAACTATAGATAAAGACCTATTTAAAATACTCAACAGAACCAAGGCCATAAACTTTGCAATTCAGCGCGCCTCCCAAGGAGACACTTTATTACTCCTAGGAAAAGGACACGAAAAAACCATCGAAAGAGCTGACGGTGAACACCCCTGGGATGAGATAGGCTCAGCCAAAAAAGCACTAGCAAAAAGTTGACAAAAATGGTATACTATTGGCATGTCAAACGAGATACGTCACACATTTATAGGCATTAATCCAGAAAAACCTTCAACAGAGGTGAATCCGGAGTCTGTTAATGAAGCAAAATCCTGGATTCTACAGGCTTTGTCTAAAGCACTAGAAAACGACAAAGAAATAATCGAGGAAGCTAAGTACGAGCTATCTCAAAACCAGCCTAGTATTATTGACGACATCACTGAGCAGGCCAATTATCTAAGACAAGAGTCTGAGCTTACTGGCCGCATAGTAGAAGTAGAAAGCATCACTAAACACGTAGTCGACCTAATGATTCAATTAGATGAAGCCACCGTGCAGCTAAATGAAATAAAAACTCAGCTCGAAGAAAGATCTCAGTAAGGAAATCTGTTAAGCTGTAGATTAACTTAATTATTATTTATGGAAAATTTCTCACCAGCTAAGCCCAATGATCAACCAAGTACAGAAGTTATTTTTGAGGCTTCTTTAGAATATTTGGGCCAAGAAGACACCGATACCTATCAAGATATATACCAAGAGGCAACATCAGAAGATCAAAGAGAAGAAATTCTGCAAACGATACTAGATGAAATCTCTGAAGTCCACGCCTGGAGCAGTAAACTCGAACAATATGAAGCTTACGTTAATGCTGCTAAGCAAACTAAGCAAGAATATAGCCAAACGGTGGCGGAGCTTAAGCTACCTAATGAAATTTATGAAGTAATAATGACTCAAAATGTTGAGCTAGACGCTTCTAAAATTGGCTGGATTCCAGGCGATGAAAAAATTGAGCTTGAAGCAGAACGCTGCGAATATCAAGGTCAGACATTTTGGGTGGCCTCTATAACTGACCAGCAAAAAGTAACTAGTGAAGCTTACAACAAATTAGAAAAACAGGGCATTGCCGATAAATTAATGGGCAGTATCAAAGCATCTGCCGGTGTAGTGTTCTTGCAAAATCTTACTTCTGGATCTGGTAGCTTGCGACCAATGTCAAAGAGCAAAGGTTCCAAAAAACGCGCTCATACTATCGATACCGAATATCCTAGTTACAAAATTGACGTTCAGGGTACGAATAACCGAGCAATTCTATTGCTACCCGAAAAGATCGACAACCAACCTCTACTAGTTGTTACGGCTTTGTATGACCACGAAGACGACGGCAAAATATATAACGTCTTAAACGATTAATTATTAAAAGTTAAGAGTAAGAGTGGTGCAGCGAATAGAGCCGCCACCTTTTTTTAGTTCGGGCAGGTCTAAGGCAATAGTTTTGAGCCCGTGCGCTTCTAGGTTTTTTTGAAATTCTGGCGCACCGCTATTCATGATTACGGTTTCTCCCGTAGAAACTAAATTCAGCGCAAAAGCTCCTAAAGTTTCACGTTTGGAGACAGTAATTTTATCTATCCCCTCAAGATTTTTTAGTAGTTTGCGACTGTCGCTTTTAAATACATCGGGGCAGTAGGCAATCAGGCCTTTTGTTGTGGAGCTTGGCCATTTCAGCACCGCTAAAGCCAGGTCGATGTCATAAGTTGGGCTGTCTGGCCATCCGGTAACTTTGTTGGTTTTTGCCATGCCAAATAAATTTCTTGCGGGCTTTGTCTGCAAGGCAATTACGTTACTAAAACCCAGTTGCTCCAGATGCTTATGGGCATTTTTGGTGGTTCTAAACGGCGACTGAGTAAACACCATGTCACCACATGGCAGGGCATCGCCTTGGCCACTAAATCGTTCAATTTCTGCTGGCAAAATAATTGGTTCTAGCCCTTGATTCTTGATTGCTTCAAGAGCATAGGCTTCTTCGGGTTTTCGGCTGTTTGGCAATCTCGACATCAAGGCTTTTCCATCTTTTACCAATGCCCAATTAGCGGTGTATACACCGTCCTGGCAATTTTGCGGCGGAGCAATCTTGATTACTTTAATGCCAGCCGATTCAAGAGCTTGCTGGATACTTTTGTGTTCCAAGGTAGCAGCTGCAACATTCACAGGCACTTGATCATTCATAAGAACATTAATTGCGCTTTGGTCGTCAAAATAATCGGCGCCAGACATCAATACTGTTCTATTCATACTGCTATAAATAGTAGTCTAATATTGCCTAAACTGCTAATACTTGACCTGTTTTTGGCACTCTGATACTCTGAGTGCTAGAAGCAGTTTTCAAAACTGAAAATCTATAAATGGAGGTTCAAATGAGCGCATTAAATCCTATTGGAGATTACTTGGTGGCAGTCAGTGAAGAGGCGGCATCTAAAACCGCAAGCGGCCTATTTTTGCCCGAACAAGCCCAAGAAAAACCCAAAACTGCCAAGGTAATTGCCGTCGGCAAAGACACCAGGCACATAAAAGTAGGGGATCGAATAGTTTATAAATCCTACAGCACAACAGATGTAAAAGTAGACAGCAAAGACTATATTTTAGTTAAAGAAGAAGATGTCCTAGCGACAGTTAAATAAGGAGATTTTATTTATGGCTAAGAAAGTATTTTATGACGAGGATGCCCGCAGAAGAGTACTAGGCGGAGCTGAAATTCTCTATAACGCCGTCAAAACTACTATGGGACCAAAAGGTCGCAACGTAGTCATTAGCAAAAGCTATGGATCACCAACTGTTACTCATGACGGAGTCACTGTAGCTAAGGGAGTTGAGCTGGATGATGTTGATGATGAAACTCTAGGCTACAAAGTTGGGGCTGAACTTATCAAACAAGCGGCCTCAAAGATGAATGATGTGGCTGGAGACGGCACCACCACCGTGACTGTATTGACCTACAATATTTTGAACGAAGCCAACAAACTTATTGCTACTGGGCACAATCCCATGCTGCTCAGGAGGGGATTAGAGGCTGCAGCAACAGATGTAATCAAAAAACTTGCGACTAAATCCGAAGATATTAAAGGCAAGAAAAATAGAGTCGCAGAAGTGGCCACCATATCTGCCGGCGACGCCGAAATAGGCCGTTTGATTGCAGACGTTATCGCCAAAATTGGCAAAGACGGCGTAGTAACCGTCGAAGAAGGCAGGGGACTGCTATTGGAATCCGAAGTAGTCGAAGGTTTTACATTCGATAAAGGTTTTGTGAGTCCATACATGGTTACCGATACAGCTCGCATGGAAGCAATTTATGACAAAGCCGCAATCGTCATAACCGACAAAAAAATATCTAGTATTCAAGAGTTTTTGCCAATGCTAGAAAAGCTAGCTCAAACCGGAAAAAAAGACCTAGTTTTGATTGCTGATGATGTCGAGGGTGAGGCTTTAGGAACTCTAGTGCTAAACCGCCTCAAAGGAGTATTTAACACTGTGGCTATCAAGGCGCCATCCTTTGGCGATCGCCGCCAAGATGTCTTAAACGATATCGCAATACTTACTGGCGCGACTGTCATTACCGAAGACCAAGGTATGAATTTTGAAAATGTCGATCTAAAGGTCGTTGGTTCAGCACGCAAGGTTATAGTCACCAAAGACGAGACTACAATCATCGAAGGCGGTGGCTCGACTACGGCCGTGAATTCTCGAATCAAGCAACTAAACGCCCAAATTGTTGAAGCCGAAAGTTCGTACGACAAAGAAGCTTTAGAGAAACGACGCGCCGCACTTTCTGGCAAAGTTGCCGTCATAAAAGTAGGCGGAGCAACCGAAACCGAAATCGAAGAAAAGAAGTACCGCGTAGACGATGCCGTAGCAGCAGTAAAAGCCGCACTAGATGAAGGTATCGTGCCAGGTGGCGGCGTAACGCTTGTAGACTTAGCTGGCAAAATCAAAATCGAAGGCAACGACAGTGCCGCAGCAGGTGCTCAACTTCTCAAAAACGCTCTCGAGCAGCCTTTTAGGATACTGCTTACCAATGCTGGTCTGAACGCCGACGAATGGCTTCCTCAGGTCAAGGCAGGCAAAGACGGATTTGGCGTAGATGTCAGCAACCCAACCAAATTAATTGATCTAAAAGCAGCTGGAGTAATTGATCCGGCTCGCGTTACCAAAGAAGCTATTCAAAATTCTGTTTCTATAGCTGGAACGGCCATGACTATGGGTGCCTTAGTTGTAGATGTGCCAAAACCCGAAAAAACCGAAATGCCAGGCATGAATGGCATGGGCGCAATGATGTAATCATTGCAAAATAGTGTAAATTACTGTATAATTAGTTTTCCTATGGAAAAGCAGCCAAACCTTGATTCTAAAATAACCAAACGCGTTGAAAATGACGAAGATTACAGTGGTTATGTTGACTCAATTACTGATTTAATCTTCACAGTCGGTACTCTAGAGGCAGTATTGGACGCCTATTCAAAAAACGAAGCTTTTACTCCAGCAAAAAACGTATTTGAGATACAGGAACTTTTACCAACCAAAAAAGGTGAAATATACAATAGGGTTGATCAAGCTATTGACCGTATTAAGACAATTGCCATTGAAGAAATAGATTTGTTACCTTCAGAAGACTAAAGTATTATTTTTTATCACCAGGCAGATCTTGTCTGCGTCGAAAAGATGAAGCATTTTGCTTACGACCAGAGGGTGTGTTCTGTATTAACCATTTTTTTGCTTCTAATTCTCGCTCGTTTTCACTGCGAAGTAATGATCCAGGGACAAAATCTACTATTTCACCATCTGTATTGAATGTTAGAAAGTATCCTGTGACTGATTTATCACGCTCCGTAACTCTTTTTTGTACTAGTTCTGTAAGTACTCGTTTTCTTAATTCAGGATTATCCTCAGTAGATAAATCTTGATCTTCACTGACATTTCTAACTAATTCGAATGAGTCTAGTGCATGTTCTGCAAGGGTTTTTTTGTCTTTGGTTGTCACATTTTCTGCTAACTCTATTCGCGCCAGAGTCCTATCATCGCCGTCTGTATCTTTTGTAATACGTTCTAGTTCCTCATGAACTTTTGGGCTGTCAACTACTACACTGTCGTCGATAAATGCTCGATATTGTTCTTTCATGTTTTACCTTTTTATTTTTATTGAACTTGTATATATACTAGCATAAACAGTATAAATAGTCAATAACAAGCTATGTTTTGGAAGTTTGCGTAAAATAATTTATTTCGTTAACTACGTCGAGTAATGCTTGGGCTCGCTTAGACTCATCTGTAATGCGTCGAGCAGCCTCGTAGGCGTCTTGAATTAAGCTTTGATCGTCACTGGCTTGAATCATCATCATCGTTACTTTGAACTTCTCTTCGGGTGTTTGTTCTAGATGCTTTATTAGGGGCGATAACTCACTTAAGGCTTGCTGTTTGATTATACCTAAATCATTTTCTTTAGCAGGTTCTGGAGGTTGATCTGGCGCAGGCGGGGTCACCGCGTCGTTAATTGGAGTTCCGGGATGCTGCCAATCATCTTCCATCGGGCCTTGGGGCATGATTTCAGAACCTTCGCTAACACTTTTTAAGGCTTCTTCTATCTTATGATCAGGGATTTTCTGATCATCTGTATTGTCTTGGTGCCCAAACATTCGTTCCCCTTATGTATAAAATAATTTTATCATATTCAAGCTGTAATTTTTTAATATGAGCAAGTATGTCTACCTATTTTGTTATAAACTAGTTGAATGATTGATGATTTAAAACAACTACACAACCTAGACAAACAAGATGCCCTAGGTGTCGCCGAGAAGCAATACCAGCAACTTGAGCAGAAATACCAAGTAAATATACAAAAAACTACAGCCGACAACATCGTGGTTGCCGGCATGGGCGGCTCAGCGCTGGCAGCAGCAATAAGCCTTAGCTGGCCGGCACATAATTTGCCGTTCCAGATTGTTCGTGGCTACGATATCCCTGGCTACGTAAACGAAAAAACTTTTTTTATTGCATCAAGCTATTCAGGCAATACCGAAGAAACTTTGGCAGCCCTAGAGCAAGCCGAGGCCAAAAAAGCTCAAATAGCTATCATCTCGTCTGGTGGCAAACTGGCAGAAATAGCAGCCCAAAAAGGCTATCCACTAATCAGCCTGCCTGCATCTATGCAGCCCCGTTACGCTGTTTTGTACGGTTTGAAAGGACTTATGACTCTCCTCGACGCAGCAGGTTTGATTTCTGACCCGAATGCCCTGAGCGAGCTCGAGGCAGCTTCAGGCTTTTTGCAAAAAGCTACATCCAGCTGGATATCTACCGTACCAGCCAAAGATAATTTAGCGAAACAAATAGCCCAAGAGGTCATCGGCAAGTCTGTGGTAATTTATTCTGGACCCAAACTAGCCCCAGCAGGCTACAAATGGAAGATTAGTTTCAATGAAAACGCCAAGCAAGTGGCCTGGTGCAATCAATTTCCAGAGTTTAACCACAATGAGTTTATCGGCTGGTCAAAGCAACCTACGCATAAACCATATGCCGTGATTGATTTACGATCCAATTTAGAAAATGATCGAGTAAACAAAAGATTCGAAGTTTCAGAAAGACTATTATCAGGCCTTAGGCCATCACCAATTCGTGTTGATGCTCAAGGAGAAAACTTACTAGAGCAACTACTTTGGATTATTGCCCTAGGTGATTTTGTGTCACTTTATGCGGCAATTTTGGGCGGAATCGATCCAACCCCAGTCGATTTAATTGAAAATCTCAAGAAGTTACTAGAAGATTAGCACTACTACTTTCTAGATTGCTTGTTATACTGAAAAAAGTATGACCAAGCAGAGGAAGCCGTGGACTGATTATTTATGGGCGCTGGCAATCAGTAGTGGCGTCAGCATTATTCTTTATGTATATGCAGCGCTACGCAATGACAGCCTAGCTTTTAATTACCTAGTTTGGAATCTTATTTTAGCTTGGATCCCACTATTGCTCGCTATTCGTTTAAGCATGGTGTTGGCGGATAAGCTGTGGTCTAGCTGGGAAGCAATGCTTACCAGTGTGTTATGGTTATTTTTCTTGCCAAATAGCTTCTACATGATCACCGATTATATCCACTTACAAGAAGTAGTTAGGTTTGATTTGCTCTACGACACACTGATGTTTACCTCGTTTATATTCACCGGTGTAGTACTTGGATTTACGAGCCTTGTCCTCGTGCATGCGCAACTCAGAAAACGCTTTACCAACCGCACTTCATCTTTGAGCATTGGTTTGATACTTTTGCTTTGTAGTTTCGGAATATATATTGGCAGAGATTTACGCTGGAACAGCTGGGATGTTTTAACCAATCCAGGCGGCTTATTATTCGATATAACAGATAGACTAACAAATATTTCAGCCTATCCTCAAATGATACTTACTGTCACCACGTTTACGGTCTTACTGATAAGTTTGTACCGGCTGCTTTGGTATGGGGCAGGCTTGGCTCGCAATTTTGATATAAAAAATATTAGCTAGCATCAAAAACACCTATATAATATATGAATATGAAAAGGGAAATCGAAAAAATTATAGCTCAGGCTGTGAAAACAGCTTTTGACACGCAGGTCGAAGTTGAATTGAGTCGTCCAGAAGAAAAATTCGGAGATTATTCTACCAATGTGGCTATGCAACTAGCATCTGAGCTACAAAAAAACCCAAGGCAGATTGCCGAAGAACTAGTCGGCCACATACAAGATAATTCAAGTGACATTTTTAGTGACGTGAGTATTGCTGGGGCAGGGTTTATCAATCTTACCCTCACAGACAAGTCAATTATCGAAGCGGCAAGCAAAAAGCCCGAGAAACCTTTAGCCGATCAAACCATAGTAACCGAGTATTCAGACCCTAACCCATTCAAAATTTTGCATGCCGGGCACTTGTATACGAGTATTGTTGGCGACGCAATTTCTAATCTTCTGGAAAACGCTGGCGCCGATGTGCACCGTGTCAATTTCGGTGGCGACGTAGGGCTACACGTAGCAAAAAATATGTGGTCTATGATTCAGACTCTGGGCGGTGAAAACCCCGATAAACTCTCTGAAATTGATGAAAACAATAGAGCCCAATGGATGGCCGATAACTACATAAAAGGCACCAACGCTTATGAAGAGAATGACGATGCCAAACAAGAAATAGTTGTCCTAAATAAAAAGATTTATGAGATACACAATTCCAATGACCATGACTCAAACCTAGCTAAAATTTATTGGACCTGTCGCCAGTGGAGCTACGATTATTTTGATGAATTTTACGCGCAAATAGGCAGCAAGTTCGAGAAGTACTATCCAGAAAGCCAAACTGCTCCAATTGGTTTGCAAACAGTCAAAAAACATATTGGATCAGTATACGAAGAAAGTGACGGAGCGATAATTTTTGATGGCGATAAGTACGGACTCCACACCCGTGTTTTCATAAACAGTGAAGGTCTGCCCACATACGAAGCAAAAGACGTCGGCTTAATTATGCTAAAGAAAAGTGACTACAATTTTGATAAATCAGTAGTTATTACGGGTAATGAAATCGACCAGTACATGAAGGTTGTACTCAAGAGCATCGAGCAGTACGAGCCTGAACTTGTGCAGGCAACTACTCACCTAACTCATGGCATGGTCAAGCTCCAAGGCGGTGAAAAAATGAGCAGCCGAAAAGGCAATATTCTAAAAGCCGATGATGTACTCAAAGCAGCCGCCGCAGCCAGCCAGCAACTACATGGCAAAGAGTCGGCAGAAACAGTCATGGGCGCTGTTAAGTACGCTTTTTTGAAGCATCGCATGGGCGGCGACATAGTGTATGACCCTAAAGAATCGGTCAGCGTAGAGGGCAATAGCGGACCTTATTTGCAGTACGCACATGCCCGAGCAAGATCCATTATCCGAAAAGCCGACAATCCCGATTCTGCCCAAATAGTATTACCAGAAAATGAATCTCTCAATTCCGAAGAGAGGTCTTTGGTACGTAAGATATCTGAATTCCCTGAAGTTGTTGCAGCTGCAACCGACGAACTTATGCCGCATCACATTTGTACTTATTTGTATGAATTGGCTCAAAATTTCAACCGTTTTTATGAGAACAATCAGGTTATTGGTGATCAGCGTCAGGCATTGCGACTTAGCCTAGTAAGGGTATATAGTAATGTCCTAAGCAGTGGATTAAAATTACTCGGAATTAGTGCTCCGGAAGAAATGTAGAAAGGACAATTATGCCAGCAAGAAATGTTAGAAAAAGTCAGGCAAATGTCGCAGCAAGTGGCGGCCCCATTAGTCTTAAGAAACCAAAAAGCAAAAGACAACCTCGTCCAAGTGCAGTTGCAGCTGTTGCCCAAGAAATAAATCCAGCCCATGGATTTGTGAAATTCTTGCGAGAGCAGGGAGTAGTGACTATAGCCATCGGCTTCATAATCGCTTTGCAGGCTCAAGTACTTGTGAAGCAACTTGTCTCTAGTTTTATTGATCCTTTGTTCAATCTTTTCTTTGGACAGGCTCTCAGTGCCAGGGCTTTTACGTTAACATTTAGTGGACGCACTCAGTCATTTACCTGGGGAGCATTTGTTTACTCTTTCCTTAACTTTGTCTTCATCGTATTTGCAATCTTCATAATCGTAAATGCGCTAAAACTAGACAAACTAGATACGCCCAAGAAAGATAAAACCAAAAAACCTGATCTACCAATAATTCGGAGCTAGTAATGAGCGATCACGACGAATACCAAGACAAGCTTAGCGAAGAACAGTACGAAATACTGCGCAAAAAAGGTACAGAGGCTCCGTTTAGCGGTAAATTAT
>Ga0194038_1000778_pt1 | contig 13920 bp, 15 predicted proteins | sample JunL226m_MetaG_FD_148630 | JGI IMG/M metagenome (GOLD analysis project Ga0194038, IMG submission 148630) | Anoxic zone freshwater microbial communities from boreal shield lake in IISD Experimental Lakes Area, Ontario, Canada - Jun2016-L227-6m | ecosystem: Environmental > Aquatic > Freshwater >...
CCCTCTTGAATCTTATTAATTACCTGGCGAATCAACTGCCCGGACTTCATGTAGTTATAAGCATCTTCAAATACAGAGCGAATTACGTAAGCGCGCTGATCCCCGCCTTTAGCTTCTAGATTTTGAAGGGCTGGAAATAGATCATTGTCTAGAAATTGCTTTAGCTCATCCCCAGTCATGCCTTCAGCATTAGCCGCCCAATTTCTCCAGCGGTATTTTTCTGGAAGCGGTGATTTGTATTTATCTTGCAGTAACTCCCACTCGCTCTCACGATCATCGAAGATCTTGAGAAAGAGCATCCAAACTAATTGACTTAAACGCTGGGCATCACCATCGACACCAACGTCTTTGCGCATGATGTCTTGGATTGATTTAATGGTTGAACTAATGCTCATAATTGGTAAAGCCTATATGTTGGTATTGCCATGAATTTTAGGCGTAGAGCTGGTTTTCTAGCTCATGCAAAGCAGCTATATACCCCGACTTACCTCCAAAGGCTGATACAAGCTCACTTGCTGTGCCCATTTTACTAAATGGGTCTAGGGTCAGAATCTTAATATCGTCGATATTCTCGATGCCGGTATCTGCATACTTTTCAAGTAAAGCCTCGAGAACCTTACGGGCTTGTTCGCCATACTTGGTGAAGTAGTTACGCTTTTTAACTTGCTCTGCACGCTCTCTACGAGTCAGGGCAGGCTGGTCAAACGCTACATGACAAATTAGATCAAATGCATCGCAGTCTTTGCTTACTTCCAGAGCCAGTGCCTCAAGGAGGACTCCATGCTCTTCGAGCTCTTTAATAATCGCCGCTTTACGATCAGCAGAAGTCCATCTCTTTAGGAACTCATCTAACGTTGAATAGTCTTTACGCACTGCCTTGCGTGTGTAGTCTTTTAATGACTCAGTAATCAACTTTCCTTCAGGTCCATAGTATTGAACTCGTTCAGCTATTACATGAACTTCTACATCGCCAATATAGTATTTAGCACGTTTTCCTTCTGGCCCAGGTGGAAAACCTTCCCCGCCAATATCCCCACCTTCACCACCAGGTAAACCACTTCCACTACCGCCCTCTTCGCCAGGCTCATCAGGCGGTGTAGGCGGATCATTTGGTCCTGGGTTGTACACAACAATTGGTGGCCCATCAAATGCTTCGTCTGCAAAAAGCTCTGTAGCCTTTTTAAAGTCCATGATGGTGAACCAATACTTGCCGTAATCTTCGTTAATTCGGGTGCCGCGCCCAATCATTTGCTTGAATTCAGTCATGGACTTGATATGTTGATCAAGCACAACTAGCTTGCAGGTTTGCGCATCTACACCGGTAGTCATTAACTTAGAGGTAGTAGCAATTACTGGGTAACGTTCTTCTGGGTTGATGAAGTTATCAAGCTCAGCTTTGCCTTCTTGCTCATCTCCAGTAATACGCATCACGTACTTGCGATTTTCTTTAACGCGCTCTGGATTTAGATTAACCAAGGCTTGACGCATACGCTCTGCGTGATCTATGTCATCACAAAATACGATGGTCTTTGCGAATAGATCGGTTGCAGTTAAGAATTCAGTTATTTTCTTAGCAACAAGCTCAGTGCGTTTTTCCAAGACCAGCGTGCGATCCATATCGCTCTGGTTGTAGATACGGTCCTCGATTACTTGCCCACGCTTATCTACCTGACCCGTACTAGGCCTCCAGCCCTGAAGGTCTCTATCGATATCAATCCTGATAACTTTATACGGCGCAAGAAAACCATCTTCAATTCCCTGCTTTAGTGAATAGCTATAAACAGGATCGCCAAAGTAAGTAATGCTTGATACCTCTTTTGTTTCTTTTGGTGTGGCAGTTAAGCCAATGTGAGTGGCGGAAGAAAAGTAAGCCAATATCTCGCGCCAAGCTGAATCTTCTGCAGCGCTGCCACGATGACATTCATCAATGACTATCAAGTCAAAGAAATCTGGTGAGAATTGCTTATAAATATTTTGCTCTTCGTCTGTGCCTGTCACTGCCTGATAAAGAGATAGGTAGATTTCATAACTCTTATCTATCTGTCGCTTACTTATCTTAGTCATCGCAGCACCAAACGGCTTGAAGTCGTTGTTCTTGGTTTGATCTACCAAGATGTTACGGTCGGCTAAAAATAGAATACGTTTCTTGGTACCTGACTTCCATAGGCGCCAGATGATCTGAAAGGCTGTGTAAGTCTTGCCAGTACCAGTAGCCATTACCAGCAGAATACGGTTAGCGCCATTGGCCACAGCTTCAATTGTTCTGTTCACTGCATTGACTTGGTAATACCTTGGAGCGCGCCCAGTGCCATCATCGTAATAAGGCATCTCTACCGTATTTTTTGCCTCAGGAGTATTTACGCCCTTCCATTTGCAGTAGCGCGCCCACAGCTCTTCTGGTGTTGGGAATGCCTCTAAAGAAAGCTCTTGTTCAACCTTATCTGCCAGACCAGTTCGGTCGTGCATTAAGAATGCATCGCCGTTTGAACTAAATACAAATGGCACATCCAGCGTTTCCGCATAATCTAGTGCCTGCTGCATTCCGGCACCCACGCTTAAATTATTTTCTTTTGCTTCAATTACAGCAATTGGGATATTAGATTTGTAATAAAGAACATAATCGGCGCGCTTTTGTTTTCCACGCGTATGCAACTTGCCGCGAACAATGATGCGCCCCTTGGTGAAGCTTAATTCTTCACGAATTTGAGTATGAAGGTCCCATCCAGCCTTCAAAATGGCCGGCGTAATGAACTTAGTACAAATATCACGTTCGCTTAGGGATTTCTTACTCATTCAATAATGCCAAAAGTTATATGTATCCCTTAATAATATAAGGAAATCAGTGATTTACTGGCATTTTTGGAGTTTGCTTACGAAGCTCACTATCTGAGCCTTTATGGGCATACACTTATCACCATACACGGGGGAATGCTCATGAAATATCAATTTTGCTTAGCCATATTGCTAATATCGGGCACTGCCTATGGACAGGCCGTATACGGGCCAAATGGAGAGTACAAGGGTTATATACAAACTTCTCCCAATGGCGTCTCCAACTCATATAGCGCTACTGGTGCATTTCAAGGGTCTGCTCAAGTGCAAGGCAACCAAACCAATTTCTATGGACCCCAAGGTCAGTATCAGGGAAATATTCAGGCGCCTATTTACACACCACCCAATACAACCATCGGAACACCCCCACAGGTAAATCAAGTACCCAGTATCAAGGGTTGGTGATTGGATAATGGAGGTATGACTACATACTCTTCATCCAATTGCTCTCAAAAATTTTCAGTAGATATGTTTAGCGAACGGCGCCCTCTAAGTGAGAGCCCTTGGCTACACATAGGTAAATTCGATGATCTGAACCAGGCCATCAATGCCTGTAAAAAGATAGTTGATGATTTTTTGAGTTCTCGCGTAAATGTGGCTGAAAGTGCTGACCAGCTAGTTGCTGACTTTCTGTATCACGGCGATGTCCCAACCATCAGTGGCGCCGAGAATCTACGCTCTTTTGATGTCTATGAATACCTTGCTGAACGTAGCTCGCAAATACATAACCCCAAGGGATCTAATTAAGCCCAAATTGAGGCGCTGTTTGTGTGGTGGGTAGAGTGGTGGGTAGAGGAGCCCAAAAAACAAAGAGCCACGTAGTTAGTGGCTCTGCTGTCGTATATGGCGGAAGAGGTGAGATTCGAACTCACGGAGGACTTTCATCCTCGCCAGTTTTCAAGACTGGTGCATTCAACCGCTCTGCCACTCTTCCATTACGTACCCCCTAACGGGGTAGATGAGCAAATTATAAAGAACTTTTGATGCGCCCCTCTAAATGCTTGGCAATAGCAAGGCTAGAGGTCAGTCCAGGGGATTCAAATCCATACAAATTGAATAATCCCTGTAAGCCATGATCTTGTGGCCCATTAAAGCAAAAGTCCCCGGCTGGCACATTGGGGGGAACAATCTTCGCCCTAACCCCAGAATAATCAGGTTGGAGACTGCCATCTTTTAGGCCTGGCCAATACCGACGAACCGCTTCATAAAATCCATCACCTCGAGAAGTATTCACGGTGTAATCAATCTGTTCTTCACTCTCAATATCCAACCACTCAACATCTGGTCCAAATTTAGCTTGCCCACCCATATCTAAGGTTAAATGCACACCCAATCCTCCAGGTTCAGGGATGGGGTAAATCAAATGATGAAATGGTGATTTGCCCGATAGCGAAAAATAATTTCCTTTGGCAAAGTACGCCTTAGGAATTTGCTCTGAAGCTAGTCCTTCAATTTTTTTGGCAATCGCAGGAGCGCTCATACCAGCACAATTAATCAACAAGCGTGTTTGGATTTGCATTTCATCTGCACCACCAATTTCTAAAATAAACCCCTGCTCTGCATTACTACCGACCGGCTTGGCACTGATGAGTGGGGATTGATAGGCCAACATGCCGCCAGCATCTTCAAAGCCGCCTAATAAAGAGAGCATGTAGCCATGACTATCCACAATCCCAGTAGATGACGACAGGATGGCGGCTGCGCAATGGAGTTGCGGTTCTAAATTCTTAGCCTGCTCACCAGAAATCATTTTGATATCTGGGACTAGATTGTGTTGAGCTTTATAAAGGATCGCCTGCAGATCATTCAATTGGGTATCGTCACTAGCAACAATTAATTTGCCGTAAGGCTGGGTTGCGACTTGGTGGCTGCGGCAATACTCATACAAGAGGCGATTACCTTGAACGCAAAGTTTTGCCTTTAAAGAGTCTTTTGGGTAATAAATACCGGCATGAATCACTTCGCTATTGCGAGCACTACTAATGGTGCCAAAAGCGCTTTCCCGCTCCAAAAGGATGGTTTCTCGACCTTGCAGTGCCATCTCTCGCGCAACGGCTAAACCGATCACCCCTGCACCTATAACGACACAATCAACCTGCTCCATCTACTTGTCCCAGACCTATTTATTAGTATGAATAGGCACAAATCGTAACATTTTCAGTGCTTTAGGGGGGATTCGGGCTCTTTACCCCCCTACTTATTGATAAAATCTCCCAATGCCTTTAAATACCGCTTCAAAGAACCCAAAATCCGTCTTTCGCGCTGCAGATATCGTTTTAGATTGCGCATATCAAGGCCTCAATGCCAAAGCCTGGCAATCGCTATTTGCCAAAGCCCGCACCGCAAACGTACAACAGTTCATCGCCGATCTCTTTGCTGGCAAACATGTCAATCAGTCAGAGGATCGACCCGCCTTGCACTCTGCCCTTCGTAATCTAGATAAAAAACCGGTTTTAGTGGATGACATAGATGTCATGCCGGCAGTGGCAGAAGTTTGGCATCGTATTGAGGCGCTTTGCAATAAATGGGTTGGCGTGACTGACGTTATTCACATTGGTATTGGTGGCTCAGACTTTGGTCCACGCCTTGCGATTGAAGCTCTTGCCCACGTCCCTAATATTGAGAGCCGTGGCATGCGGATGCATTTTTTAGCCAATATTGATACCGCTGAATTGGGGCGCATTTTGCAACGCGCTTTACCCCACAGCACCCGCGTCATCATTGTTTCTAAATCTTTTACTACTTTAGAAACAACAAAAAATGCCAAAGCTGTAGTGAGATGGTTAAAAGATAATGGGCGTAATAAGAGTCAAATCAATAATGCTTTATTTGCCGTTACAGCCAATGTACCGGCAGCAAAATTATTTGGCGTCAAAGAAGAAAATATTTATCCCTTCTGGGATTGGGTTGGTGGACGTTACTCAGTGTGGTCTGCTGTAGGTCTTCCAATTGCTTTGCAATATGGCTTTGAAAACTTTAAAGAATTTCTAGCGGGCGCTCAAGCAATTGATCAGCATTATCAATCAGCCCCTTTAGAAGAAAATCTTCCCATCATCATGGCGCTCACCTTGCTTTATCAGCAAGAGAAGAATGACATCAAAGCTTTTGCTGTCATCCCTTATGCTGATGCCTTAGATTGGTTTCCGAAGTGGTTGCAACAGCTTGATATGGAAAGTAATGGCAAGAGCGTTGACCGCAACGGTAAACCCGTCAAGTTTTCATGCCCCGTTGTATTTGGTAGTTCAGGTAGCAATGCGCAGCACTCTTACTTCCAATTACTTCACCAGGGTACTGAGGTGATTCCCATTGACTTCATTGCCATTCGTGAACCGATGAGTCATTTGCCCGAAGCTAAAGAACATCATCGTATTTTGCTGTCCAATTGTTTAGCGCAAGCTCAAGCTCTAGCAAACGGCAAACAAACGGATAACCCCAACAACAACTACCCCGGTAAGCGCCCTAGCAATCTATTGATACTACCTAAGTTAAATGCTTTTTATCTGGGTGCTCTGCTAGCGCTTTATGAAAATCGCGCAACCACTTTGGGGGCCCTTTGGAATATCAATAGCTTTGACCAGCCCGGTGTCGAGCTCGGTAAGGTTTTAGCAAAGCCCATTGAGGCTGCACTTAAAGACCGTGCCGCAGTCAGTGCCGACGCCAATATCGATGCAATTACTGCGCAGCGTATTAATCTATTTAATCAATCGTAAATAGCATCGTCATACTGCTTACTCATCACTAAATTCATCAATCGCTAATTTTTTTATTAGCCCAAGGATCTTACATGCAATTATCAGCCTCCATTTTCAAAGCCTACGACATCCGCGGAATTATTGATGAGACTTTAGATCCCTCTATTGCTAGGTTAATCGGCCAAGCCTTTGGTACTGAAATGCGTGAGCTGGGCGAGACTGAGCTTGTGATTGGACGCGATGGCCGTCTTTCTGGCCCAAGTCTGATTGAAGCTTTAACAGAAGGCTTACTATCTACCGGAATTAATGTGATTGATTTGGGCATGGTTGCTACACCCATGGTCTACTTTGGCGCCAATCAGGAGCTCGATGGCAAAAAGCCTAAGTCAGGCGTCATGATTACAGGTAGTCACAATCCACCAAACTACAACGGCTTCAAGATGGTTTTGGGTGGTGCCGCGATTTACGGCGATCAAATCCAGGCACTGCGTCAACGTATTGAAGCTAAGCAATTTGCAAGTGGCCAAGGTAGCCGCTCCACGTTTGATATCTTCCCAATGTATTTGAAATACATCGTTGGTGATGTGAAACTTGCTCGACCACTCAAGATTGCTGTCGATTGTGGCAATGGTGTTGGTGGTGCATTTGCTGGTCAACTATTTAGAGCCTTAGGCTGTGAAGTGCAAGAACTCTTCTGCGAAGTCGATGGCCATTTTCCAAATCATCATCCAGATCCAGCGCATTTGGAGAACTTGCAAGATCTGATTAAGAACTTGCAAACTACCGATAACGAATTGGGTTTAGCTTTTGATGGCGATGCTGACCGTTTGGGCGTAGTAACCAAAGATGGTCAAGTAATCTTCCCTGACCGCCAAATGATGCTGTTTGCTAAGGACGTGCTTTCTCGTAATCCAGGCGGTCAAATTATTTATGACGTCAAGTGCACCCGCAATTTAGCGACTTGGGTAAAGCAACATGGTGGCGAGCCCCTCATGTGGAAAACAGGTCACTCTTTAGTCAAAGCCAAGCTCAAAGAAACTGGTGCCCCATTGGCCGGCGAGATGAGTGGTCACATCTTCTTTAAAGACCGTTGGTTTGGTTTTGATGATGGCCTTTATACCGGTGCACGTTTGCTCGAGATCCTCAGCAAAGAAAAAGATCCTAATAAGACCCTCAATGATTTGCCTAATGCCATTTGTACGCCAGAACTCCAGCTCCCTTGCGCTGAAGGTGAGCCGTTTGCCATTCTGGAAAAGATCAAGGCAAATGCCAAGTTCCCGACTTCAGAAGCCATTAATACGATTGATGGCGTTCGTGTGGAATACGCCGATGGTTTCGGTCTTGCCAGACCCTCCAATACAACCCCAGTTGTAGTCATGCGCTTTGAGGCAGATAGTGATGAGGCTATCAAGCGAATTCAGGGAGAATTTAAAACAGCTCTGTTGTCTGCTAAACCGGATGCAAAGTTACCGTTCTAAATACTTGCTCTAGATAAGCAAGCTATCAATGAATGGTGCTTGAGCCACCAGTGATGTCGATAGAAGCAGGTGCAGGTGTCCCTGGATTAGCAGCAATGACTGCTCTTCCCCATGAAGCTTGATCGCAGAGACTTTCTATCAGTAAACGCATGGCGATCAGCATAGGCTTGGGTAGTTTTAGATTAATGCTCTGTTCTTTTCCTAAAACAAAGTCAATTGAAAAGAGTTGCTCACCACCATCTGCCGCCTCAGCAATGCTGCAAGTAACATCTAAAACTAAAATGGGCGATTGACCTAAAGGGAAAGTTTCTCCGGACATGAACTCTGGGCCCTGCATGTCAGAGCTGATCAAATTTTTCTTCTCAAAATCAGCAACGGCTTTAGCGGTAACTGAGTCATGCTTTTGCTCGAGCTGCTTTTCAACTAAATGCTCAGATGCAGCTAGGATAAATAAAGCAACACGCCGTGTCAGTAGAAAGCCAAATTCGGCCTTTTCTTCGGTATTAATCCGAAACAGAATACGGTCCTCCTGAAGAAGATAAGTGGCGTTGAGTTGCTTTATTGACATACCTTAACTATACATAAGCTATCAAACGGTGCAATTAAAGGGAGTGATTATGGCGTTAAACCACAAGAAATAGAGCCCTGGGTTTGTGTAAACCTGCTCGCATTCTCCATCCGCTCGTTATTGCCAGGATGTGTAGACAAAAATGGGATCGCTGCGCCCTCACCTAAAGCGTTCATCTTGGCAGCAAATCGATAACTCCCGCAAGGTGAGTACCCTGCTTGCATTGCCCATTGCATGCCCATCTCATCTGCAAAGCGCTCATCATTGCGACTGAATGTAAGGCCTACTCCTTTGGCAGCATTACCAATAATGAGGCCGCTAAATGGAATAAAGTAACTGGCAATCATGCCTAACGCTTGGCTTGTAGCATCCACAGCAAGATCACGATTCTTCGCATAATCTGCCTGAGTATGGCCGAGCTGATGATGAGCTAACTCATGCCCTAAGACGGTCGCCATCACATCAGGATCATTACCAAACTGGTTTATAAATCCTGTCGTAAAGATGATGTAACGTTGATTGTTCTGTAATTCTGCAAAGGCATTGATCTCTGAAGAGTCGGACAGCCCAACAACAAAGGGGAATGGAACCGTCTTCATCATTTTTTGACGAACAGTTGCCAAGTTCCTTTCTGCACTGCTAGAAGTTTGATTGATATTGGCAGTTTGCCACCAAGCCTCATTCGGCACTTGTATTGCCATTGGTTTTTTGGAAGCAGAACATGCCACCAAAAGAGCGCTGAATAAAATTGTCAAGGCCTTGCGTATTCCAAAGCCCATATATTTAAATCAGAATATCTTTAAGTCCCCGCATTCCAGGAGAATTCGCTGGAGGAACTGGTGCAGGGGTAGCAGGATTACCGGGAGGGGGACGCTGTGCGGCCTTAGCAGCCTCTTCAAGAGCGCGTCTAATAGCCTCGGTTGACCCCGCTAAGCTAAAGCGTGTGACACCAAATGCCCCAGACTGTAATGCAACAGCAAAGCCAATGGTGTCCCCTGCTTTGACAGCATTAAGGACTGCATCAAACGGATCTAAGATCTGAAAGAGGTTTCCGCCAATCTGGGTGCATTGCATAGACAATGCTGTCGAAACAGTAGCGCTATTCATCAGTACTGAATACTTCGCATTAGGCTGACATTGCAATGCTTGATGCAGATAGAACAAACATTTATCAGCAGCACAAAACACCCCAAAGGAAGATTTGGAATCATTAGCCGTATAAGCCTCGGTAGTATTGCCGCTCATATCAACTATCCAGTTTTGGTAGGCGACTTTTTCGCCAGCAATAGCCGGCAAAGATAAGAGACTCAAGAAAATGAAAACTGAGGGCAGAAGCTTTTTCATGATGTGTTTAGCTTACATTACTATCTTGGCAGATTCACGCAATTTCTTGACTGTTTCAGCTAAATATTGTTGCACGATGGCTTGACGTAACTGTGGCTTAGCTTCGTCAAATGTTGGAAATTTAAATGGGCGCTTATCGTCCACTTTCAAAATAACCCAACCACCCTGTGTTTGTATTGGTGCATTTGCCACTGCCCCCTTACTTAGATTCACCATCACATTAGCTACTGGCGCTACTACCTGTCCAGGCAACACCCATCCCAGTTGACCGCCATTGGCTTTAGATGTTTGATCAATTGAATACTCTTGAGCTAACTTACCAAAGAGCTCACCCTTTTGAATGCGACGAATTAAATCATTCGCATCCGTTTCAGTGGTGACAATAATTTGACTTAAGCGATATTGAATAGCAGATGCACCCTCACCGATGAGCTTTCTTTGACGGTCATATTCTTCACGAAGTTTTGCGTCGGAGATCGGATTTTTCTGAAAGTGATTTTCTAAAAAAGCTTGAATCATCAAAGTTTGTTTGAGCTGAGCAATCTGATCTCGAAAATCAATATCTTTATCCAAACCCTGACGAATAGATTCTTGAGTAAGCAACTCACGATTAATGAGCTCGTCCTTCAAAGCGTTCTTGAGTTCAGCAGAATCTTTTTGACCTTGCGCTAAGGCTGCTTTAACATTCAGGGCGAGCAAGCCGTTTGTCAGCGGAGTCCCATTCACAGTAGCGAAGAAATCAACGTCGTTGGCTTTGACAGGCTTATCAGCAGCCAAAACAGGGCCTGCTGCTAATAGACTAATAAGTAGTGAGGATGCGAGGAGATTTTTCATTGGCTTATTTTATGACAAAGATAAGCTAAAGGGTAATAGCAATTAATTATTTAGCATCAATCACATTGGTTTCCATTTTTTGATTTAAATAGTGATCATTTTTCTAAAAAAGAGCTTCATAAACCCAAATCACTATGCGACCCAAGTCTCACCAATCTCAATATTTCTGGGTCTAGCTTTTCATAAATTAAGACTAGATCTGGCTTGATATGACAGTCTCGAAAGTCCTTCCATTGACCGATTAATGGGTGGTCAAAACAACGCACTGGAAGATCCTTGTCAACGATCAATAGCTCAATAATTTGCACCAGAGCGCTATCAAGTTCAGCTCTATATCTCCCCTTCTTTTGCAGCTTGTAATCCCGCTTAAATTGAGTTGTTCGCTCAATTCTTCGCATTCAAATCCTTCATCAGGGCCTTGGTTGATCCAAATGACTTGAGCTGTCTATCCCGCGCTTCTCGCATAGCGGATATTGTTTTTGCGTTTGGTACTAGGGGCTCAAACGGAAGTGATTTTTCTTTAGCAATCCGCACCATCATCATTCGTAATGCATCCGATACAGTAAGACCCATAGCTTCTAGTACTAGGGTTGCTTCATTCTTAATATCTTCATCTATTCGCGCTCTTACCACTGCGTTTGCTGCCATTTTGATTTCTCCTTCGTTAATTGATCTGCAAACCTATTTAAATATAATGTAGCTACATTGTAGCTACAATTGATTTATTAAGCAAGCTAACTTCCCATAAGTGCAAGAAGGATAAAATTACTTATGAACTCAACTGTTAGCACCCCAATTGCCTTTGATTACCCCCAGCAAAATGCTGCTGGCGTAACCTGTACTGCCCAAGCTTGGGCCAAGACACCTCCCCACTTATCTGGACCCGATAAAGCCTCTGTAATTGCTCGTATTAAGCAGTTATTGGTAGAGAAAGATGCTGTACTGATTGCCCATTACTACGTAGATGGTGATATTCAAGATCTGGCATGGGAGACCGGTGGTTTTGTGGCTGATTCTTTAGAAATGGCCCGTTTTGGCAAGAACCATCCCGCCAAAAATTTAATCGTGGCTGGAGTGCGCTTTATGGGAGAGACGGCCAAGATTCTGAGTCCCGAGAAGCGCATCTTGATGCCTGATCTGGAAGCTACCTGCTCTCTTGATCTAGGTTGTGACGCTGAGCAATTTGCTGCTTTTAGAGCTTTGCATCCCGACCGCGTAGTGGTGGTCTACGCCAATACCAGCGCTGCGGTGAAAGCTCAAGCTGACTGGATGGTCACGAGCTCTTGTGCCTTAGCAATAGTTCATCAACTTAAAGTTGAAGGTAAAAAAATCCTTTGGGCACCTGATCGCCATTTAGGTCGGTACATTCAGGAACAAACAGGTGCAGACATGCTGCTCTGGAATGGCGCCTGCATTGTTCATGATGAATTTAAAGCGGTTGAACTGGAAATACTTAAGGCAGCCCATCCGAATGCCATGATTTTGGTGCACCCCGAGTCACCTCAAGCAGTAGTAGATTTAGCCGATGTTGTAGGCTCTACTTCGGCCATGATCAAAGCCCTAGTTGGTGGCACCGCTACTGAATACATTATTGCTACCGATAAAGGTATCTTGCATCGCATGCGCCAATTAGCGCCCAACAAGAAACTGATTGAAGCCCCTACCGCCGGAAATAGCGCCACCTGCAAGAGTTGTGCGCACTGCCCTTGGATGGCCATGAATGGTTTGCAAGGCATCTTAGATTGCCTCGAGAATGCCTCTGGTGAAATCTTTGTACCTGAACTCACTCGCTCTAAAGCTCTGGTGTGCATTGAGCGCATGCTCGACTTTACGAAGAATCATCCTGACCTTCTAGCCAAAGCCCAACATGGCTTTGTTAAAAATATTGGCGCTGCTTAATTTTTATTCTCTTTAGCCTTCTTCTTTTAGAATGATTTACATGTTTGAACACAATGAAACCTTAGAGCAAGCCCGTCAACGCAATATTGCTGATGCACTCATGGAAGATATTGGCACTGGAGACTGGACAGCAAAATTAGTTTCAAGCAAACCCGTTAAGGCCCAGTTGATAGTGCGTCAGTCAGCCGTTCTCTGTGGCGTTGATTGGTTTGAGGGCGCCCTTAAGAAATTAGACCCTTCTGCCAAAGTTACCTGGCATTACATGGAGGGTGATTTGATGAAGCCCAATACGAAGGTTTGCGATATTGAGGCAGACTCTCGCGCCTTACTTTCTGCTGAGCGCCCTTGTATTAATTTCTTGCAGACTCTTTCTTGGACCGCCTCCATTGCTCGCGAGCACGTGGATGCCATTGCTGGGGTTAGCCCAAATCCCAATGGTTGCGCAGTTCTCGATACCCGCAAGACCATTCCTGGATTGCGCCAAGCACAGAAGTACGCTGTTCGTGTTGGTGGCGGACAAAACCAACGTTTGGCTCTTTGGCATGGCATTTTGATTAAAGAAAATCATATTGCCGCTGCTGGTGGCGTTGCCGCTGCAGTCAAAGCAGCTCAAGCACTTAACTCGGGTGTTGATATCCAAGTAGAAGTAGAAAATATGGCTGAACTTGCACAGGCTATTGAAGCGGGAGCTAAAAGTATCTTGATCGATAACTTCACTACCGACCAAATGCGTGAAGCAGTTGCCTTTACTGCAGGTCGTGCCCTTTTAGAAGCATCGGGTGGTATTGATTTAGACCAGATGCGCGCTATTGCTGCCACTGGAGTCGATCGCATATCTCTTGGCAAGCTCACCAAAGATATTCATGCGGTGGATTTTTCAATGAGAATCTTGTAGTGCTTTCAAACTAATAATTAAAATAGTAGGGCCTGGACTCCCCTAACTTCTATCACTTGAAGTAACTTTGCTGCAGCTCCGCTAGGGTGCTTACCAGAACTAGGAGACTCCCACTTCTGAACTGTTGAAACACTCACATTCAAGAGGGATGCAAAAATAGATTGGCTCATCTTGGCTTGACGGATACGTATATTCGTTACCTTTCTTGGGGTGAAGATCGGCGGCTTTTCCAGACACAAGGCCTTCATTTTGGCAAAGTCATGTTTAGTTAACAAGCCACAGCCATCAAGGGCTTCTGCCATCTCTAAAAGCTCGTCTAGCACTCTTTTTTCTTCTGCTTTTAATTTTTTAATCATTGCAAATTAACTCCTTTAATAT
>Ga0194038_1000781_pt1 | contig 13892 bp, 18 predicted proteins | sample JunL226m_MetaG_FD_148630 | JGI IMG/M metagenome (GOLD analysis project Ga0194038, IMG submission 148630) | Anoxic zone freshwater microbial communities from boreal shield lake in IISD Experimental Lakes Area, Ontario, Canada - Jun2016-L227-6m | ecosystem: Environmental > Aquatic > Freshwater >...
ACCACCAAATGCACCAGCTTTACTATCGACAATCACTGGTTGACCTGTTTCTTTGGTAATTTCCGCGCCAATAGCACGAGCCAAGCCATCGCTCGTACTGCCCGGCGTTGAGCCAATAATGATCGTAATAGGTTTATTTGGGTATGTCTGCGCATGAACGATGCCACAGACAAATAACGATAAGAGAAATAATTTAGTTTTCATTTGGATTGAAATTCCTTAGGTGGTTAAACTCATTTCAGGACGTTTTCCCGCTATACCTTGAGCGAGACTATCAAGAACCATGTTCCCCATAGCAGTCCGGGTTTCCCAAGTGGCACTTGCTCGGTGTGCTTGCATCACTACTGAATCATTATTGAGTAAGACTTCAGGAACATTTGGTTCGTCAACGAATACATCTAGGCCAGCCCCTGCAATTTTTCCTGCCTTTACTGCATCAACCAAGTCTGATTCATTCACCAATTTACCGCGAGCAATATTGATTAAGAAACCATCCTTACCTAATGCTTCAAGAACCTTGGCATTGACAATACCCTCAGCCTTATCTGCAGCCGCACAAAGAATCAAAGCATCGCTTTGTCGAGCCAACTCAACTAAGTCAGGAATAAATTCATATGGCAAGTCGTCCATTTTCTTTAGGTCGGTATATTGAATTGGGCATCCAAAAGCAGCAGCGCGGGTGGCCACCGCCCGGCCTACGCGACCCATACCAACTATTCCTACGCGCATACCGCTAAAGCGACGTGATAGCGGAATTGCTGTTGGGGATGGGAACTTCACCCAATTACCTGCTCGCACAAATCGATCACCAGAACAAATTCCACGGCAGCTTGCAAGCAAAAGTCCGATTGCCAAATCAGCAACGTCTTCAGTTAATGCGCCAAAGGTTGCCGTAACATGAATACTGCGACTTTTAGCATATGCCAAATCAACAGCATCCGTACCCACTCCATTAACAGCTACTACCTTTAAATTAGGCAACCTCTCCATCAAAGCCTTACTAATCCCTGTATGGCCACCACTGACTACTCCCTGCACATCCTCTGCATGTTTTGCAAGAAATGTATCCTTATCATCAATTTCAAAATACTTATGGACCTCATATAGGTCATTCAGCTTTTGATTTACCGATGGAATCAAAATGGGACTTAATTGTAAGACTGTAGGTTTCATACTTTTCCTTAGCCGCGACCAACGAATGGCATCGCACTCGCCATCACTGTCATATTGAGTACATTTGCCGAGAGAGGTAATGCTGCAATGTAACGAACTGCATCTGCTACATGCTTCACATCCATCATTGGCTCAGGCGCTAGATCCCCATTAGCCTGAAGAACACCTTTAGTCATACGAGCAGACAATTCTGTCAAGGCATTACCAATATCAATTTGACTGGCAACAATATTGAACTTCCTACCATCCAGAGCAATACCCTTGGTTATCCCCGTCACAGCATGTTTACTCGCTGTATAGGGAGTGGTGTAAAGACGCGGTGTATGGGCAGATATTGAGCCGTTATTAATAATTCTGCCACCCTGCGGACTTTGCTTCTTCATGAGTCCAAACTCTGCGCGTGCACAAAGAAATACGCCTGTCACATTTGTATCAATTGCGTTTTGCCATTTTTCAAGCGGCAGCTCATCAATGGTTACTGCAGGGGCATTGACGCCTGCATTATTGAAAGCAACATCTAGGCGACCATACTTTTTTTCAATCTCAGAAAAGAGATTTTCAACACTGACAGGATCGCGCACATCAACGGAAACTGGAAAAGCCTCTTGCCCCATATTCTTGGCTAATTGAGCAACTTCTTGCAAGGGCTCTAATCTTCTGCCCGCTAGCACTACCTTAAATCCATCCTCAAGCAATCCTAAGGCAACTGCCTTACCAATACCACTTCCAGCGCCAGTGACTAATGCAATTTTTGAATTCGACATATTCATGATTCCGATTTATTGAGGACCCATTTTTTTAATGAGCGCAGCCAACTCTTCAACTTCGCTTGGCTTTAAATCAACCAGTGGGGTGCGCACTGGACCAGCATCATGCCCAACGATTTTTGCGCCTGCTTTAATAATGCTGACTGCATAACCAGGATCGCGATTACGAATCTTGAGATAAGGCATAAAGAATTCTTTTAGAATGCGATGCTGCGTAGCCATATCATCTTTAGCTACAGCATGATAAAAATCCATCGCAGTTTTAGGAATGAAATTAAATACGGCGGATGAGTACACTGGTGTCCCCAATGCCTTATAGGCTGCTGCATATACTTCAGCAGTAGGCAGGCCGCCCAGATAGGAAAAGCGATCGCCCATTCTTAAAAAGATGGAAGACATGATTTCGATATTGCCGACCCCATCTTTAAAACCAATCAGATTTGGACAACGATCAGCTAAGATCGCCAATGAATCTGGAGTTAATTTGGTGACATTGCGGTTGTAAACAATGACACCAAATTTCACACTCTTACAAACGGCCTCTACGTGCGCAATCAAACCCTCTTGACCTGTCTCCATCAAATAATGTGGTAACAACAAAATGCCATGCGCGCCTTGGCGCTCAGCCTCTTGTGCACATTCAATTGCAAAACGCGTACTGCCGCCAGCGCCCGCAATAATTGGAACCTTCCCTTTGCAGGTTTGAACTGCAGTCTTAATGATCTCTGGATACTCTTTGCCATCCAATGAGAAGAACTCCCCTGTTCCACCGGCGGCAAATAATGCTGAAGCCCCATAAGGTGCTAGCCATTCCAAACGTTCTGCGTATCCTTTTGGATTGAAATTACCTTGTTGGTCAAAATCCGTTACTGGAAATGACAACAGGCCATCAGAAACGATGGTTTTTAGGTCTTGGGGATTCATACATCTTCCTTCACTATGAGGTTTTGTGATTAATGGTAGCGCTACCAAATTAAGTTAAATGTTAGCGGTACCATTTCGTCTTGTCAAACTTTTTAATGCTAGGGTTTTTACTGAGATCTAAGCGGTATCGCGCTCGATGATGGAGAAACCGACATTTACGATTGGGTCTGAGATCGTTTTACCTTCAGCTCTATCCATGAGATATTTGGCAGCAATCTCGCCGATCTTTCCACCATTAATACGAACGGTAGACAAGGCAGGCAGCATGTCTGCCACAAAGGGCACATCTCCAAAGCCCATTACTGCTATTTGATTGGGTACATTGATCTTTTGTGCCCTAGCTTCTGTTAAAGCGCCTAATGCTAATAGGTCAGAACTGCAAAATACGGCATCAGACTTAGAGGCATTGCTTAAGATCTCAGCCATAGCCTGGCGTCCACTTCGAATAGAGCGCTCAGAACCCACATTAACGATAAAAGGCTTGGGCAATCCAGCCTCAATCGCAGCAGCAAGAAAAGCAACCGTCCTTCGATCCGCCCTTTCATCTCCTGCTCGTATTACAGCAAGCCGCTTTCTACCCTTTTTAATAAAGTACTTAGCAACCGCTAAGCCAATATCTGCATGGGAAAAACCGATTAGCATGTCAATTGGCGTGGGTGTTAAATCCCAAGTTTCAACGACTGGTATTCCTGAAGCCATTAAACGCGTCCGACCTTTACCGGGCTGCATTACGCCGGTTAAGAAAATACCATCTGGGCGCCGACCAATAACCGAATCCAAGAGAAGCTCTTCTCGATCAGCTGAATATGCAGATTGACCCAGCATTAATTGATAGCCCGCATCAAATAAATTGTTATTCAAAGATTCAATCGTTTCATTGAATACGGAAATGACGGTACTTGGAACTACTGCGGCAATGAGCTTACTTCTAGAGGAGGCTAAGCCTCCTGCCATACGATTGGGAACGTAACCAGTGCGCGCTACAGCTTCCTCTACCTTTTTTAATAATTCAGGAGAAACCTGCTCAGGCTTGTTAATTGCTCTAGATGCAGTGATTGGGGAGACGCCAGCCAAACGAGCCACATCATGCAATGTGATAGCCCCACTACCTCGGCGGCTTCGCTTATTTGATTCAATATCACTCATAAAGGTACTTGCATCTCGAATTTGATAGCGCTATCATTTCTGTCATAATCTCACAAAATTACATTTGACGTCAATTTCTTAGGACTAAGTGATGATACCGCTGACAATCAGCATGAACGAGCTCGATAACGTGGCAATTGTTGCCAACGATGGCGGTTTACCTGCCGGCACCACCTTGTCATCCGGCCTCACTCTAAAAGAACATGTCCCCCAAGGTCATAAAGTGGCTTTATTGGATTTGCCTCTTGATGCTCCTGTGATTCGCTATGGCATCCCCATTGGATACGCTGCTCAAGCTATTCCTGCTGGAAGCTGGGTAAGCGAGCTCTTGTTGAAAATGCCTGATGCGCGTGAACTAGACAACCTACCCATCGCAACTGTTAAACCCATACCCCAGGAGCCGCTGGAAGGTTACACCTTTGAAGGCTATCGAAATGCTGACGGTTCAGTTGGTACCAGAAACATTCTTGCAATTACCACTACCGTTCAATGCGTATCAGGCGTGGTTGATTACGCAGTACAACGAATTAAAACGGAGCTACTTCCAAAATATCCAAATGTGGATGATGTGGTCGGAATAGAGCATACCTATGGCTGTGGAGTTGCGATAGATGCCGATGGTGCTGAGATCCCAATTCGCACCCTCAGAAATATCAGCCTTAATCCAAACTTTGGTGGCGAAGTCATGGTCGTGAGCTTAGGTTGTGAAAAGCTCCAGCCCAATCGCCTACTACCTCCAGGTAGCATCCCCATTAACGATCAGCGTGGTAGTGATCAAGAACTTGATGTGGTTTGCCTGCAAGATGATGAACATATCGGCTTCATGTCGATGATTAATTCTATTATGGAATCTGCAAAAGTTCATTTAGAAAGACTGAATGCTCGCAGACGTGAAACAGTTCCAGCTAGTGAGCTCGTAGTTGGAGTTCAATGTGGTGGCAGCGATGCCTTCTCGGGCGTGACAGCAAATCCTGCAGTAGGCTTTTGTACTGATCTTTTAGTAAGGGCCGGCGCCAGCGTGATGTTCTCTGAGGTTACAGAAGTGAGAGATGGTATTGATCAGCTCACTTCCAGGGCCACTACACCAGAAGTGGCTCAAGCCATGATCGATGAAATGGCTTGGTACGACGCATATCTAAAACGAGGCAAAGTAGATAGAAGCGCAAACACCACTCCAGGGAACAAAAAAGGCGGCTTATCCAATATTGTGGAAAAAGCCATGGGATCAATTATCAAATCAGGGACATCACCAATCTCTGGCGTTCTTTCTCCCGGCAATAAGCTAAAACAAAAAGGATTAATCTTTGCAGCCACTCCAGCGAGTGATTTCATCTGCGGAACCTTGCAGTTGGCAGCAGGCATGAATCTGCATGTCTTTACTACTGGCCGAGGAACACCTTATGGATTAGCCGCTGTACCTGTTATTAAAGTTGCCACCAGAACTGATCTAGCGCGTCGCTGGAATGATCTGATGGACATTAATGCAGGAAAAATTGCTGACGGCACTGCAACCATTGAAGATATTGGTTGGGAAATGTTTCACATGATGCTGGAGGTTGCTAGCGGTCGCAAGAAAACATTTGCAGAGCAATGGAAGCTGCACAATTCGATTTCTTTATTCAATCCTGCGCCTGTAACCTAAATTCTTATGCTACCTACCAAACCATATTTAACGCAGGTCCATGTCCAAAAGATTTTGGATTCAGCCAATCAATATGCTACTGAAAAGGGGCATATTGTTGCAATAGCAGTTTGCGATGATGGCGGTCATCTTCTTGGGCTAATTCGACGGGATGGCTGTCAGCCAGTATCTTCATATTTCGCACAAGAAAAAGCACGAACTGCGGCTATGGGTAAGCGAGAGACCCAAGTCTATGAAGAAATGATTAACAAAGGACGGCACGCCTTTTTATCTGTACCTCATTTATCAATGATGCTAGAAGGCGGCGTCAACATCGTAGTGGATGGACATACAATCGGCGCCGTTGGTGTATCGGGTGTAAAGAATATGGAAGACAGCAATACCGCAAAAGCAGGAATTGCTTCAATCTTAAGTTAATTGCAGCAATTCAAAATTAGATAATCCCCAAGCAATCGCACACTCAATCGCACAGTCATTTTTTAGCCTTGTAGACAATTGATTTATATGGGATTTTGAAGAGCCACGACTTCTTTTAATCCGTTGGTCGCGAGTTCGAATCTCGCCCGACCCACCAAGCATTACTAAGCCTCGCTTCTGCGGGGCTTTTTTATTAGCTCCATCATCCCTCTAAATAGCTCTTACAGGCATTTTTTAGGGTCATTTATTGGTTATGAAAGCAACCCTAAATCCATTAAAATAAAGACATGCGTGCTAACCTTGCCACAGAATCTCAAGTACGCCAATACAACGTTTCCAACGCTCTGGCTTCCGCTCGGGTTGAGGGCTTTACTCCAACTAAGCAGCTAGAGCAAAACCTCACTGATTATGTTGCTGGCAAAAAGAGTATTGCACAATTGATAGAAGAAATCAAACAAGGTTATGCTAAAAATCCACTGAAATAATGTCTGCAATGAATAAGAAGATAATCATTATTGCTGGACCAAATGGGGCTGGTAAAACTACCTTTGCCAAGAACTTCTTGCCGCAAGAAGCGCATACATTTCGTTTTATTAATGCCGATCTGATTGCTGCTGGTTTAGCACCATTCAATCCTGAATCTGTGTCATTTAAAGCTGCGCGCTTAATGCTAAATGAATTAAACGAATACACCAAAGCTGGTGAGAGTTTTGCCTTTGAAACTACCCTATCCGGGACCCATTACCTTCAACGTATTGAGGAGTGGAAAGATTTGGGTTACGCCGTAAAGCTCTGGTTTATTGCGCTCAGCTCCCCTGAATTGGCAATTTCTCGTGTAGCAGAGCGTGTGGCACAGGGAGGGCACAATATTCCTGATGAGGTGATTCTGAGGCGCTACAAAGCGGGATTAGATAATCTATCTAAATATCAAAAAGTTGTAAAATCGTGGGTATTGTTAAATGGTGACAAAACACCACCCGAACAAATAGATCAAGGTTAGCCATGACTGCTCCTAACAAAGACATTCGCAATTCTCTGGATCCCGATATCGCCGGATCCTACAACGCTATGCAACGAGCGGGTCAAGCAGCAATCGACTTGGCAATCCAAACTAATACAGCAATCGTAACTACTGTTGATGGCAAGATTGTTCGGATCACGGCTGCTGAGCTGATTAAACAGCGCCAACTTACCGCCTAAGTACCGTTGGTCGCGAGTTCGAATCTCGCCCGACCCACTAGCAATACGAAGCCCCTGAATGAAAGTTCAGGGGCTTTTTCCTTTGCCAGCAAATACAACGTCTATCTGCTTCCCAATTCAACCCTCGAGTTCATCGTTCTAATCAGTGTTATTTTATAAAAATCATGCTATAATGTAATCATGCAGCATGAATATAGGAGAATACCATGGGCGCAGTCATAGATCATCAGGTTATTAAATCCATTGGATCCAGTGGGCAGATCTCACTTGGCAAAGAGCATGCAGGTCGTCAGGTTTTAGTTGAAAACCCAGAGCCTGGTGTTTGGGTTATTCGCACCGCTACTGTTATTCCAGACAATGAAAAATGGATGCATACACCCGCGGTTAAAAAGAATTTAACCGCTGCCTTAGCTTGGGCACAAAAAACACCTGCAAAAGCAACTGATCTCTCTAAATTAAAAATGGCTAAAGCTCATGGCGCGAAACGTAAAGCCTGAGTTATTAGTTGAACTGGATCTCAATAGCCCAACCTTTCAATCTACTTGGAATAGCCTAGAGCTCATAGAGCAAGAAAAAGCAATTGCTACTTTTGAAAAAATCACGCAATTAACCTGGAACCAAGTCTATCGTGACAAGGGTTTGAAATGGGAAAAGATTCATAGTATTCAGGCACCCAAAGGGATTGAAATACTTTATTCGTTTCGAGTCAGTAAATCGATTCGTGGGATCGGCTTTAGAGAAGATCACTTTTTGAGGGTCTTATTGATTGAACCAGATCATGATGCGGCTTATGGAAAAAAATAATCTTCCAAAAGAGCGCTCTACACCTATCCCAAGCAAAGACGTGTGTAATTCGTCAGATCCTGATATTGCTGGATCCTACTATGCTATGCAACGCGCTGGTCAAGCGGCAACCAACTTCGCAATCCAAACGAAGACTGCAATCGTGACCACGATTGACGGCAAGATTTTCCGCATACCGGCTGCAGAACTCATCAAACAACGCCAACTGACTTTCTAATCTTCTGTTGTTTAAAAAAAGTGCTCGCACACTCAATCGCACGCCTGTTTTAAGCTCCCGCTAAGTCTTGATTTACATTGGGTTTTGAAGAGACATAACTGCTTTTAATCCCTTAGTCGCGAGTTCGAATCTCGCCTGACTCACCGGTTATTCAAAAGCTACCCTCGGGTGGCTTTTTCTTTCATCTTTATTCATCTTGTTCAGATACTAGGGATACCTTCTACCTACTGTCGACGTTGCCAAAATGGCTGATCAAGCCATCGGGTCTGAATACTATAGTAGTAATCTCGTTGTACTGTATAGGCGTCCCACAGTTGTTGTTGCTGCTGCTGATACTGTTGAATATATTGATTGCTAGAACCTAAGACAACAGGGCCTTGAGCTGATTCAGATAATGCGTAATGAATCAAGTGGCCAGCTTGACTTGCCGTTCTAAGCGCTTTATCAATCCCTTGCGATGAAAGAGGATCATAAGCTTGTGCCGAATCCCCGACCGCCATCCAGGCATCTCCACAGAACTCACGTAGGCGTTGGCTATTAGCAGGAGCTCCACGAATGGTGCTTATCGACTTATACCCTTTTTCTTTTAGTAAAGATTGAATTTGAACCGACTCATTTAAGAGTTGCTCAAAACCTTGTTGAGTTCCGGCCTGCCTTCCCTCTGATAAGTCCCTATCAGTATGAAATACTACTAAGCGCTCGCATTGATTTCCATTATCGCTTGGCAAACGACTTGTGTACCACCAACCACCAGCCACTGCTTCGATTCGGGTAAATTGGTCGTCGTCTTGACACTCCTTTGAGAACCATTGCGCATAAGCAAATAATTGGTCTTCATTTTCTACCATGGGAACACCCAATAACTTAGCAACAACTGCTCGACGGCCAGAACAATCCACTAGATATCGCGCACGGCACTGTTGCACTTTGGATGAGGATCGGAATGTTAGTCTCCAGTTACTAGAATGCGCAACACTAAAAGTACAGCATTCAAGGCTCAAGCCTTCTGCAAAAGATGCGCCTACCGCTACTGCGCGCAATCGCAATACCCTATCAAAAGCGAGTCGATCAACACATAAGCCATAACCGGTTGTAGTGAAGAAGAAATCTGTATGGTCAATCTGTTCACTAGACCAAGAGGAAATGTTGCCGGCCGTGCGATACAGTCCTAGAGTTTGGTGATCAGTTTCTTCTAGGTTGCCCACAAAGTGCTGCACTAAATCAACAGAAGCTGGTGGGAGCGATTCGCCTAGCTTGTATTTACGGGTAAGCTGGTCATCCACTAAAAGTACACTTTGACCCAAGCTTGCCAAGGTTATGGCTGTTGCTGCTCCCGCTGGCCCAGCGCCAACGATGACTACATCCCATACTGCATCATCTATATCAACCTGGTTCGACGCCACGAATTATTTATTTTTGATTGGTGGCCGATTTAATACTGGGCTGCGTTCTTGCTCAGTGAAGACTATTGCACCGTTGTCCTTAACAAAACTGCCATCCTTAGCTTTGAGAGGGAGCACCATTCCTAGTTTTGACCATGCATAAGCCATTTGATTAAACCCATCTACATCAGAAAGGGGTTCACCGGCAGCATCATACCCACGGAACCACTCTCTATAGGTTCGAGTTTTTGTTTTCTGGTCATACTGAAAAACAATATCGGGGCGCTGTGTTGGCCACCATGCATTATTACAAGACCAGAAATCACCATGCCACGGGCTTGACATATAGGCAGCCAAAGAACCAGGTTCCATATTCTTATTCACACGAAATGCTTCAGCAAAAAATGCTCGATAGATGATGAGATAAGGGAATTCGATCCCAGGATGAAAACCTCCGCCAATCGTAGGCTCTAGTGCTGAATTATCTAGTGCATGTGGCTGATCCTTTAATGGTAAATTTTCCAGTGGTACCGGCTTTCGAAGCACTCCAACTTCAAAATTTCCATCCGCCCAATCCTGAATGTGCTTTAACTGTATTTCAGTAAGCGCTAAAAATTGATTTGGGAAATTGTTACCAAGCTGCTGATTTTGGGCTGGCTTACCTGCCGTACCCCATAACAAGGGCATCAACTTTTCCTGCTCTTCTCGCCGGAACTCTGTATTCTTCCAACTTGTTGGACGCTGTGGTGGTGGTGGCTGCAAGGAATCAACAAGTCGCCCATTTTTACCAGCGGGATGGCGCATGAGCTTATAAACCATTTGTCTTAAGGCTTTGCTATTTTCCGAGGGGTCTATAAAAGCTGTCATATAAGACTCACTTAGGATATTGCCCGGCTGATAAGGTCCATGTGCTGAATTCTTATGCGCCTTAGTAACGCCTGATGCATCAGCGCTAACCCACCCATAGTTCACTGCTTTAGTAAAAATAGGGTAGACATCTCGGTAAAAGTTAGTCTTCTTTCCTGCATTAGGATATGCCTCAGGAAAAGTTTCATATACCCGATCCGCGATCGATACAACGTGATACATGTATGGAGAAAACTTTGGTGGCGCTGTGATAATCCATGCCCCCGAATGAGGATTTCTAGTTCCATCGTCTGAAGCAGACTTCACGTTATCGCGCGTACTTAAAACGGTGCCATTCTTCAGCGTCACCGTTACATCAATTTCACCACCGCAGGTATCATCCCACCAGCCAGGAACGTTGAAGTAAGCAAACTGATTAGTCAGTGGGTTTTTGCCACCCTCAGGACCATTCGGAGGATTTATAAATTCACTTGGATTCGATAACGCTACTTTTGGCGTCGTGACACACTCACCTTTACCTGGCGCAGCAATAAACAGCAGACGATCCTCTGAATCGAGTCGTAACTGCCCCAACTCAATACCTTTAGCAGCCTTGTATGTAACCTCTACATCTTTTGAGCTATCTTTTGGCGTAAAACCTTCGAAACGTAATTGACCAGGTAAAACACCCTTTTCGATGCCAGTAAAAATATCACCTCTCATTACAACGGGACCACTCTGCCCCGATGAAATCGTCTGCACACCTGGATCAATAATTAACTTATCACGCTCAATTGGCTTTTTACCGGCCTGAATGGACGGATTGCGCAGCTTATCAGGGTCAAAAAGATATGCTCCCTGGAAAGCGTAATTAGCAGCCTTCATATTTCGTACATGTACACGCCAGCGCAGTGATTGCACAAGCTCGGATTTTCCTGTGAGTTCACCAATGACATTGTCATTGGCATCATAGGCATACACTCGGTATCGCTGCGCCTGACGCTTCAATCGCAACTTGCCGTCACGATAACTTCCCCCCTTGGGGCCGGGACCTTTGCCACCTCCTGGATCGACAACTAAGCCTGGAGCTTCTGGGCCAATAAAAAATTCGTCACTATCACCTAAGCGCGCCATTCCAATGCCGGGATGAATGCGAATACGTTTAATTTTTTCGGACACCGCTTGTCTCCTAAATAATTTATTTGCTACTGATCAAGCAGGGATAAAGAAGCCTTAATTACTTAAGGAGGATTTGATGATTTTCCAATCTAATAGATTGACTGAAGTAACGGTATATTGATTGCCAGAATTTTCGATCTTGGCCGAGGTCGATGAGCCAGTCATGGAATAGGATAGCAATGAGAACCCACCGCCAAAACTTGCTTTAATAGATTTTTCAATAGCAGCCCTGCCAGCAGAAGAAGAGTTTGAACTACCACTGGCCGCAATGACGAAGCCAGATCCAAAATAGGCAAAAGTAGCTGCGCAAGCCCCCACAAAATCTCTACGCTTCAAATTCATGCCCAACCCCCCTGAATACTTTGTGCCAAATGTAAATATATATGATATTTAGTACATTCTATGACAAATTTTTACCGGTAGGATTAGGCCACTACAAAGTGAGATTAAGTTCAGCTACCCCATTGAAGTCACCCTACCTACCAGTAAATAGGGATCACAGTATTGTGGTCCCTTTTCTTTTGTTCTGGGCTAGCATTTTTGGTTAAGGTCTACTAAACAAAAGTCTTATATCCTGATCGCATAAGTTAGCAATCTGGGGGATCATCTTGATGGGCTTATGAAATAAAGAATCACCTCTCTATGGAGTGATTCTTTATTTGAATCAATAGTTTCTATTGTTTTTTACCAATCCAGCAAGCAGCAACCTTAGGTTTTGACAGTTGAACATAACAGTTCTGAATAGTAGTCGAGTCAATAATTTTAAAAGCATGTGTACCATCGTCGTCCACCATTACCCCGCCTTGGAAATCAGGGGTAATAGCGCCAAGAATGGCCTCTTTATGAGTGCTAGTTGACAGTGTCCCGGAAAAATTTATGCCATCTTGGCGATTAATAACTAGATTGAATGGTACTTTATTGAAAGTAATTTCCTTATCTGCTTTATTGGGGATGATATGGTGTGCTGCGCTACCCATAACAGTTGCATTGAATGTGCCAGTCCAGGTACCAATCATATTTGGAGCATTCTGAGAAAATACCAAGGTCGGAACAAAGCCAAGCAGTACTATTAATTTACTAAATTTCATTTATTTATCCTGTTAAGTAAAAGCAATTTGTTTCTGACGAAAAAATTTCATCGTAATCTATTTCAAGATCCCAGAAATTGCTCTTGGCACCTAAAACCAAGAGAGAGGCCTAATGACTTGCTTAAGAGCTTACCAAACTATAAGGTAAGCGGCCTACTGGCTAAAAGAAGCTGATTATTAAATGCACTAGGTGGTTTTGGTGTTTCTTGGTAGCCCGTGGTGGAGTCAACCTAGCTCGATGATGATTTATCCGTTTGAGTATTGAGGATTAAAAGTGAGGAATAGGGTAATGCCAATACCAGCTAAAAATAACACTGAGGAAATGAAATTAATTACTTTTGCCCTGCGAGCCAAACACTCACAACGGAGCAATCCAACGATAGCCAATAATACTGAGAGAACAGCCAAGATAGATAAGTTAATAAATAATAGAGTTACATAATTCCAAAACCCAGTGGCTCCCGGTACTAAATCTTGATGAACAATGTATTGCTCCTTGGCGGCACCAAAGACGCCTACAAAAAAAGCTCCAATCCAATTAGCCCATAAGGATACATAAAGAGAAATAGTAGCAATCTTCTTTGAAAAAGGGGGCAAGGTTAATTGGGGCCACATCCAGGCAAACGCAAAAAATACTAGAGCCTGAATAACGCCAATTACGTGAGCCTGTAGAAGGCCGATTTGAGCAATTGCGTATGGCGAGTAAATGGGGGCCAATAATCCAAGCATCATCATCAATAGACCCGAGATTAAAAAATTTCTATTAAATTGAAAATGCATTTTTTGCCTTAATTTTGAAAGTTGAATTCTTTAATACTAGACTAAAGACTTATTCGCACAAAGAAAAACCACCCTTGGGTGGCTTTTCTTATATTGCTTAACTGAATGAGTTAGCAATGAAGAATGCTTTTGGAACTGGCGTACACCACACTACACCATCGCCCGTTTGCCCCGTCTGGCATATTGCCACTATCTTATCCATGAGCGCTGAAGCTATTTCTGCATTACAAACAATTTCTATCCGCATCTTGGCTGAATAATCAGTCAACTCATCTTTGATAGTTGTTTTATTAGTCTTAGAGGGGGCGCTACAACCCTCTACTTTTG
>Ga0194038_1000783_pt1 | contig 13863 bp, 11 predicted proteins | sample JunL226m_MetaG_FD_148630 | JGI IMG/M metagenome (GOLD analysis project Ga0194038, IMG submission 148630) | Anoxic zone freshwater microbial communities from boreal shield lake in IISD Experimental Lakes Area, Ontario, Canada - Jun2016-L227-6m | ecosystem: Environmental > Aquatic > Freshwater >...
TGTCACACCCGTTCCCATCCCGAACACGGAAGTTAAGCTCTTCAGCGCCGATGGTACTGCCAGGGAAGCTTGGTGGGAGAGTAGGACGCCGCCGAAAATCTTATATAAAGCCTGTCATCGAAAGATGACAGGCTTTTTTTGTTGAGTCCTACATCTTTTTCTTGTTGTAATGTCTTGAGTCCCATCAAAACGCCTATTGGCTTCTGTCCTAACAGCTCATTTTGACTCCTCATTTTAACCGACATGCAATACCTTGATATTTTCGGGGGTGTATGGCATAATGAGACGATTATCACACCATAACCTGAAGGAATGGATGAAAAATGGAAGATCGCTATAAGCCAGATATTATTGAATCCAAATGGCGGAAGTCGTGGGAAGATGTAAAAATTTATAAGGTTTCGGAAGATGCAGAGAAAGAAAAATATTATCTTCTTGAAATGTTTCCATATCCGTCCGGAAAGATACATATCGGGCATGTTCGAAATTATACTATCGGCGATGTCGTGGCCAGATATAAACACATGAAGGGGTTTAATGTCCTTCATCCCATGGGATGGGACGCATTTGGCATGCCTGCGGAAAACGCGGCTATCGCTAATAAGACTCATCCTGCAAGATGGACTTATGATAATATTGATGCCATGCGGCTGCAACTCAAGCAGATGGGGTTTTCCTATGACTGGGATCGTGAAATCGCCACATGCAGACCCGAATATTACCGCTGGGAACAATGGCTCTTTTTAAAGATGTATGAAAAAGGAATGGCATACCGGAAAGAATCCTATGTGAACTGGTGCGAGCCATGCCAAACGGTTCTGGCCAATGAACAGGTTGAGTCCGGGATGTGCTGGCGATGTGGAAAGCCGGTGCGACAGAAAAAACTGGCGCAATGGTTTTTCAGAATTACGGATTATGCAGATGATCTTCTGGTTCATTGCGATCTGCTTCCAGGATGGCCGGATAAAGTGGTCGCCATGCAGAAGAATTGGATCGGAAAGAGTGTTGGCGCCGAGATTCGCTTTGCTGTTGAGAATTCATCCGAGCAGATTGTGGTATTTACAACCCGGCAGGACACGATATTTGGTGCAACGTTTATGTGTCTGGCGCCCGAGCATCCGATGGTTCAGAAATTGTCGAAAGGCACAATCCAGGAGCAGCCTGTCAATGCTTTTGTCGAGCGGATATCCATGCAGGACAGATCCAGTAAAGGAGTTGAATCTTACGAAAAAGAAGGCGTTTTCACTGGCGCATGGTGTATCAATTCGCTCAGTGGCGCAAGAATGCCTGTTTATACTGCCAATTTTGCATTGATGGGATATGGCACCGGAGCCGTCATGTCGGTTCCGGCCCATGATCAGCGGGACTTTGATTTTGCCAGAAAGTATGGGCTTGACATCATCGTGGTGGTAAATCCGGATCAGAATCTGGACCCAACCATAATGACCGAAGCATATCCCGGTGATGGCGTGATGATCAACTCAGGCGATTTTGATGGCCTGAAAAACACTCTGGCGATTGAGTCAATTGCGGATTATCTGGAAACCCATAACCTGGGAAAGCGCACCATCAGTTTTCGACTTCGCGACTGGGGGATATCACGACAGCGCTATTGGGGAGCGCCCATTCCGATGATTCATTGCGATGACTGCGGTATTGTTCCGGTTTCCGAATCCGATCTTCCTATTGTTTTGCCAGAGGATGCTGATCTTCTGGAGGGGGGGCGGTCTCCACTGCCAACCCTTGATTATTTTGCCAGAACACCCTGTCCGAAGTGCGCCAGTCCTTTCGCCCGAAGAGAAACCGACACAATGGATACATTTGTGGAATCTTCGTGGTATTTTCAGCGATACTGCAGTCCGGACTATCATGAAGGGATGTTCGATCCCAAGGCGGTTGACTACTGGATGCCTGTTGATCAGTACATCGGCGGTGTGGAACACGCCATCCTGCATCTTCTATATTCCCGGTACTATACACGTGTTCTTCGGGATATTGGACTGATCACCTACAAAGAGCCATTTACCCGGCTGCTGACCCAGGGAATGGTCTGCAAGGAAACTGTTCATTGTCCCACTCATGGTTATTTGTTCCCGGATGAATCCACTGAAGGCAAAGATCGGCGGTGTAAACGCTGCGATCAGGCAGTTGTCATCGGCAGAGTAGAGAAAATGTCCAAATCCAAGAAGAATGTTGTCGATCCCAATATACTGCTGGAAAAATATGGCGCAGATACGACCCGGCTGTTTTGTCTGTTTGCCTCTCCGCCCGAGAGAAGTCTGGAGTGGAACGAGCAGGGTGTTGAGGGCTGTTATCGGTTTTTGAACAGGGTTTGGCGGCTTTGTGCAGTGTGGATGCCATATATTCAGCCTGTGATAGCCTTTGACGGGCCCATGGATGATCTCGAACCGGAGCTTCGGGATCTGTACAAAAAAATTCACCACACGATATACAAAGTCACTAATGACATTGAGGATCGGTTTCATTTTAATACAGCCATCAGTGCGGTTATGGAATTGGTCAACATGCTGTACGGATTTTCGGTTGATGAAAGATCGCCTGCAAAAACAAGCCTGTATCGGCTCGCCATTGAATCGGTTGTCTTGTTGCTTTCTCCGGTTACACCGCATATCGCCGAAGAAATCTGGTCTGAACTTGGAAAGCCCAGCATATTCAAGTCATCTTGGCCAATACATCGTCCTGAAGCGCTGATAAAGGATATGCTGCTTGTTGTGGTTCAAATTAACGGAAAACTGAGAAGTAAATTCAGCGTTGCGGCGGATGCCGACGATGCTGTTATTGAACAACTGGCTTTATCCGACGAGCGGGTTCAAAAAATGATCGACGGAAAGCCCATCAGAAAGGTTGTCGTTGTTCAGAAAAAGCTGGTGAATATTGTAATATGATAGCATTACCGTCTAAAAATAAATATATCATTCTGCTTCTAATTGGATTGTTGCCTGTTCTGTGGAACTGCTCATATCGATTTTCTGGTACCGGCTCATTGCCATCCGATATAACGCGGATATATGTTTCCGTGATCGAAAACAAAACATCAGATTCTGGAATCGAAAAATATATCACTGATGACTTGATAAATGAATTTATCTTGAGAAAAAAAGATGTGCTGAGCAGGCAGGAAGATGCGGAAGGGATATTATCTGGAAGCATTGAGTATATTCGAGATACTCCCATTGCACATAGCTCCCAAAGTAAATCCACACAGCGTCGGGTTGTTCTTGGAATTGTCCTGAAACTGGTGGATCAAAAAGGGAAAAAAATATGGGCTGTGAATGGAATCAACGCCAACGAAGCCTACAAGGTTACGGAAGACAAAACACTGACAGAGCAGAATAAAAAAGCAGCGATCCAGGTTCTTTCAAAGCGGCTGGCGGAAAAAATATATAACCGGTTGACGGACGATTTTTGACAACAACGCAAAAGACCAGAAACGCACTTATCTGCATTCCTGGTCTTTTACGCGAGGATTAGTAAGTCCGAACGCCATTGAAAATGGCGGAAAAGACAGAATTACTCTGCATTTCCTATTGAATTCAAAAGTTTAGACATTCTGGATATCTTTCGTGCCGCGGTATTGGGGTGGAGGCAGCCTTTCTTGGCAGCTTTGTCAATAATCGATTTTGCGTTATTCAGGTCAGCCGTCAGATCCTTGCCTGACGGGTGAGCCACTGCAGCACGAATATCTTTTATGACGGATTTTACTCTTGTTTTGGTGGACTTGTTTCTCATCCTGCGATCTTCACTCTGTCGTGCACGTTTTAAAGCGGACTTGTGATTTGCCAAAGAATTCTCCTTTTTTATCAGCTATCAGAATATTATCTTCTTAAATTCTTGTAATTTACAGAATATTCAGTGGGTTGTCAAGCAATAATATCATGAAACGAAAGCTAACTGCTTGCGCTTAGTGGTTGCCGCTTGGCTTTCCAAATTTCATGTTGGTTAAATAGATGCCGGTGCTTACCAGAATGGCGCCGATCAACAAAGACAGGGTCAATGGCTCGTTCAGCAGAAAAAAAGCCAGAACGACTGCGGACAGTGGTACGACATTGATGAACAGTCCGGCTTTTGTCGGTCCAATTTTTTTTATCCCCTCATAATACCAGACAAATCCCAGAACCGTTCCAAAAAATCCCAGATAGAAAAGTCCCAGCCAAGTGATGCCTGAATATGACGGAAGAAAAGTCCACAAGCCTTCCAGCATCGCCGGAATAATTAATGTCGCAGTTCCTGCAAGGGATGAATAACAGATTGAGACCAGCGGGGAAATTTTACCCAGGACAGATTTTCCGATCAGCGAAAAAGAAACCCAGCTTAGCACACATCCGAAAATGTTCAGCTCTCCCCATTCAAGATGTCCCTGAAAGAGGTGAAGGGGGTTGCCCCTGGATATAACGGTCATCGCGCCAATTACGGACAATAGAATTCCGATAATCTTGATGGGCGTCAGTTCTTCCTTAAAAAGGATGGAGGAGAGAAGTGAGATCATCACCGGATTTAGCGCAATAATCAGCGCTGCGCGTCCGGCGTCAATGGACTGAAGTCCCTTGAAAAAGAAAACATTGTAAGCAAAAACTCCGGTCAGTCCCAGAAGAAAGATCGGTAAAACCAGAGATCTCTCAATTTTTGGTAATTTCCCCTCAACTTTCCAGGTAATCAGAATCAGAAATGCGGAGGCGATGGCAAACCGCAGAAACGCGGCGGAAAAGGGCTGCACATCCTGAGCAACGATTTTTCCGGCAATAAATGTTCCGCCCCAGAACACTGCTGTCAATATGAGTTTGATGTAGGTCAGCATAAACTATAAAAAATCCCAGTACTCTTTCAACCACAAAATCAATGACTGTATCGATGCAGCCACCGCGTCCCGTGGTTTAGCTATAAATTATTTTTAAACCACGAAATACACGAAATACACGAAACATGTAGGGGCGACCGGCCGGTCGCCATGCCTTTATTGATCATGCGGGTTTACTGCGAGGTTATACGCGCGAATGGCTTCCTCGGTTAATAGGTCTTCCTGTCCGGTATAGCGGGGAGAATGATGAAAAATGGTAAATTGTCGGACTTTCGCCATGGCCGCCAGGGTTCCTGCCTGCCATGCGGTCAAGTGATATTTGTCTTCGGCAATTTGTCTGTGGGCTTCCAGGAAAGTAGCCTCAATAAAGAGATGGTCTGATCTTCTGGCCAAATCCACCATTTTTTCGATGTTGGTGTTGCTGAAAACCGCATCAGTGATATATGTGACTTTCTGTCCCGGAGTAGTGGTGGCGATTTCCATGCTGAGATACCCAAGTGCATAAGATATGTGGCGATCCGGGTGTTTTGCATCAAACAACTGAAAGATGGATGATGGATCACTGCCGGTAAACAGCGCCTGCTTGAAATCCGTGATCCACGGGCCGACTTCAAGGCCCATGGATTCAAGGCGATCTTTTTTGATGTTGACATGAAATTTTTCTTGAATGGAAAAAGCCAGGCAGGGAATTTCATGATCCAGGATTACTGTGGAAATGATCCATCCGGGCGTTTCGACCAGAACTGTGTTAAACGGTTCAACCACAGGTGTTTCCGGCAGGAACCGATTCTGGCAGGAAAACCGACAGCGGATGAGGCTGTCCGGGTGGATTTCGGTAATGTTCAGCGAAAAGGAATTGTCATAGCGATTCACAAGGTTCCAGGAATAACCGGCCAGCTTGCCCGCTACATTGTTGATAAATCCTTGTGGCCCATAAAGCGAAAGGGTCTTGTTTCGGCCCAGAAACAGTCGAATCAGCCTGTCAAATCCGGAAAAATGGTCCATGTGGGTATGGGTAACAAAAACATGGCTGATTTTAAGGATGTCTTTGGAGGAAAGGGAATCAATCTCGCCAAGATCAAACAAAATTGCATATTTTTCAAAGATAAAGTCAATATAAAGACCCGGATCATCAAACGGTCCATTGATCAGACGTGAATGGAGCGAAGGGCGCATGGTTATGGCAGGAATTTTGTTACCTGTTTGTTGATGCAGCCATAAATATCTTCATCCGAGCCAAAAACATCCACGACATCCCTGTGGTTGATCAATTGTTCAATGACGAATGCGGTTAGATACAGGCTGACCACATGGGGCTGTGCTGCAACATGTCTGAAGGGGGAACACTGAAAGTCAATGTCAAAATCATCCGCATGAATGATTTTCTCTATACTCTTGCCAATTTGCTGTTCAAGGCTTGTTTTGTTCGTGGTTTCGATCAGTTTTTTCTCGATCAATTTCATGGCGATTGCATTGGAAAGCGGTTCTATACAGTCGTTGAGTCCGCTGATGGCTTTTCTCCGCCCATGTTCTTTTGAGGACTCAATTTTGGACAGGATGTTGGATTCTCGAGTGCTGGGCCGAAATACTTTAGCCATGGGACGCCGCCTTTTTTATAAATGGTTGACTGATATGGGACGATGATACATTTTGATGACTTCTGTTAAACAGTATTTGTATGATGCGATATCAGGCATTTTGATAAATCATTGTGTTTTTGACTGATACGAGTTTATCATCAGTCCGCATAATAGATTCGCTTATATGTGATTGCAAGGAAAATATGGCATCTTCAACAAGAATTTGTGGGGTGCGATTTCCATTCCAGAAATTCCAGCGCAACCGATATATCATTTCCTGTATCTCCGACACCATCGGCAGAGGTGAATCAACGTTGAACTGAACCGCCGCAATGCCTGCGCAGGATGATCTGTCTGATGGTCTGTCTCCGGGTTTTAGCACCATCCGACGGGTGTTTCTTCCGACAATTCCGGATGAAACGATGTGAATGTTTTTCGATAGAAATAACGGTTCGGGGTTTGCGGTTCCATAAGGTTTCAAAGATTCGATCTCATCAATGAGGTTCGGGGTGATGTCTCGGATATCCAGAATGCCGTCAACGACCATTTCCGGGACGAGCAGTTCCCTGGATATCTGGCTTTCGGCCATCTGGATAAATCGGCTTTGAAATTCCGGAATCCTTTCTGTTGAGATTTCCAGTCCAGCGGCTGCGGCGTGGCCTCCGAAACCGATCAGGCAGTCTGAGCATGCCTTAAGCCCCTGATAAAGATTGAATCCGGGGATGCTTCTTGACGAACCTTTGCCGTTTCCGTTTTGAGTAGAAATCAGGACGACGGGACGGAAAAACTGGTTAACCAGTCTGGATGCAACAATTCCCAGAATACCGGCCGGCCAAGCTGCATCAGCCATTACCAGCGCACCTGCATGAAGGTATTCTGGTTCATTTTTAAGCCGTAGATGGATATCATCCAGGACGAGCTGCTCGACAGAACGCCTTTCACAATTCAGCGCATTCAGCGTTTCGGCCAGCTTCAGCGCTTTTTGGCTATCACGCGCCAGCAGCAGGTGAGCCGCTGTCTTTGCATGAGCCATTCTTCCTGCCGCATTCAACCGGGGGGCCAGTTTAAAAACGATATCTTCGGAATTCATAAAAGGGCGGTGAATCCCGCTGATTTCTATCAGGGATTGAATGCCGGGGCGCGGTCCCGAATTGATGAGATTGATTCCGCCATTGACAAGTATCCGGTTATCGCCGGTCAGGGGAACCATGTCTGCAACTGTGCCCAGCGCCACAAGGTCGCAGGCGTTTTTTAAATTGGGTTCATTACGGGATGTCCAGAACCCCCGTTCCCGAAGATATTTGCGCAGGCTGATAACCAGAAAAAATGCGACACCGACACCTGCCAGATTTCGTACACCGGAGGGGCAATCGCTTCTTTTTGGATTGATCACTGCCAGAGCTTCAGGCATGGGATTTGAGATCGAGTGATGATCGGTAATGATAACATCAATTCCGGCCTGGCGCGCCATGCTGACGGCCTCATGGCTGCTTGATCCGCAATCCACTGTAACAATGAGATTGATGTTGTTTGAGATGGCTGGATCGGTGATGTGGTTGGGTTTCAGCCCATATCCTTCGGTTTCACGATGTGGAATGTAGAAGGATACCTTGGCACCGACGGTATTCAGAAATTCTGTGACCAGGACCGTTGCTGTGACCCCGTCCACATCATAGTCCCCAAAAATCAGGATGCGTTCCTGTCGCAGAATTGCGTCATATATGCGGCTGACGGCCTTATCCATATCCTTCATAGCGAATGGATCCGAGAGCTGGTGGAAAGACGGGGTCAGAAAACGATCCGCCATGGCCGGGGAGTCGATGCCCCGGTTTACCAGAAGGGTTGCGACTACAGAGCTGCATTTGAGATGATTGCAGAGGCGATTGACCACGTCGGTCTTTGGTTGAAGAACATTCCATTGTTTCATACAAAGGCATATAGCGGATATTTGGTTTTTCAACAACTCAAAATTGCGATAATGAAATTCAGAACGGCTTTTCTTTGCCCGTTTTTATTCTAATTCTCACAAATTCATGCGGTCAGCAGTATATGTTAGACGCAATTCGAACCGCTGCTCCTCGACTTCTGTCCCCCACTGGGAGCCACGATGTTGTTCAACGAGTACAAATCCTGCTTGTTCATAGAGATGCCTTGCTGCATGAAGACCCTCAAAGGTCCAGAGGTAAATGCGCGGATATTGTTTAATACGACAGAAGTCTATGGCTACGTTAATAAGTTGATTACCCACTCCTTGTCCACGGAGCGCATCGGAAATGATGAACCATCTTAGATGCGCTCCTTCTTGCGCTGCGTGAGCCCCGTCGATTGCGATACTGCCTTCGACGCGACCGTTGATCGTGACAGTCCATAATCCATCACGTTGATCGTCATAGCGATTAATGAACTCCGCAAGTCCACCTGCTACTTTGGCTTCGAAAAATGCACCAAAACCCCAATGGGCATGATAATACGCGCCATGCAATTCAACCACACGGCCGATTGCACCTGGAACATAGCCTTTGCATATCTCAATCTCATTCATACGCGGTATTTTCCTTTGATCAGACTTTAGACTTTCAATTTTGCGTAATCGTTCAGATGGTTTGCCGATTACCCACCGTATTTTGGTGTACACCCCTGAAAATACATTGACATGTTTCTGATACTTGGTTACTGATGAATTATGCCAAAGTTTTATAAGGCTGTCAATCAATCAGGAAAATTAAGATGTGCCATGTCTATACAGAATCAATAACGACTCTTTAGGTGATTTCCAGCAAAGAATACACCAATTTATTTGGCTCGTTTAGCCCCAAAGGGGCGTATTCTGTCAGCCCATGGCATCGCCCTGGGTTGGCTTTGAGTTTTAAATCAAGAAAACAATATAGTGAGGAATGGATTGGCATACTAAAATGCGAACTAAATTAGCTGGTCTAATAATACTCTGCCTGGCAATGGCATTTGGAGAAAATCTGCTGGCGAATGAGGTGTCGAAGTATGGACCGACTGGCGCTCCTTATGCTGTTCCGCTATCACAAGATCATAAATATTTTCAAGATTCAAAAAACATGGCATTTGATTATTGGAATCTTGCTCCATTCTATGTCCCTCAGATTAACGAGCTTTCCTGTTCTGTCGCATCTGTGACCATGGTACTAAACGGCATTATAAGAGCTGGTCACAGTCTCAAGGCGGAGGATACCAATGTTACACAAGCAAAATTGATGGAAAGGATCAATGCCTCAAATTGGAAGGAACGGATGACGCCGGGCGGGTTTAATGGGGAGGCAGGATTAAAGCTTGACCAATTGGAAACCGTTGTAAAGGAAACTTTGCGTCAATATGAAGTGTCAAATTATGAGATAGACCGTGTTGAGGTAGTCAATGGGGATGCAACTGCATTAGAAAAGTTTCGCCGTGCTTTAGCCGCCAACGAAGGAAATGGCGGCGACTATATCCTGGTCCACTTTCTTCAAGATATTGTGACCGAAGCGCAAGGTGGCCCCTATCCACATATTTCTCCGGTTGGAGCTTACGACAAGACCAATAAGAGGGTTTTGGTAATGGATGTAGATCGGGAATGGTACGAACCATATTGGGTATCTGATGAGAGATTGTTGTTGGCGATGTCAAAGAAAACAGAGAGATTTGGTTTTGGAGGATATCTTTGGATTCGAGTGAAACCCTGCAATAACAAATAACCGAAACGATGGTCAAGGCCGACTATAATGAAATCTGTCTTCAAAACCCTACCGTTACCGTTAATAGCAACGATTGCAAGCGGCATGATATTTATGGCGCTTCTAACTGTTCGAATGGGCTGGTTTCAATCAACTGGAGCGCCGGTCAGCGCTCTGAAGGGCACGATTTCAGAATCCGAATCCTGGATGGGAATCTACCAGAAATCCTCGAAAATAGGGACATCTCACCGGAAAATATCACCAATAACAGATGGAATTGCAATTTCTGAAACAACGGTGATGCGGCTGAACACCATGGGAATGGCTCAGGACATTCACCTTTACACTCAAGGAGTTTTGAACACGGATTTTTCCCTGGCATCATTTCGGGCTGAAATAAAATCCGGGCTGTTCCAGTTTGCCGTCAGCGGAGAGGTTCAAGGCGCCTCACTTGTTCTGAACGCCAATGGCCGGCCTCTCACTATTTTATTGCAGTCTCCGATCTATCTGTCCGCTGCTCTATGGGATGCTGCTGGCAGAGCAGGTCTTTCCGAAAATCAGTCCCTGACTATTTCGGTGTTCGACCCCTTGACAATGACCCCGCAGCCGGTCAAAATCACAGATGTGGGTTTGGATCAGATTGAAATCATGGGGGCATGGCAGGCGGTCCGCAAGATATCGGTTGAGGTCATGGGAAGCCGTCAAACCGCCTGGATTGATGCAAACGGCGACGTATTACAAGAAGAAGGGCTGATGGGAATTACCCTTAGAAAGATATCTGTTGAAGAAGCAAAGAATTCGGGTCTGGCTACCGGAGAGGATCTGACCCTTGTGGTTTCCATCCCGGTTGATCAGGTGATTGCGGATGCTGATAAACTGAGCCGTCTGGTCCTTCGGATCACCGGGGTTGAAATCATCAGCACAGAAAAGCAGCGCTTTGACAGCGGCATATTGACCATTTCCAGGGAATCGCTTTCCGGACTTTATGAAGATTATTTTGCTGAGCCTACTGTGTTTTTGGAGCCTGCAACATTCATTCAGTCCGATCATCCCTTGATTATAAAACAGTTGTGGCAAATAATCTCCGAAAAGGATGCTCCCCTGGTGCGGATTCAAAAAATCTGTGAATGGGTTTATCAGAATATCGAAAAACGTCCGGTGCTTTCGGTGTCCAATGCCCTTGAGACCCTTGAAAATCGTATGGGCGATTGCAATGAACACGCGGTTCTGTTTGCAGCATTTGCAAGAGCTGCGGGGATTCCTGCCCGGATCGAGATCGGGTTGGTGCATCTTCGTGGCCGTTTTTATTATCACGCCTGGAATTCGGTTTTCCTGGGCAGGTGGGTAACTGTGGATTCTCTGATGAACCAGATTCCGGCGGATGTCACCCATATCAGCCTCAGCGGAGACCAAAAGATATCCTGGCCTGAAAACCAACTGGAGATACTGGGCTCAATCGGAAACATCAGCATTTCCATTCTGGAGCAACAATGATCCGTCTAATTCATCTTTCCAAAACATATAGTAGCAGTGTCGCTGTCAGCGATGTTCACCTTCATGTGGAGCCTGGTGAGGTATTTGGATTCATCGGGCCAAACGGAGCCGGAAAGACCACTACCATCAAGATGATGGCGGGCATTCTGTCACCCACGAAAGGATCGGTTTTTATTGATGGCGTGGATATGGCGAAGGACCCGGTCCGCGCCAAGCTGAAAATCGGTCTGATCCCGGACCGACCTTTTTTGTATGAGAAGCTGACCGGCATGGAATTTTTGCAGTTTACCGCCGGTCTTTACAATGTTGGCAAGCAGGCTTTTGCAGAAAAGTCTATGGAACTCCTCAGCCGGTTTTCCCTTTCAGATCGGGCTAATGAGCTGATAGAGGCTTACTCGCACGGCATGAAACAGCGCCTGATCTTATGTGCGGCCCTGCTTCACGAGCCGCAGCTTCTCATCGTGGATGAACCCATGGTCGGCCTGGATCCCAGAGGAATCAAGATAGTGAAAGAGCTGTTCGGAACCCTGGCGCAGAACGGAACCACCGTGTTCATGTCCACGCACACTCTCCGGCTGGCCGAGGAGGTATGCGACCGGATCGCCATCATTCACAAAGGGACGCTGATGGCGATTGGTACGCTTCAGGATCTCCAGCAGCATATTAAGAACGGGGACGCGGATTTGGAGCAGGTTTTTTTTGAAATCACCCAGGAGTGAATACCCCATGGTTGTAGCCAGGCCATCCCGGTCTGGCTGCTAACTGATGTTTGGTTGCTTCATGATGATATATTCATTGCTTGAAATGATCTAAATGCCGTCCCTCCAGCGACATCCTGCTGAGCGTGGGGCAAAAGGAAACATAGAACCGCAATAGGAGTCCTGTCTCATGAGTCAACATCCTCAGACCAAGTACGCTATTCGACCCATAGTGCCGGAAGCTGTCTATACCAACCGGCAAGAGCATCTGAAGTATTTGTATCAGACAGCATTAAACGCCATAGATCGTCGCAGTATGTCAGTGGTTCTGCTGGGACAGCGGCGCATGGGAAAGACCGAGATATTCAAACGAGTGGTCAACCGGTTGTTTTTTGAACAGGAGCATCATGCGGATATTGATCGGTCAGTGGTTCCAGTTTATTACAGTTTTAAAGATACGGTATCGGATCGATGGGAATTCTGCATCGAATATGTCGATAATTTCATTCGATGGTATCTGGCATTCCGATTGAGAGACTTGAAAATGCTTTCGAGAAAAACAATAGCCAAATATGACATTATTACCTATCTTGCGGAGCATATAGATCAGTTTGAAGAACTGGAAGCAGCATTGAGTCTATACAAGGGCCTGATGGCTAAGGATGTCAATCTTCCTGAAGACAAGGTGCTAACTCTTCCCCGATATGTGTCGGACTGGCATGAGGCCACCATCGTGATGTTTCTGGATGAATTTCAGAATACCCGTCTTCCCCAATACAATTTTGATGTTGTGGGTTTGATGCAAGAGGCGGTAGAATCCCCCACATGCCCGCATTTTGTAACCGGCTCGGCCATGAGCATTCTGGCTAAGGAAATTCTGGGAAGAGGATCACTATACGGCCGGTTTGAAAGCGAACCCATTGAGGAAATGACCCAATATTGGGGAACGCAGCTTGCTCTGAAATCGGCAACCTATTACAACGCAGTAACCTCAGATATAATGGCTCCAGTTATCGTCGAAAGATGCGGCGGGAATCCATTTTATATCACTTCGGTTATCCGTCAATCGGCCAAACTGAACAAACCTCTTACCGACGAAACCGTGTTAAACGAAATACTGGCGGTTGATTTGTCATCGGGCTTTATCTGGGGTGAATTGAGCGATCAGGTTAGCAGATGGATAGCCAGAATCAACGAATACAACATCACAAAATGGGTGCTATATCTGTCTGCTATGGAAGAGGGAGATAGAATTGATCTGGACCGTATTCACCGGCAACTGCTTGAAAAAGAGGGAAAGGATGTATCAATTGAGGTGATTCGTGATGTATTGATCAATCTGTCCCGTGGCGATCTGCTGGATTATATGGAGCTTGGCGGCTGGTTCAGGAAAGTACAGGATCCTATTTTGCTGGAATTCCTGAAAGTTTGGGGGAAAATAGAGGTTGAGGGTTACGATCTAAAAGATGTACAGAATTCACTGATTCGCAGGTACCAGAAAACTCAGCGCAGAATCTCGGACCATTCCGGTTATATCGGTGAAATTTATATGGCTCAGATTTTATGGAATGCTCAGAATAAATCATTGCCAGGGA
>Ga0194038_1000787_pt1 | contig 13780 bp, 8 predicted proteins | sample JunL226m_MetaG_FD_148630 | JGI IMG/M metagenome (GOLD analysis project Ga0194038, IMG submission 148630) | Anoxic zone freshwater microbial communities from boreal shield lake in IISD Experimental Lakes Area, Ontario, Canada - Jun2016-L227-6m | ecosystem: Environmental > Aquatic > Freshwater >...
GGGTTATGTTTGTTAACGGATTTTCAGCGTGTACAATCGGTACAATACAGTCAAACGCAACAATGAACTCAACGGGGTTTGCGCCTTTTGCCTTTGCCTGCTCGGCTTCTTCAGGCTTGATCGTACGGGAAGAATTGGCGATGTCCGTCGTTCTGTCGATCAGCGCCTTGATACCGTTTCCGGAACCGCCGCCTGATATTGAAATCGCCACATCCGGATGCTCTTTCATGTAGGCTTCGGCGACTTTCTGGGCAATCGGAAGTACGGTTGTAGATCCGTTGATGCTTATGTTTCCGGCAAACACCAGACCAGCCGAGAATACCATCGCCAATAACATGATACCGGTAACCCAATTCATTTTTTTCATTTTTTCCTCCATACCTTTGTGATGAATGTTCATTCTCAATCTCTTCGATTCAAAATTCATTTTTTTCAATCATGGGAAACGAAATATCCCATTTGCGGTGAAGTATAAGGGGGATTTGTTAGAAAATGATTAGGATTTTAAAAAAAATCGCTTCCGTTGACGGATAAATTATTCTGAAAGTCTGCTTTGAAAGGCCACAGTCTGCATAACGCCTGATATACCACAGCATCGTGACAGGAGACAATCTTGGCGTTTTTTCGTTTAACCAATTTTTAGCGCTTCTTTAATATTCTGCTAACATCGAACTGCCATAAAGGTAACCGTTACCGTCAATTGATGCGCCAAACGATCCTTCTCTGAAAAATAACATCCGGCGCCTGTGATTTGCAACCCCCGAAATTTTCCGGCCGAATGTTTGAAATAGAAGATTCTTATCACCATGACGACACCCTCTCATCCGTTCCTTTATGATACCGGTTACTGGCGCCAAGTATTTCAGTTGAACCCCGCTTCGCCGGGCAATACCCTGGAGAACATACCTTTTACTCCTGGCGATGCGGCGGCAGGGGTCGAAAATGAACTGCAAACCGCTGTGACTGGTAGTAGCACCACAGTAGATCTGCCCATATCCATTCGGGAATCAGACTTTTTCAGAAATATGCACAAGCGCATCCATTCCGGGGAAAGTTCCGGCAAACCTGCATCTGAACTTGAAAAATATCTGGATGACAGACATGCCGACGTATGGGAAAACAGTTGGGTGCGATTTCCCCGCCAGTTACTCAACAGTTATGCCCAACGGGTACTCAATACCGATCTGCTGTCGGACAAACAACACCCGGAAAGCCAGCCGCGCGCGGATGTATCCCGATTCGTTTATCCGCATTGTCAGGAGGAATGGCTTCGCATACCAGTCAGCTATCTGATCAAATTGAGCCTGGCCGATGTGATTGGGCGATGCGGCAAGAAAATTCCGCAGATTTGGTCCATTGGCGAAAAGCTGATGAATCATTTTCTAAGCGACAACACCTCACCGGAAACCTACTCATTTCAGCCAGTTCAGCTTTCCCTGACAACAGGCATGGGACAGGCGTCGTCTCGCGAAACCCTGAAACGCTATCTGCTCACCCATCTTCTGGTTGAATACGGAAATCAGCAGTTTCAATTGCGGCTGAATGGGCAGGAGACGCAGATATATTTTGCTCCGCACCCCCCACAACGGCTCAGGCGACTGAACGATCTGATTCCGGATGCCGCATATCGCCAATTGTTCATGAATCCCTGTCTGTCCGGGTGGGACCAGGGCGAGGAAAAGCACCAGTATATGCATCTTTGCCATCAGGTATTGTCACGAAGCCAGTTAAACGCCGTGACCAAACTGAAGGATGCTGGCATCATCACGTCCAACCTGGTGGTGCTGCCCAATATGTCCAATATCAGCCTGGCCAACAACGGAACTCATATCAGTCTGAGCAGCGAAAAAATGGGCCGGATGATGGCCGACCCCTCGTCGGGATTCGGGACTGTTGAGGAAAAGTATTTCGGGGATCTGGTCATCAAAATCGTTGAACATTTTCTTCCCCTGTTTGTCAACACCTATTCGGCAGACCCCTACCGGATGGATTTCTGGGATTTTCATCCGGAAAAGGCATTAGGATTTCTGGCGCATGAACTGGATTATACCCATTTACGCATGCTCTGGCGGCGATGGAAAAAAAAGGCAAAGCTGAAAACTTTCGGGTATGCCATGACCCCGATGGGGCCGTTGAAATTAGACATGGCGCTAAGTTGGATTTTAGGGCTACGAGGCGATCTGGTGCCGGATTTCAGGCTGATCGATTATCTGGTATGCCTGCTTAGCACAGAACAGAGCCCAGCCCTGAACGGACAGATTGGTAACGATTTCCAACTGAAGCAGAATCTGGCGAACATGGGGGTGTTTGATCAGCGGATGTCGCTGTATCTGTTTTACCGGCTCCGGCAGTATCAAACCATGGGGTTTTCCGGTTTCGAAGGCCGCTATTACAGCCTGTTTCACCGTTTCTCGAAAGACATGGGGCCAGCCGTCAGTCTTCAGCAACTGATCACAGCTTTTGCCTGCCAGTCGATCATCGACCAGAAAATCACCCATCGACATATACCCGACAGTCCGGTTGTGGAAAGCGAGCGCCGCCAGATTCTCTTTGGCGCCGCCATCGGCATCCCAACATTTTTTGTACAGAAGCAGACGCCCAATGCCTTGATGCAGTCGATACTTAAAGAAGTGAAGCACACCCGGCAAAGCAGACGCTATCCAGGATATATCCGCATTCACAACAGGGAATACCGGAAGGCGCTGGTGAAAATGCTTCGAAGAGATGCGGCCGGCCTGATTGAAATGATGCAGATGAAGGATGTGCTCGACGATCTTGAAAATAGAATTATGGACCCGGAACACCATGCCGCTTCCGGCAGATTGACACGAGATATTTTGGATCATGCCGGCGCTAAAACGCCGTTCAAATTGAGCGGATCTGAATTCAACCAGGCTGCTGAAACTTTTTATCGCACAACGCTTCGAAAGCAGCATCTTGAAGAAGCACTGACCGTCTTGTCCGAAACATGCAAAAATTTGAATCAGGCGGACACACAAGATGAACTGGGGAAGACCGTTTTGCAGGCTATTCATCAGAGACCGATCGCTGAATTTTTGGCCGGTGTTCATGATGGCGTGCTGAACGACCGGATCAGGCTCGACGACCTAACGTCTCTTATCCAGATTCTGATTCTGCTGGCCTTGCCGGAGACGGCTGAAAAGAAAGCATCACCGCCATGAATTTTCATACCCACCAATACATTGATCGGGAAACCGGATTGGTTCAAACCGAAACGCTGTGCTACGATTCCGTGATTGCCTGGATGTATTGCAGCGTGCGGGAAAAAGCACACTGGTTGTTCAATAAACTGATATCTTCTGAATTTTCAAAAATTCTTGCATGGATGCATTATGACATGCACCACGATCTGACAAGAAAACAGATTGGCGATGTCATGCAGAAGCTCGGAATCAATCCAAAAGAAATTGCAGATGATGTGTCACGCTATCGGAGCCTGCGGGATATCTTTGAGCGAAAAATCAGATATGCGGATTACAGACCCATGCCGGACTCACCGGATGCAATCCTGTCCCCAACGGATGCCCGGGTTTTGATCGGATCATTTTCCACAACATCCGCCTTGTTCATCAAGGAAAAATTTTTCGATTATACCGAGCTGATCGGTATTGACCGCCTTAACTGGTCATCCCGGTTTGCAAATGGCGATTTTGCAGTGTTCCGGCTTACTCCGGATCAATATCATTACAATCATGTTCCGGTGTCCGGAGTCGTTATTGATCATTACGAGATATCCGGCCGCTATCACTCCTGTAACCCGGGAGCCGTGGTCCGCGAGGTAACGCCCCTGTCAAAAAACCGGCGCATCATTACCGTCATTGATACCGACACCGACACCGGAACCCGCATCGGGTGCGTGGCCATGATCGAGATCGTGGCCATGATGATCGGCGATATCGTTCAGTGTTACAGTGATAAAGCATATAATAATCCAAAAGAGGTTACGCCAGGGATGTCGCTGAAAAAAGGCCAACCCAAAAGCCTGTTTCGACCGGGAAGTTCGACAACTGTGTTGATTTTTGAAAAAGACCGCGTCCGGTTCTCTGATGACCTGTGGCGGAATATGTTCCGGCGGAATGTATTCAGCCGGTTCTCTCAGGGGTTTGGCATGCCTTTGGTGGAAACCAATGTTAGGGTAAGATCGGAAATCGGGCGGCGGCCAAAAGATATTTTGGCCTAACGTCAATAATTAAAAAATGGAGGAGTTTATGCAACATCTGGTGTTTGTGATTGTTCTGGCCCTGCTGTTCACAATCCTGATGCTGTGGGGATTTAAAAATTTGCCCGAAGAAAAATGGCAGATATTGGCATCTGTTCCCCGGCGCAAAAACAGCGCCACAACGTGGGACGGTATCAATTTTACGTTTTACGGACTTTTTACCGCAGTAGCCTACACTTTTTCAACCACCATCCTGATCATCCTGCTGGAATCCGTGAATATTTCCCTTTCCGGATTGTTGATCCTGATTGTCTGCATCCTCGGAATTTGCGTTCCCGCTTCCAGACTGATCGCCAGAATCGTGGAAAAAAAATCCAGCACCTTCACGGTCAGCGGCGCCTTTTTTACCGGCATTGCCCTCACCCCGCTGGTCGTTGTTGCGATCAATCATTTCATCGGCGACCGCATGGGATTTCACCTGCCGGTCATCGTTGTCATGGCCGGATTGGCGACGGCATATACCTTTGGTGAGGGGATCGGTCGACTGGCCTGCATCAGCTTTGGATGCTGTTACGGTAAATGTCTATCAGAATGTCCATCATGGATGCAGCAGTTCATGAAAAATCTCTGCTTTGTATTTTCCGGCAAAACAAAAAAAATAGCCTATGCGCATGGACTGGATGGTCAGAAGGTAATTCCGGTTCAAGCCCTCACCAGTCTGATATTCTGTACTTCCGGACTAATCAGTTTTTATCTGTTTCTGGAAGGATATTATCGTACCGCCTTTCTTCAGGCCATTGTCGTTACTCAAATCTGGCGATTTGTGTCCGAACTTTTACGCGCTGATTACAGAGGAGAGGGAAAAACTTCCGTGTATCAGATACTCTCTGGCATATCGGTTGGGCTGGCTGTGATCTTCTGCTGGGTGTTTCCTGTGGATGCTCTTTTGACTGGTAACACTTGGGCCGGACTGGCCGCCTTATGGGATCCGTTTGTCATCATTTTGTTGCAGATTATCTTCGTATCGATTTTCATTTACACCGGCAAGAGTCAGGTAACCGCCTCCATAACCATGTTTTACGTGGTACGAAACCGGATATAGCGGGAACGCAATCAGATTAACCGGAGATGCGACATTGGGCGAGGCGGAAAATGAGGCTGGACAGGAATGATCTTGAAGTCTATATTTGTTTGAAATGGAGGCAATCATGAAAGTGGATCGATACCCGGACAACCCGTACCTGCTTCTTACTCCGGGTCCCTTGAGCACCACAAAAAGCGTGAAAGAGGCCATGCTTCAGGACTGGTGCGCCTGGGATGATGATTATAACCGGATCGTCCAAAAAATCCGCAGGGAACTGGTGTCATTGGCCACTGTTGATTCCGGATATACGGCCGTGTTGATGCAGGGCGGCGGAACCTTTAGCGTGGAGTCCGTGATCACGACAGCCGTACCCCAGGACGGAAAACTTCTGGTACTGGCCAACGGTGCATGCGGCCGCCGCATGACGAAAATCGCACGGCTTGCCGGAATTCCGTTTTCTGTCTATGAATGCGGTGAAACCAAAGCGCCGGATGTGGACCATCTGATGGATTTGCTGAAACAGGATAATCGCATCACCCATGTGGCCGTTGTCCATTGTGAAACCACCACGGGCATGCTCAATCCCATATCGGACATCGGTGCGATGGTGAAGTGTTTTAACAAGGTATATATCGTGGATGCCATGAGCAGCTTTGGCGGTATTCGGATGGATATGGGCGAGGTCCGGGCGGACTTTTTGATCAGCAGCGCCAACAAGTGCATACAGGGCGTACCCGGCTTTTCTTTTGTCGTGGCAAGACAAACTGAACTGGAAAAAACCAGGGGACGTGCGCGCTCGCTCAGCCTGGACCTGTATGACCAGTGGGAAACCATGGAAAACCATCAGGGCAAGTGGCGGTTTACGTCACCCACACATGTGGTGCGGGCCTTTGCCCAAGCATTGAAAGAGCTAAAGGCCGAAGGCGGGATTGATGCCCGGTCCCGGCGGTATCACCGCAACAACCGGCTGCTGGTCGGCGGGATGCGCAAGCTTGGCTTCTGTCCGCTGCTGCCTGACACCCACCAGTCCCCCATCATCACAGCGTTTCACAGCCCGCAGGATTTGGGCTATGAATTCAAACAATTCTATGACCTGCTCAAAGAAAAAGGCTTTGTCATCTATCCGGGGAAGGTCACGGATCTGGATACATTTCGAATCGGAAACATCGGCGACATCCATCCCGCGGATGTGAAACGTCTGCTGGAAGCTGTAAAATCGTCCATGTACTGGATAAATCCGGCGGATGCGTAGCTGGGTCGACATTGCCATGTTCATCCTGGCAACATGAGCGTTACCGCATCTTGACTCCGAGTTTTTCGAGCGCCCGCATGTTCTTCGGAATCTCCACTTCGCCTGCTGCCGAAACATATTGAAGTGAGGGACGAATGAATTTGCCGGAACTGTTTTGAACAAGTGCAGCAGGCAGTTTGTTTTCAAGGCTTCTGTCATAAGACATACCGCCGGAGCCGATTTTGGTCGGGCGCCTTCCGACCATCAAAAAATCCGAATGCATGATAATATCGCAGGTCCTCCAACCATAACTGTGTGTAGGTTCGGTCGGTTGCCATGCGTTTGATTGCCTGAACCGGATGATTTCGCATGACAAGCACCGGTCCCATCAGTTCGGATGTATCCCGGAAGCATTCCCAGTCACATTCCCGGCAATCCCGACCGCCATTCAACGTAACTGAGAGATTCAGCGCTTCGAAACTACCCATATTCGTGTTACCGCGATACCAGCAGGGATAGGTGCAACCGGTTTTGGCATCAATGAAGAAAAAATCAATTCCCCCCCGGCAGGAACGGGATTTGGGCTCCTGACCCAATAACTGACGGGTCAATGCAAGCAGTGATGTTCGGGGAGTGAAGATTCGAATACGGGATCGATAGGACGGGATCGTTTCCGAAAGGGCCCGAAACAGCAATGTCTTTTCCATTCGGCTGAAATTGACAATATCGTCTGTTGCAGTTGCCGCGTACACCGGTGACAAATCCGGACCCGGTCCCCTTATCGGGGATGCTCATGGGGTAACAGCAGTTCACCATCGTGAATCCCAGATCGCATACAAACTTATGAAATGATCATCCATTTCGTATTCAGAAAATCAAACGCAGCGCCCCTGTTGCCCACAGTATTTGTAGAGCAGCCCGGCTACTGCCGCTGTGAATGGCGCCACGGTGATCAGCCCGAAACTGCCAACCAGAATGTTCAGCACTTCCGCGGCCACAAAGGGTGCATTCAGAATATTGGAACTGGGAAGACCTTTTGCGATGAAGAGCAGAAACATGGCGATATGGCTGCTTGAATAGGCCAGGAGCAGGGTGGTCGTCATGGTTCCGATGACCGCCCTCCCGACACGCAGACCTGATTGAATGTGTTCTCGCAGGCCGATCTGTGGATGCTTCTGCTTGATTTCGTCCATGCTCGCTGCAATATCCATGGCCACATCCATAATGGCGCCGGAGGAGGCGATGAATATGCTTGCGATAAACATGTCGGTCAGATTGAGGTAATAGTAGCCGGAGTAGAGAAGGGTTTCGGCAAAGGGCCTTACCGCGCCATGGAGACGAAACAAATGGACAAACCAGACCGCAAGCCCGCACGTCATCAATACACCCAACATGGAGCCCATAAAGGTGGCGAGTCCGCGCCTGTTCAGTCCTCCAACCGAGAAAGTAACAACCGCGATGAGTACGGCAACAATAATCAGGCCGGTGGACAGCGGCGGATAATTTTTGAGCAATAACGGAAAAAACAGCTTCCACAGCACGATGGCGGAGAAAACAAAGGAGAGCATGGCCTTCAGACCTGTAACGCCGGCAGTAACCAGAAGCAGCGCACCGAACAAGCAAATCAGGATGATCTCAAGGTGCAGCCGGTAATATCCCCGCGCCAGGCCATGAGAGGGCTTACCATCAACGACATCATACTCCACCAGTATGACGCCGTCCACTTCATAAAATTCGTCCAGTTCCATTTTGCCGGTTAGCATGTTCGTGATAGGCATCTCCTGCCCCTTGTAAGGGCCGTCCAGCAGTCGAACGGTGAGAAACTGGTGTTCGGTTCTGACGATGAGGTTCACGCGCACCCGGCTGTTATCCACGGCAGTAACCCGGCCGCGGCAGTGCAGTCCTCTTGTGGATTGCGGAATTTGTGATAAGTCTAAAAAACACAACCCCATGCAGATAACGGCAATAACTATCGAAAAAAGCCATTCGCGCCGTATACTTGACATGCATATCTCCCTGTTTCAAAAATATCATAAAAAAACAGCGCCGAAGCATCATCGGCGCTGTTTTTAGATTTAAAATCAAGCCTGATTTTACTTCTCGACGGGCAGTTCCTGTTGAATGTCCAATAATTTGGCGATACGTTTGGCTGTATCCGTATTGTCGTAAAAACCGCTGAATTGCTCTTCTCCCACTCCCATAGCAAAAACCGGAACCGGTACCCCGGTATGGGAATAGGAGGTCCAGCCGATACTGGCGCGCTCGTTCAGAATATGAGTGATCGTTACGATAATAGGCTCATAGCTGCCGTAGAGAAGTTGGTTTTCATCTGTGCTGTTCTTATTGGTGCCGCACATGGACTTGTCATAAGCATCTTCCAGTTTCAGTTTCTGATAGGTATTGAGTTTGCTCAAGTCGAGGCCGAACGCGTCGATCATCAGTTGGGTCATCGCTGCATTTCTGGCCAGATTGTCACTCGGCGTCCAGTCGTATCCGGCGCTATTGGCAGCCTTGTGCGCGGCCCACTGGTTCTGAGCAAAATAAGTGAAGCTGTTTTTCTGGTTGAGCAACTGCTCGTAGTAAGCCTTGTAACCCGTGGTTGCATGACCGACGCTCATACCGCCCGTTTCGTGGTCACCCGTGACAATGATCAAGGTTTCCTCCGGATGGGTTACATAGAAAGTCATCGCTGCGCCGACTGCGGTATCGAAATCAAGCATGTCGCCAATGGTGGCCATGGCGTCGTTGGCGTGACAGGCCCAATCCACCTTGCCGCCTTCGACCATCAGGAAAAAGCCTTTTCCATTGTTATTTAACTTGTAGAGGTTGGCAATCGCCACTTCGGTCATCTCCGCCAGCGAAACGTTGGTGGCAGGTCGATCGATGGCATATGGCATTGCCGAAGCATCCTGCAACCATGGATTGATACATACGACCTTGCTTGCCGGTGTTTTTTTAAGCGCCAGAATTGATTCTCGATCGAATCTTCCCGTGTAGCCATTGGCGATCAGCAGGCTCACGGCATCATTGCTCGTGTCTCCGGTTGTTTTGGGCTTCGTGGGTGATACCAGCCCCCCACCGCCAAAGAATTCAAAGCCGCTTACTGCCATCTGCGAGGCGATATTATTCATATAGTCGCGAGTGGGCACACTAGCATAGTATGCAGCGGGCGTAGCATGATCCAGGGATACGCTGCTGATGATACCGACTTTTCTGCCCTGCTCATGGGCCAGTTGAGCCACGCTTTTATAACTGTGCGTTTTCGTGCTATCCATATTAATGGTGCCGCTCATCGTCTTGATACCGCAGGCAAAAGCCGTGGCCGAAGATGCGGAATCGGTCATCAGAGCAAAAGAATCGTAGGTTGTCTGCATTCCCTGCACCGGCATTTTACTCATGTTCAATCGATTTTCGCTCCGCAGCAGATCCTCAGCCTTCATCGCGGAGCCGCCGTTCAGGGTTGTCAGATAGGCTTCGGTAGCCTGAATCTGTGAATTCGCCATGCCGTCACCCAGAAAGAAAAACACATATTTCGGCAAATCGGCACTTGCAACCCCTGACATAAACAGGACAATGGCTATTGATAGAATAACTGTCAGTTTCTTTCGCTTCATTTTCATTTTCACTTTCTCCTTCTTCTTTTCCTTCGCATTTTCTGATTTTTTTATTCAACTGGTTTCAGTGAATCGATCAAAGCCTCTTTACCGATAAAAACACTCGTCAACAGTGTTTATGATATTTGACCTCCTTTCTTCTCTTTGGTTTAGGGTTATCAAGAAAATATCCCGGCAGCCTGTCAGCCGGCTTCATCCTTCATGAATGACCGGCTTTCCTCTCAGACATAAAAAAACATCTTCCGTAATTTGAAATCATTATGCCTGTCAGTTGTTAATGAATTGTGATTTTTCGGTTAGAATATTGTTAATTCCTGATCAGGTCAGGCCGATTACAAATCAAATTCTCATGAACAGCTAATAATGGCCTAACAATCATCAACTATCCTTACCGTGAAAATACTTTTAAACCAAGAAACACACGAAATACACGAAATACACGAAACAAGTAGGGGCGACCGGCCGGTCGCCCCTACCGTCTCCGCGTGAGAAACGCTCTTGTGTCGGCTACCAGTTTTATATATTTTGGTCATTCATGGGGGCGGCATAGACCATGCCATGAGCGTTTATGCCCATACTGGTTTTAAATGTACGCACCATATCCGTTGACAACAGGAACACCATCATCAGAAAAGAAAATGAAAGTAACGGTCAAATGCAAACTGGAAGCGGATGCTGTCGGTTCGATGCTTTTGGACCTGGCAAATAACTTCAAAGAAGGGAAAGTGGTTATTCAGAAAGGGCCTTCGTTTGTTACCATGAGGCCTGCCGGACAAATCGAGGTGGAAATTGAGGCTGTTGAAAAAAAAGGAAAACAGAAAATCGAAATCCAGTTGAGCTGGAAAGAAGAGATTCTTTTGGATGATCCGGAAGCCGAAATCAAGATTTCCGCCGAAGAGCCTATCCTGGATGTGGCGTCATCGACCGAAGAACCGGAAGAGAAAGAAGAAAGCGAGTCGAAATCAGATTGTTGATTGTAATCTTCACAAGGGGGGGATGAAGGTGATTTTTCAGCGAGATACTCGTCTGAAATCCCCCCTGTCTCCCTTTTTCAAAGCGGGGAATCATTTCTAAAGAGCATCAAAGTCTGAACCAGAGCGAAAAACCCCGGGCTCAGAAGTGCGGCAAATGTCAGCCCGACGACGATTCCTTGGAAAAATGCGCTCATTCAGCAAGGCTTCTGTCATGAGACGTACTGGCGGAGCCGATTTTGGTCGGGCGCCTTCCGACCATCAAAAAATCCGCATGCATGATAATATCGCAGGTCCTCCAACCATAACTGTGTGTAGGTTCGGTCAGTCGCCAAGCGTTTGATTGCCTGAACCGGATGATTTCGCATGTCAAGCACCGGTCCCATCAGTTCGGACGGATCCCGGAAGCATTCCCAGTCACATTCCCGGCAATCCAGGCCGCCATTCAACATATCCGGGAGATTCAGTGCTTCGAAACTGCCCATATCCGTGTAGCCCCGATACCCGCAGGGATAGGTACGACCGGTTTTGGCATCGATGAAGAAAAAGTCAATCCCCCCCCGGCAGGGACGGGATTCAGGCTCCTGACCCAATAACTGACGGGTCAATGCAAGCAGTGATGTTCGGGGAGTGAAGATTCGAATACGGGATCGATAGAACGGGATCGTTTCCGAAAGGGCCCGAAACAGCAATGTCTTTTCCATTCGGCTGAAATTGACAATATCGTCTGTTGCAGTTGCCGCGTACACCGGTGACAATCCGGACCCGGTCCCCTTATCGGGGATGCTCATGGGGTAACAGCAGTTCACCATCGTGAATCCCAGATCGCATACAAACTGATAAAATTGGTTAAAACCGGACAGATAATGCTGAGAAAACGCTTCAGGATTGATGCGCTGATTTCCGGTTGATGCTTCTCCTGCGAGATTTCGGTTGATTCCGAGATTGGCGGATGGATAAATCCCGCAGGCGTGAAAAATCGGCAGAGCTTTTTTGATGCCGTCAATGACACCGGGTAGTCCTCGCATGGTTTCATGAACTTCCGGGACCGCAGAGTCGATGCTGATCCAGAAATTTCGAATCGGGGTGTCGGCCAGGGCATGGGCGATCCGCTCAATTCGAGAATGAAACCCTTTTTTATCGCTTCCCATGAAAATGAAACCATTGGTGCCTGTTCGAATATAGGGAATTCCCGCATGACCGGCATACCGTATCATTTCAATCAGATCATCCAGAAAAAGAAACGGTTCGCCACCGGTAAAGGAGATGGCCTGAAATCCCTTTTCAGCGGCGGCGTCAATGGCTCGCCGGATGGTATCCTTGGAAAGCCTGGAACGTTTAAATCCCGCTGTAACGCGCATGCCGCACTGGGGGCACCGTGCATTACAGGCATCGGTTAGCTGAATGATCAATTGGCCGGGAACCCTGTTCCGCCATACATGCCGAATCGTTTGAAACCACAACGCCGATGTCATGCGTTGACTGCCAGGTCATGTTTTAAAAACTCCTCGGGTTCATACATGTCCCAGGTTTTCAAAAACGCTTTTTCAAATGTCCGGTCTTCCATGTATTTTCGGGCGGCCCGGCCCATGCGTTTGGCCATTCGAGCGTCATTTGTCAGCCGCCGGATTGGTTGTAGAAAGCTTTCCGTATCGTTTCCCCTGACAATGAAACCGGTGCGGGAGGGAATTAAATTTTCCTGAGGACCGCCCTGATCCGTCACAATCACGGGAATTCCGGATGCCTGGGCTTCCAGAACCACGTTCCCGAATGTATCGGTTGTACTGGGAAAGACAAAAATATTTGAAGATGCATAGGCTGCGGCCAGATCTTCTCCGGCAAGGTATCCGGTAAAAGTAACTGGCTTTTCGGACAGTTCTTTTTTCATTTCTTCAAGATAGGGTCCTTCTCCCACAATGACCAGGTGGACATCTCTTTGTTCTCCGCTCAGATAATTGAATGCTTCGACCAGTATTGGCAGATTTTTTTCCTTGGATACCCGACCCACATAGAGGAGTTTGGTGACATGCTCCTCTATCTGACAGTGCTTTTTAAAGAATCCGTTTCGTTTGGACGGATGGAACAGGGTGATGTCAATACCTCTTTCCATCAGCCGGATACGATCCGCTAAAATGCCCTTTTCAATCAATTCGTCGACCGTGCTTTTGGATGGTGCATAAACCCGATTCATCTGTCCATAATACCACAGGGTATATTTCCAGGTCAGTTCTTCAATGGCGTTGTCTCCGGTCAGATACCGGGCGTATTGAGGCAGCGACGTGTGATAGGTGCCGTCGATGGGAAGTTTCAATATCTGGGCGATGGCAAGCGCCGCCAGTCCCATGGGGCCGGGAGTCGCGGTATGAATATGGGTAAAGCCCTGCTCATAACAATAGTGAAGTATTTCCAGAATTGGGGGGTAGAATATTTTTTGATCCGGATACTCGGGCAGTTCATGAACGCCAACCGGTTTGAAATTTTTGACGCCTTGCCGTTTTGCCCGGTTTTCGGGATCGCAAGTGATAATGGTGAGCTGTTTACGACTTTTCAAAGCGATTTCGATCTGCTGGTTCAGGGTTCGCGCCACACCGTTCACCTCATAAAAAGTGTCTGTAAAGTGGGCCACACGGATTTCGGATCGATCGACACTGGCTGGAAGCGGTTCATCTGATAACCGTGTCCAGACTTCCTGTATAAAAG
>Ga0194038_1000789_pt1 | contig 13771 bp, 15 predicted proteins | sample JunL226m_MetaG_FD_148630 | JGI IMG/M metagenome (GOLD analysis project Ga0194038, IMG submission 148630) | Anoxic zone freshwater microbial communities from boreal shield lake in IISD Experimental Lakes Area, Ontario, Canada - Jun2016-L227-6m | ecosystem: Environmental > Aquatic > Freshwater >...
GCACTACCTACAGCAATGTAGCGTTAAAAAGGGTAAATGGCGAGTTATTCCCTTCTCGCCAACTTTAAAAAAAGGCTTACATCCCCTACCCTAAAGGGATAGGGGTTTTACGCCATTCTTATAAATAATACCTTACTTGTCAATCCCTATAAGAAGGACAATGACTTTTTTAAATTGATGCCAACACAGGTCGATAGAGACGTATATAAGAACTTAATCAGCGGAAAACAAAATGAAACCGAAAGTCAACTTACGAAGGCATACGATTTTTTTGAAAAGAAACTGCGTCAAGTATCGTTTGAACACGATAAGATAAAGAAGATCATTACCAGCTATTTCTCGGTCGTCAGCATTGTACTCGATACCGATGATAACCCCTATTTAGTTTTTGAAAGCCTGAACGCTAAAGGAAGGCCATTAACCCAGGCAGACCTCATTCGTAATTATTTTTTCATGCGCATTCACGTTGACAACCAAAATGAAGTTTACAACAACTTTTGGTATCCAATGCAAACCGCGTTGAATGAAAGCCTAACCGTATATATAAGACACTATCTGATGAGAGACGGAAGCATCATAAAGCAAAATGATGTTTATTATGCTCTCAAAGAAAAAGTATTACCGACCAACGCAATTGATTATCTTAAAGATCTACAAAAATTTTCTGTTTACTATCAGCGATTGATCGATCCAGAGTTCGAGCCAGAGGAAGATTTACAGAAATATTTTTGCAGGTTGAACAGAATAGAGGTCACAACGGCTTATCCGTTGCTTTTGAACTGTTATGGTAATTATATGGCAGACAAAATAAGCAAGGCCGAATTTGTTACCATTCTGAAAACACTCGAAAATTATCTTATCCGCCGGTTTGTCTGCAATGTACCCACAAATCAACTTAACAAAATTTTTCCAGCAGTTTATCCACTGTTAATTACAAGGCATCAAGATAACCATGCTGAAGGTGTCAAAGCAATATTACAAAGCAGGGGTTATCCAAAAGACACCGAATTTTATACACGGTTCAGAGAAACAAAGTTTTATGGTGCTGGAGACAGGCAGATAAAAACAAAACTCATTCTTGAAACACTCGAAGAAACCTTTGCACACAAAGAGCCTGTGCCGTTTGATAATTTAACAATAGAGCATGTAATGCCTCAAACTTTATCTGAGTGGTGGCAGAATCATATCGGTGAAGACTGGGAGGATACCCACGAACTTTTCTTACATACAATCGGAAATCTGACTTTGACCGCTTATAACTCAGAGTTGTCAAATGACGATTTCACAAGCAAGAAAAAGACATATAACGACAGTCATTTGGAGCTAAACAGATATTTCTCTCCTATCTCTTCTTGGACACGTACTGAAATTGAGATAAGATCAGAAGCATTAGCAAAACAAGCGCTTGAGATTTGGAATTTCTTCGGACAAGAAAGCACCGCGACATCTGGCTTAAAGGAAGTTACGGGTACATCGCCAACCGGCCTTAAAATCTTGGGGCAGCAGTTTCAAGTCCAAACATGGCGTGATGTTTTGGAACAAACACTCAACACTATTGCAGATCTTGAACCTGACAAGTTTGAAATTATTGCTCAGAACTTCCAACGCTATCTTGGTAAAGAGAAAAATAAATTTAGGGCAGTACGACAGCTTCAAAATGGTTTTTTTATCGAGGTCAACTTGTCGGCTCAAAGCATTCAAAAGTTTTGTTCCCAAGCGATGGATACCATCGAACTTACATCTGATGACTGGATCGTAATGGTAAGTTGACAACATGAAGTATAGCAAAGTCAATCCTGCCGATCGCTACGCTCCGGCTGATTTCTACATTGGACTCTTGTGAAAGTGAAAGAAGAAGGCTTTCGTGTTCCAGTTACAGAAGAACCTTTTCTCCTCACCGTTCCCTCAGCACTTGCGATTGCATCCAGCTCAATCACAAAAAGCTGAATATGATTTCAAGGCGATGTGCATTTTGTTTGAGAAAAATGGCGGAGGGCGAGAATTCTGGATAACAGACAGTTCGGATATAATTGATTGCATTCCAATAAATATCTTTTAAATTGGTTGACATCATCTTCAAAATCCAATATTTTTGGCTCAGAGTCACCCGCTTCCAGATCATAAGTTTCCTCCTTCTTTCTGAAATGAAAATTGCATATGAGCAGCAACAAAACAGATGTTATCAATTATGATGAAGAAACTCAGGCGGAAGAGTACGGTACCGGTGAATTAGAAAAGATAAAAGGAGTCGTAGCAAATCAGAAAACCAACATAGCAATCACAGAAAATGATTCTGACTGGTTGGCAGGAAAAGTGAAAGGCGATAAAAAAGCGGCAGATCGTTTTGCGGAAAAATTCTGGTCAGAGGAACAGACGGAAAAACTTAAAAACCAGATTAATAATTCTGAAAACACGCTGTTTGTTTCTGTACCGAGTTCATCAAAAAACAATGTTCATCCTGTCAGTCTGGCAGAAAAGTTATCAGAAGAATTCGGTGGAAAATTTGCTGCAGGTGAAACATATTTCGATGTTTTGCATGAACAGCAGTCCAAAAAAGTCAGCCCATTTGAAAGAGTTTTTCATCCGAGAATTTATGAACCGTTTGATTCGGAGGCGTTGAAAGCCGTTGCTGAAAATCGGGAGGTAATTGTCACAGATGATATTTTCACAACCGGAGGTTCCGCTGCCGCAATTATCAGAATTCTTGATCGTATGGGAATACCTGTAAAAGCTGTTGCCGGATACTTTGGCGATACGAGATTGTCTGTTCCACCACAGATAATCAGTTCCATGCAAAAAGCTCTGAAAAATGCCGGTATTTCTGTAAAAGCACGGAAACTTGCAAAACATCTGACATTTACAGAGGCAAAAATTATCACAGAACTTATAAACAAAGCAGGTTCGGAAGATGAAAAAGCAAAACTTTCCCGAAAGTTACAAGGGATATGTGACAGATGAATTGTTGGATATGTGGGATCAGATAGCCAACAGAGACGGGATTGTACCCGGAACTCCTAAAGAGAAGATACGGGCGATGAACCGGTTTCTGAGAGAATATGAAATAGCGCCAGTATATAAAATTGCAGCACAAATAAATAAAGGCAATTCCGCGACGGTGTATCGAAGGGCATAGCCTGCCATTCAAGCGGACGGGCAAAAAGCTGAATATGATTTCAAGACGATGTTCATTTTGTTTGAGAAAAATAGCGGGGGGCGAGAATTATGGATAACAGACAGCTCGGATATAACTGATTGCATTCCAATAAAGTTGCAATTATTCATATTTATTGATAGAAAGTAATCAAGTGAAGGATTCCGACTGAACGGATTCGGACGTTCGAGGGGGGCCTGTTTCATAAGGGTGCATTGCTCGCAGTACGGGTTCTTCACAGTCAAAAACCCCTTCTATTCCATATCTCTTATCATAATCTGAATTGACTTTGTCAAACCACTGTTGTAATTACTTGTCAAGGTTGAACAAAGTGATATGGTTCCCCGACTTGCTAATGTCGGACAAATGCTCACTTGTTCCGGCCTTCCTTGACGCTTACCTGAATGCCCAACTTCCTTTGTCAGTTCGCCCGGATACATACGGGGGCGCTCCAGGCGCGGCGGATATGCTGCGACCGCCACTCTCTCTCAGTTTGAAAGTCTCTGCTCCCATATTTGGACGAGTATGTGTAGGCCATTCATGCGTAGGTCTGGTGTAATCGGTAAACTTTGCCAGATCACCGGAGGACCTTCCAATCTCTTGACTTCGTTATCTGATGGGACTATTCTTAAATCGTAATCTGGATGGGTGGAGGCGCGCTCTATATCCCCATTCAGGGTGGAGGGAATGGATGCCCAGAATCGCTCCCCGTAACGGTGGTTCAATCCCAACCGGCCCACCACATATCGCCGTTTCATCAGAATTTTATCCAGTGTATCGAAATATACGTTCCTTACCCTCAGCTTAAGTTATCCGACTTGGATAGCTTCATGATCTCGGCTGCTTCCCGGATGTCTTCTTCAAATTCATCCGCAAGTGCTATAGCAAACGACTCTGAGACGTTGAAGGCATTTGATGTAATCCTGAAAGCCTTGTCGGAATCCTTAATTTCCTCCCATTTTGCCATTGACCTTCCACACATGCGGAATACCCTACCACCAGATCGTTCGATGGCACACGGGACAAAATCTTTTTTAACAAATTCAAAATTACGAGATAGCATAAGCCCCCCTCTGTTGTTTGGTAATGTCCAATGGACAGCCGATTATTGCAGCCAATTCCAGAGTGGCAAGTATTGATTCTCCACCATTTGCTTTTCTGATAGACGCGAAATATATTTGATTTCAATCAATAAATCAATTCAGCTTGATTAATAAAGTTTATGGTGATAGGCCAGAAAACAACTTAATAATTGCACGTTCAGACAGACACAGATTGCTGAAAGACGGTTACTTTCTCATTTGCATCATCAACGCAGGCAAAGTGCCGCCCGATCCCGCCTTTGTTGCACAAGTGGAAGGACAAAACGGAATACTTGATGCAGTTGATGATTCCTATCTGGTGCTTTGCGGCAAGAGAGGCAAGGAACACGAACATCTTCATGAATGCGAGCTGTTTGAGCCGGATGCCCCGGTTCCTCGTTCCATGACAGCCCTGCAAAAAGAAGTTCTGGCGGGAAACTGGCGAACACCATCGCCAGTAAAGGATTTCTTCCAGAAATCCACGAAATAACATTGATGAGGTAATTGATGGCATGTTTAACCAGTGAAGGTACGACGCTTGAAATTCGTTTTAAAAACTTTTCTGTCGGTTGGGTCGATTGTGAAATTTGTTTTCTCTCGCACGGGCAACCCATCCTGAATGAAAATATTTTGGGCAGACATGGATGTCGAGAAAACTATGCACCGAGTGCAATCTTCGCAAACGACCATCGTGAATGTGAGCTGCTGTGGGTCTTAAAAAAGGTTATCGAAACCAATCTGCCCGATTACTGGAAACCTATTGAGCCGGATGTTATCGTGGCGATCTACCCGGACATGGCATTCCCTTTCCTTGGCGATAAGTACGAACTGGCGTGGCAAAGCGGCGAAACCCGTAGGGAATCTGAGGAAAGGGCCATTTTGAAAGCGGAAAAAGGAGTCTTGCCAGACGACATCATCACTTTGATGTGTTTTTTTGATTCCTATGCATTTAAGGATTCTGAAGTCTATTCGGGCAACGGTGTCAGCCTGCATTTGATTGTGAAAAGACACGAGATAGAGAAATTTTATGAAGAGTTGAAAGCCGAATACATTGAATTCAAGAAGCAGTTTAAGGTTGATGAGCACAATTTTAAAGAGCTTGAAAATGACTGGGAACCAATGGAGTTATAGCTACGCTGGCAATACCCATGGGTGTTTCCAAAGCTGTTTTAAGCCTGCTTTTTGTCGTCACTTGGATTGAACTGCTGTTCGGCAGTACAAAAAGACGTCAACCTTTCAATTGAGCGCCATCACCGGATTGCTGGGCGTTTTGATTTATGCCCTGATCAATGAGGATAAAGTGAAAGCACTTCGATAAAACCTGGGAAAAAGGATAATATTAAAAATGACAATTCAGGAATATATCAGCCGGTTAAACGAAAGATATACCAATGGGATTTCTTCTGAACATGCGTATCGGGGTGATATTGAAACACTGTTGAGATCACTGCTTCCGGATGTAGAGATCACCAACGAACCCAGAAATGTAACTGATTGCGGAAATCCTGATCTTGTAATTGTCAAAAACAAGATACCAATTGGCTATATTGAGGCCAAAGATGTCGGAAAAAACCTTTCAGACAAGAGCTATAAAGAACAGTTTGACCGGTATCGCAACTCTCTTGAAAATCTAATTATCACAGACTATATCCTGTTCCAGTTCTTTCAAAAAGGCCAAAAAATCGGAGAGATTCGTATTGCCGAAATTCGGAATGGAAAGCTGGTTGCTTTGTCTCAAGCCTTTGATGAGTTTACCGCTCGAATTCAGGAATTCTGTGTCTATATCTGCCAAACCATCAAATCTCCGATTATGCTGGCCGAATATATGGCTAATAAAGCCCGCCTGTTGCAGGTCATTCTTGAAAATGCAATCACAGCCGATGAACAGGAAAATGATACGTCCGAACTTCTTGGAAAGTATAAAGTATTTAAGCGCGACCTGATTCATGATGTCAGCCCGAAAGAATTTGCCGATATCTTTGCACAGACTTTGGCGTATGGTATGTTTGCGGCGCGACTGCATGATCCTGATCTGGAAACCTTTACACGGCAGGATGCTGCAGAACTCATCCCAGCCAGCAACCCGTTTCTGCGTAAACTATTTCAGGATATTGCCGGATACGACATCGATCCCAGGTTGCGTCCAACTGTCGATAATCTGGCGGATGTCTTCCGCGCCACGGATGTAAAGGCATTGCTGGCTGACTTTGGAAAAATTGGCAACCACCATGACCCGATCATTCATTTTTATGAAACCTTTCTATCTCAATATGATCCAAAATTGCGGAAAAGCCGAGGAGTCTGGTACACACCACAACCTGTTGTTAATTTTATAGTTCGGGCTGTGGATGATATTTTAAAAACAGATTTCAATCTGCCAGATGGGCTGGCGGATACATCTAAAATCGGAATCAAGGTGCAGGCTCAGGGAACTCCCAAAAAGATTCAAAAAGAAGTTCATCGGGTTCAGATTCTCGATCCAGCGGCAGGAACTGGAACCTTTCTGGCAGAGGTCATTCGGCACATCCACCGGACAAAATTCAAAGCCATGCAAGGGGCCTGGAGCGGCTATGTCGAAAATGATCTGATTCCAAGACTGAATGGCTTTGAACTGCTGATGGCTTCTTATGCGATGGCCCACCTGAAGCTGGACCTCTTGCTGGAGGAAACCGGCTATAAACCCAAGAAACAGCAGCGGTTCCGAGTGTTTTTGACCAATTCCCTGGAAGAGCATCATCCGGACACCGGCAGCCTGTTTGCTGCATGGCTGTCTGCCGAAGCTAATGAAGCCAATTACATCAAGCGCGATACACCGGTCATGGTGGTTATTGGGAATCCGCCGTACAGTGGTGTTTCAGCAAACCAAGGGCAATGGGCGGAAAATCTGCTGAAGGATTACAAACAGGAGCCCGGCGGCGGAAAATTACAGGAAAAAAATCCAAAGTGGCTGAATGATGACTATGTTAAATTCATTCGATATGGACAATACCAAGTAGAAAAAAATGGGGGAGGTGTTCTGGCCTTTATCAATCCTCATGGCTTTCTGGACAATCCGACATTCCGGGGGATGCGATGGCATCTGCTGAAAACTTTTGATAAAATCTACACAATTGATCTGCACGGAAATGCCAAGAAAAAAGAAACAGCACCTGATGGCGGTAAAGATGAAAATGTTTTTGACATCATGCAAGGCGTGTCGATCAATCTGTTTATAAAAACCGGAAAAAAGAAAGCCAATGAACTGAGCAGTGTGTTCCATTATGACCTGTTTGGGAAAAGAGAACTCAAATATGGCTTCCTTGGCGAAAAGTCTATCACAACAATAGATTTTAAAAAACTTGAACCCACAGCACCCAACTACTTTTTTGTTCTGAAGGATTTTGATGAGCAAAAAATTTATGATGAAGGGTTCTGTGTTAATGAATTGTTCCCGATCAATTCTGTTGGTATCGTTACTGCAAGGGATCGTTTTACGATTCATGAAAAGAAACAGCAATTGATTGATACAATCAATGACTTTCTTTCTTTGGACAATGAATCTGCACGCAAAAAGTTTGATTTGGGAAAAGATGTGAGAGATTGGACGATTGATTACGCCAAAAGTGATTTAAACCGCACACATGTTGATTCTAATAATATTATTGAGATTTCCTATCGGCTTTTTGATAAACGATATACTTATTACACTGGTAAATCTAAAGGCTTTCATTGTATGCCACGGGGCGAAGTCATGCGGCATTTTCTAAATGTTGAAAATGTTGGGCTTTGCTTATGCAAACAGTTCAAAACTGGTGATAATTATGTCCATGCGTTTATTTCGAATAAAATTATTGAAAGCTCGTATGTATCAAACAGAACCAGTGAAATAACATCATTTTTCCCCCTTTACCTCTGCCCCGACTCCACAGTCCAGATTAGTTTGGAACCTAGTCCCAAACTAACCCCCAACCTGAACATGACCATTGTTCAGGAAATTGCCAAAAAACTCAATCTTATCTTTACGCTGGAAAAAGAGACCACTCCAGACACATTTGCACCAATCGACATTCTGGATTACATTTATGCCGTGCTTCATTCGCCGTCATATCGAGCCAAATATAAGGAATTTCTGAAGATCGACTTTCCCCGCGTGCCTTACCCTGACACCCCTGAAATGTTCTGGAAGCTGGGTTCCTTTGGCGGTGAACTGCGGCGGTTGCATCTTCTGGAATCCGTGACAATGGACAGCATCATCACATCTTATCCGGAAGATGGTGAAAATACCGTTACCCGAAAAATATCGGCCAAAGACTGGGACTTAAATGATCCTGCAAACAGCCAGGGCCGGGTATGGATCAATGACACACAGTATTTTGATCAGGTTCCGCTTGTTGCATGGGAGTTTTATATAGGCGGATATCAACCGGCTCAGAAGTGGCTGAAAGATCGGCACGGAAGAATGCTCTCCATAGATGATCTGGTTCACTATCAGAAAATCATTGTGGCGCTGACAGAAACAGACCGAATCATGAAGGCAATTGATGATGAAATCGCTATTGTGGAAAAGATTACTACCTGCGAGAGCCAGGAAGAAGAGGCAATATGATTGACTCAATTTACAAGGCTATTAAAGTTGGCAGTATTGAAGACCTGAATAAATTATTGGCCCAAGACATTGATGATGTTTTGGATGGTGGGTGGAATCCGCTTCATGCGGCGAGCAAAGTGGGAAATCTTAGAGCCGTTGAATTGATATTAAGTTATATCCAAAAGTCAGGGAATGTAAGTTTTGATATAAATTCGGTATTCGAATCTATTGATTCGGATTCCGATAATCGAGGGACGGCACTAACAGAAGCACTTTTAAATGGGCACAAAGATATCGCGAAATTGTTGATCGTCAATGGTGCAAATGTAAATGCAACCCATTATAGTCAAGATACTGATTGTCCTGAGTGTTTTTTGGGCGAATATGATCTGGCAATTAACAGTGGAGTTGCATGGTGGTTATCAGATGAAGAATTGTTCAATTTGTGCTTGGCGAATGGTTTAGAAATTGATGCAGAAGACAATAACGATAATACGGCATTAGTATATGCAGTAAAATCAAGTAATTTAAAAAAAGTGATTCAACTACTTGAAAACGGGGCAAATGTAAATCTGTATTATCAGCATGAATATATGGGGAAAATTCCGTTACTTGTTTATGCCGTAACAATTCATGGTAAACAAAAAACTCAACGTTCCTTTGATGTTGTCAAGTCTCTTCTGAAACATGGGGCACCATTATCCGCCAAATGTTTGGATTGTGAAAATGAAACAGTAATTGAGATAGTTCTGAATCAAGGCAATGAAAAACTCATTGACTTGTTTGGTTTGGCAAAATTGGCAGAAAAGGCTACCCCCCCCCCAAGTAATTAATTGACCTTGTTTGTTAACTCAAAAGCTGGATAAACAATAACATCCAATCGGGTCATATAGAAACCAAGATAGGGTTTATGGACATTGACAACACTGATGGAACTGGAAATATTGATGTGAGTGTATCCCAAAGCAATCCATATTTCAAAATTACACCAAATAGCCGGATGCTGAATCTGGACTTGCTGGTTGCACGGGAACTTGCTGACCCGGACCGGGTGGCGCGCGCCAAAATTCTGATGGAACAGGCATCAACCGGTGTGGGTGAAAAACGTAATCCCATCGGCATTATTCCACTGGATAACGGCAAATTCAAGGTACTTGATGGCAATACAACATTGCAGGCTCTGCGGGATATGGGCGAAACCGTGGCGATTGTGGAAATAATACAAGGGATTGCCGATCCGGTAATTCCATCTTCGAGCCGACCATGAACGCCATAGCTTTCCAGGTACAGATTTTGGATGCGTTATTGGTCACGGAGGACAAGGAAAGTATCATCATCTCCAATCGAAACCAAAAATGGGAAACTCTTATGGAAAAGAACTTGAAAACTGGTGGCAAAAAAGGTTTGGTCACACCTTCGACAGCCTTACTCAATCAGAGGCTCGCTACCTTCTCAAAACCGAGAATGCTGACAGAATACGAAATAAAATTGCTACGGCAGAGCAAGGTTGAAATTGCCGAAGCCATTCGAGAAATGGATATGGCGAAACAGGGAGAGGCATAGTTGATAAAAATCCGGATGATTGACACCATTTCGTCACAACTGAAAATGATTGAAGAATCTCATCAGGTCAGGATTCTGTATGCCCTGGAATCCGGAAGCCGGGCCTGGGGATTTGCTTCCCTGGACAGTGATTATGATGTTCGGTTCCTCTATGTTCATCCGGTGGAATGGTATCTGTCCATTCGGGATCAGCGGGATGTCATAGAAATCCCGATTACTGATTCGCTGGACATCAATGGATGGGATTTGAAAAAGGCGCTGAAGCTGTTTTGCAAATCCAATCCGCCACTACTGGAATGGCTGCGTTCACCCATTGTCTATCGGGATGTCGAGGGACTGGCGGAAAGCCTGCGGAATCTGATACCGACCTGCTTTTCCCCCAAAAACGGCATGTATCATTACCTGCACATGGCGAAAGGCAATTTCCGGGAATATCTTCAGGGTGAAAGCGTCTGGACTAAAAAATATTTCTATGTGCTGCGTCCAGTTCTGGCATGTGAATGGATTGCACGGTATGGCGCCGTGCCGCCACCGGTTGAGTTCCGAAAACTGGTGAATGGGCTGGACCTTGACGCCGCAGTGATTCATGAAATCGACATTCTGTTGCAGAAAAAAATCGCCGGGGATGAGCTGGATAAGGGGCCGAAAAATCATATCCTCCACCAGTTTCTGGAGAACAGCCTGACCCACCTTGATAACTGTCTGAATGGATTGCAAACCACCGAACCAGATTTGGGCATTCTGGATGAACTGTTCAGACGGATGGTATATGCAGCCTGGGGACAATCATAGTGGGAAGGACAAATTTCAAGTCTGATTTTTCTTCATGACATACGCTTTCGGTCTTTACTCAATGAATGTCTCATTCGCGTCATCAGCGCGGATAAAGCTGTTATTGTTTCTGAAACTTGAATTTGCGAAGATATATATTCCATAGAAATGAACAAAATAGAGAGACCCCAAAATGCAGGCAAAAGAAACTAAACTCCAGGATATAATTGAGGGCACAAAACAGTACGTTATTCCTCTTTTCCAGCGGACTTATAGCTGGACAAGTGAACTACCCCTACCCTAAAGGGATAGGGGCTTCGAAAGAAGCCTAAGTTCACCAGACTCAGTTGGCGGAAACGCCAGCTACGATAGTTAGGTCACGACACCCTTGGTTGACGCATCAGACTGAGGCAATGTCGCTCACAGTTAAGAAGAGCTGGGGTAAGGTTCGGTGCTGTGAGTGTAAAAAGCCTGGTTATCATTGTCGAGATGATGTCGGACACTCCAGATGGTAACAGTTTGGGGTTACGCACTACCTACAGCAATGTAGCGTTAAAAAGGGTAAATGGCGAGTTATTCCCTTCTCGCCAACTTTAAAAAAAGGCTTACATCCCCTACCCTAAAGGGATAGGGGTTTTACGCCATTCTTATAAAGATGCTGGGGAAAACGCACGGGGTTGCCGTCCGGGTTGTGTCGTGGCGGGGCAAGGGTAGCCATCAAACCTTGTATTATGGTGACCGGTTCACCATCATCCGAAACCCCAAAGATGAATTAAAAACAGGAACGTATTACGCCATGCTGAAACAACTTGACGTTAATGACAGCGATTTGTAAGGAGGATCGAACCATGGCACGATTTGAATTCCCTGTATTATTGACGCATGCAGACGAAGGCGGATTTATTGTTTCCTGTCGGGATATTCCGGAAGTTATTACTCAGGGAGAGGATGCTCAGGACGCTTTGAATCAGGCGGCGGATGCGATGGAAGAAGCCTTTGCCGCCAGAATAGCCGGCGGGCTGGACATTCCCCATCCCTCAAAAGCGCGGCGGAACGAAAAGACAGTTGCCCCGCCGATTGAAATAGTTATCAAGGCAGCCCTTTACGTCACAATGAAAGAGGCCGGTGTTTCAAAGGTCGAACTGGCAAGACGCATGGGTATTGATGAAAAGTCAATCCGTCGCATGCTCGATCCGCACTATGTGTCAAAATTGCCGGGTATAACTGATGCGATTGGCAAGTTGGGAATGAAGCTGCGAGTTGATATTACGCCGTACCATTGTTAAAAAGCCTATAGTTGATCGCTCCCCGCTGGTGGATCGCTGTGGTGGCTGTTGCTTTTGTTTGCTGCCTGTCCGTCTATTGGGGCTGGTATGGTCGGATATATACAAAAGTGAACGGGTCCGGTATGATGGTCCGAAGTGGAGAATTTCGTGAGCTGGTCAGCCTGTCGGATGGGATCATCCAGAGTCTGAACATTTCGGAAGGGGCGCCGGTGTCCGAGGGGGATATCCTGGTCGTGCTTTCTTTGCCGTTGGAACAGATCGAGTTCGACCACTATCAATCGCTTTTCAAATCCATGAAAGAGGATGTGGCGGGGCTGCACAAATTGACAGAAAACCATGTGAAACAGCGCACGGCGTTGACATCCCGCATCGCAGCGGACAGCGACAAGATCATGAAAGACCTGGAACGTCTTCTGAAACAATTGACAGACCTGTATGAAAAGTATCAAAGTTTTCGCGGTCGTGGACTGGTGACGGAGTCGGAAACGGTGGCCGTGCTTCAGAATATGCTGAATACGGAGGTCAGCCTCATCAGACAGCACCAGGAAACCGCAAATAATGAAATGGGAAAACTGGATCATGAACATGAGTTCGAGCGGGAGTTCTGGCTGAAAGACCGGGAAATTCGTGAATCGCAGCAAGACCTGGCTCTCAGGATGGCGCAGTATATCCAGCGCAAACACATTGTCTGTCATTCGGACGGGAACATTGTCAATATCCATAAGAGCATCGGCGATCATGTGGCAAGCGGCGAGGCTGTCTGCACCCTGCAGCGTCCCGATGGCGATGGGCTTTTTGTTGATGCCATGATTTCCGCCGCTCAGATCAAAACAGTCCGTGCGGGACAGACTGTCCATATTTCACCGTCCGATACGGAACCCTACCGGATCGGCTATATGGTGGGGACAGTGGAAAAAGTGGGCCTGTATCCGGCGAACAATGCCCGACTGGCCAACTGGTACAAGAATGAAGATCTGATCCGGTTGTTCAAGGGAAATGATGCCGCCGGAACTGTACGGGTTCGGCTGATTTCCGATTCCGCCAATCCTGCAGGCGTCCAGTGGACGGGGAAGGTTCCGGAAAATATCGATATTTCCGCGGGAAGACTTTGCACCATCAAGGTGACCGTGGAGCAGCGGTCGCCTATATCCTATGTCCTTCCTTACATCCGTAAGACCTTGATGGGCTATACTGAGCCGGAGCTCAACCGTTCGAAGGAGGCCGGATGATAGGGGAGGATGTTAATGATTACGACTGGTCCATGCCTGCTGTCAGGGCGGACTGTATGAAATCGGATGCTGACAGGAGTGGAGCGGGTGGATAACAGAAAACGGGTCAACCGCCGGGTATG
>Ga0194038_1000791_pt1 | contig 13753 bp, 15 predicted proteins | sample JunL226m_MetaG_FD_148630 | JGI IMG/M metagenome (GOLD analysis project Ga0194038, IMG submission 148630) | Anoxic zone freshwater microbial communities from boreal shield lake in IISD Experimental Lakes Area, Ontario, Canada - Jun2016-L227-6m | ecosystem: Environmental > Aquatic > Freshwater >...
CCCACCAATTAGACAGAATGCAGGCCAGCGCCTATAATTCTGGACTTCTGTCAACTCTTCCAGGCGCTATGGATTATCTGCTTTCCCTGCCGCTATCCATCGAAACCGCAGAGATGGCCATCCTTCATAACAGCCCATTTCATCTTCCAAGCCCCGGAATGACACCAGCCATCACCCATTTCAATTATTTGGATGAAGAAGCGCTTTCGGGGCGCCTTGAAGCGTGGCGTTCTTTCCCCAAAAAAATGATTTTCAGCGGACATGACCATAAGCCGGCCGTATATGAACTTGTGGAATCGGAGAAAATGCCGAATCTGAATGATGTCCGGATCCACAGACCGACTGCCGGTGAGTCAATGACGATTTTGCTGAATTCAGGCTCACGCTACTGGATCAAGGCTGGAAGCGTCGGAGGCCCTTACCGGGATGGCGTCTTTGCCGCCAACTCGGTTTTATGGGACAGCAGCGCGCAAACCCTCACTCTCTTTCGTATCCCCTACCCTCTTGATCAGTTGCGTCTTGATCTGTCGAATAACCGCTACTGCCGAAATCTTAAAACCCTTCTTCCATATTTGGATTACAAAAGGACCTGCTAAAAATTGAGAGCATATTTAGACGGATATTGGGCTTTGGAACCTATTGCATTTGTACTTGGCCTTTGCATTGGCAGTTTCATGAATGTGTGCATCTACCGAATCCCGATATTGAAATCCATTGTGTCGCCAGGATCTACATGCATGTCCTGCAATCAACCGATCCGTTTTTACGACAACATTCCTGTGATCAGTTACCTTCTTCTTCGAGGGCGATGCAGGAACTGTAAAACCCCTTTTTCTTTCCGGTATCCCCTGATTGAGCTGCTGAGCGGATTATTTGCGCTCGGAGCATTTCTGCGATGGGGAATGAGCGCGGAATCCCTGATTTATTACGGATTCATCGCTGTCCTTGTGGTAATCACCTTTATCGATATTGATCATTATATTATTCCGGATGTCATTTCCCTTCCCGGCATTCCTGTCGGCGTAATCGCCAGTTTTTTTCTGCCGGAAATGACGTTCAAGACATCAATACTGGGGGTGCTGCTGGGCGGCGGAATCCTGTACACAGTGGCTTGGACATATCAATTCTTTGCCCATAAAGAAGGCATGGGCGGTGGCGATATCAAGCTGCTGGCCATGATCGGCGCGTTCGTAGGCTGGAAAGGGGTTTTGGTGACCCTGTTTATCGGATCTATTGTCGGAACACTGGCAGGCGGCGCCGTCATGCTCTATACCCGATCCTCCATGAAACTGAAAATCCCGTTTGGGCCTTTTCTGGCAATCGGCGCAATGATTCATATTTTCTTTGGGGAAGACCTGATATACTGGTACTGGAATGGGCTTCAGTAAAGCATAAGTCAGGAGCGCAGCAATCTGAATACAGATGTGCGTGTTGACCTTCACAGTTTTTTCCATTAGAGTTACACACTGCTTTTTTACACCAACCCGTTAAAGGATGGTTACTGTAACAGAAAGGAATATCAGCACATTTAACAACCGGCGGACAGACAACCATCTATGAAGACGGCTAGTTGTTTACCTGCTGATATCATCCACAATCGCCGATTCATAAACCACTGGTCGGCAATAACCGCATTCACAGGATAATTTTATGAAAATACTGATTACAGGAGGCGCTGGTTTTATCGGCTCTCATCTGGCTGAGGCCTACCTTGAAAAAGGAGATGATGTCTATATTATTGATGACCTTTCAACCGGGTCACTGGACAATCTTCAGTCTATGACGAGCGATCCACGTTTTCAAAACCGGATATTCGTTACGGTGGATACGATTCTGAATCACGAGAGTATGTTGGAGCTGACCGGTATCTGTGATGTCGTCTTTCATCTGGCAGCCGCAGTTGGAGTTCTCACGATTCTTGAAAAACCCCTTGAATCCATTCGCACCAATATTCAGGGAACCGAAAAAGTCCTTGAGCTGTGCAACAAATTCAAGAAAAAAGTCCTGATTGCCTCCACATCGGAAGTCTATGGCAAGCATTTGCACGCCCCGCTTGTTGAAACCGATAACATCATCTATGGGCCGTCCAGTAAATTTCGATGGAGTTATGCAGCCTCCAAACTGATGGATGAATTTACGGCGCTGGCCTACTATCGCACCCATGGCCTGAAAACCATTATCGCCAGGCTGTTCAATACGGTTGGCCCCCGTCAGACTGGTGCTTACGGCATGGTCATCCCCCGGTTTGTGGATCAGGCATTGAGCGGCAAACCGCTGACCATTTATGGAGACGGATCGCAAACCCGGACATTCACTTATGTTAAAGACGTGGTACATGCGTTTATGGCATTGATGGAAACCGATGACGCAGCGGGGCAGGTATTAAATGTCGGTGGCATTGAAGAAATCTCCATTCGCAGCCTGGCTGAAAAGATTATAGGACTGACCGCATCCAGTTCCCGGATTGAATACATCCCTTATGAAAAAGCCTTTGGAAAAGATTTCGAGGATATGCAGCGAAGGGTTCCAGGAATTGAAAAGATACATAAGCTGATTGGCTACAACCCAAAAACCACTCTGAACGAAATTCTTCGCCAGGTCATCGCCTCGAAGCAAGTCAGTTAGGTGCAAAATAACCGGACAAACAGAAAAAACGAAAAAGGATGGCCGCCATGATTATGGATACCCCAGGCTGGATAACTGAGAGGATTCTGCTGCTCGGCAGGAGGGAATCCTGCGTTTACCTGATAAAAGGAAATGACGAATATGCCCTGATCGGCGGCGGAACAGCCTATATTATTCCAGACATTCTCGATCAACTGAAACGATTTGATGTCCCGGAAGATCAAATCGGGCGCATGATTATTCTCCACGCTCATTTTGATCACTGCGGCATCATCCCTTTTTTCAAGAAACGCTGGCCCTGGGCGGTGGTAGCAGCATCTGTCCGCGCCCAAGTACTTCTTTCAACCCCCAAGGTCGTTCAGAGTATTGCCAAGTTAAATCAATTTATGATTTCAAGCTCTGGACGGGATGATGTTGCCCGGAGCCTCGGCATTGAATTTCCCGGAATAACAATTGAGCAGGTATTGAAAGACGGGGATACGCTGATGTGCGGGGGAATGCGGCTTGAAGTCATGGACGTTCCGGGCCATTCATCCTGCTCACTTGCCGTATATATGCCGGAAGAAAAAGCGCTGTTTGCCTCCGATGCTGGAGGCATTCCTTTTGGGGACAATGTTTTTACGGCAGCAAATTCCAATTTCGATCAGTACATGATCAGCCTTGATAAAATGTCCGGCTATGATGTGGATATTCATCTTGCTGAACATTATGGCGCCAGAACCGGCACGGATGGACGCGAATTCCTACAAAAAGCCAAAGCATCCGCGATCAAGACCCGAAAGATACTGGAAGATTCATACACCGTAACCCGCGATATTGCGCAAAGTACCGAAGAAATCACCAAGATTCTCATGGTGGACAGCCCTGTGGATTTTTTTCCGCAGGAGGTCGTCGCCCTGGTCGTTGGTCAAATGCTGGCATATATCGCCAAACAAAAACTGGAGCCGAACCAAGCTTGACAAGTCTGATAGACCCCGCCAATAGGCTCCCGATAAGCTGTGCGTGTTGACCTTCTCGGTTTTTTCAATTAGAGTGACTCACTATATTTTCAAATAACGCGGTAAAGGATGGTTATGAAACAGCATTCACATGATTTTGTTGAAACGTACTCAGAGCTTGTCGGTTTTGGACTGGACAGACAAACAGATGAAAATACAGTCATTTATTATCTTCAAAAATTTTCTGACGATCAACTGATGAAACGACTGATTCCCTCCCTTGCCGATGCTGATCTGGAAGAAATTTTCGGGCTTATCAACCGATTGCTGAGAGCACATCTTTCCGATTCAGAATATCACCGTCTTTTTCTGAAAGAAGATCACCCTTGAGAGACTCAAGACTTAAGACAGATACCTGATATCTGACCCTTTTCTTTAAATAATGGATACGAAATGCTAACAGATACTCACCTAAAACGATACGCCGATACACTGATCTGGGGGCTGAAAACAGCCAGAACCAATTCATTCCTTAAACAGGACATTATATTGATTCGCTATGATTCCATGGCCTTGCCTCTTGCGGAGATTCTTTATGCCAGGGTTCTGGAAATGGGGTTGAATCCCGTTCAACGGTGTACGTTGACATCCGGCATGGAAAAATCATTTTATCAGCTCTCCAATCCCAGACAACTGATCTTTCAGTCTCCGGGAGATCGTGAATTCTACAACAAACTCAATGGCAGCATATATTTGTATGCACCGGAATCCATTACCCACCTAAGCGACGCCGATCCTAAAAAAATTGGCAAGGCCGCAGTAGCCAGGAAGTTTATTCGGGATATCATGAACAAACGCGAGGAAACGGGAGATTTTGGCTGGACCCTGTGTATGCTCCCCACGATTGAGCTGGCCAGACATGCCGATCTTTCCATCGACGAATATACACAGCAGATTGTCAACGCATGTTTTCTGGACCATGTTTCGCCGGTTTCCGAATGGCAGTCCATTTATGAAAAGTCCCGGATCATTAAAACAGAATTGAACCGCCTGAATGTTCAGTATTTCCATGTTGAATCTTCCAGTGTCGATCTGAAGATCACACCGGGCGACCAGCGAAAATGGATCGGTATCACCGGGCATAATATCCCCAGTTTCGAGCTGTTTATCTCTCCTGACTGGCGGGGAACCCAGGGCGTGTATTTCGCCAATCAGCCATCCTACCGAAACGGCAATTACGTGGAAAATGTCCGGCTGGAATTTAAAGACGGCGTTGCCATAAAGGTTAGCGCTCAGAAAGGAGAGTCCTTCGTGAAAAACCAGCTTGACATGGATAAGGGTTCAAGCCGGTTAGGGGAATTTTCATTAACCGACAAACGTTTTTCAAAAATTAACCGATTCATGGCCAATACCCTTTTCGATGAAAATTATGGCGGCGAGTACGGTAATTGCCATGTAGCCTTGGGTTCCTCTTACTCCGATACCTACAGCGGAAATCCCGCAGAGTTGACTGAAAAACTGAAGAAGACGCTGGGGTTCAACGATTCCGCTCTGCACTGGGATTTGGTCAACACCGAACAGAAAAGAGTATCAGCACATTTAACAACCGGAGGACAGACAACCATCTATGAAGACGGTCAGTTTACCTTCTGATATCGTCCACGATCGCAGGTTCGTGAACCTACTGGTCAGCGACAACTGCATTTCAATGAACCTGCCTTGCCTTCACCTTGTTTCGGGTAAAGCTTCAAACCGGTTCAGCGCAACATTCTTTATAGCCTGGTCCGGTTTAAAAATCCTGCCGTTCATGGCAATATACACGCCATCCGGAAGCAACTGAACGGCAGTAACAGCGCAGGCAATGTTAAAAACTGCATCGGTCATTTGAAACCGGGCCGGTTGCATGGCGCCAGTCAGCACGATAACTTTTCCTGAAATATCCTGGAGCGCCCTGGCTGTCAGGATCATCGTATCCGTTCCATGTGTAATGACAAACAGACGGTTGCTGTCCGCGCTAACCGTGTCATGAATCAGCTTACGGTCAGCATCGGTCAAATCCAGGCTGTCTTTTCTCAACAAAGAGGAAACCTCGTAATCCAGAGTGACATTGGCGCCTTTCAACACCTCTGAGATTTGCGGATCTCCAATCTGAAATTCACTTTTCTGATCGAAATAAATTTTATCAATCGTTCCGCCGGTCGTGATGATCTTTATCTTCATGATTACTTCCACTGGCTCACCCATCAACAGGCAGAATTTCAAACGAAGTCGTGATCTCTGCGACTCCGCGCACCGTCGCCGCAACCGAGCAGTATTTTTCCTGCGAAAGACGGATGGCCTGCTCCACTGAACTTTCGGTCAACGTCTTTCCCTTCACCTGATAGTGCAGATTTATCTTGCGGTAGGGCCAAGGGGGTTCAGAATCTCTTTCACCGGTTGTGATAATTTCAAGAAAAGATAAAGGTTCTCGTTTTTTCTCCATAATACCCACTACATCAACAGCCGTACATGACGAAAGTGCAACCAGCAGCATCTCAGAAGGTTTTACGCCGATTCCATGATCTTCTGCAGAAAGTACTACCGAATGGCGGGTAGAATCCACACCGATAAAATTTTTTCCGGAAATCCATTGAACAGTTGTTTGTATCATCAGTTGAAATTCCTTTTCTTGTTACCGTGAAAATACTTTTAAACCACGAAACACAAATAGAGAGGCGGCAACCCCGATTATGTTAGAACGAATATTATAAGTCATGGATACTGCAATTCAAATAAAATGACAATAAAATATAATTAGGCATTGGATAAACTGGTATCTATACTGTGAACGGTCATAATCTGCACTTTTGAACCCCCACCCCAACCCTCCCCCGATGGGAGAGGGAGCTAAGGGAAAGCACAAATTATGCCCGTTCGCAATATACTTGTGTCTTCATCTATTTATTAAAAATAATACTTGCAAAAGAATAAGAAATTCAGCATAGTTTTCCCAGTTGTACTACCATGAGAAAGCCCATGCTGAATATCAGATTGACAGAAACTGAATTGCCGACGTAAAGAACTATCGACACAGTTGATTAGTTGATGGACTCTCGACAGAGTTTGTATGGGTTTGGGTTGAAATGTGATTAATTTTGGCAACAACTAAAAAAGGAGAACATCTATGGCAGTTTCACTAGCGAAAGGCGGGAATATTTCCCTCGCCAAGGAAGCCCCTGGAATGAAGAATGTGCTTATCGGACTGGGATGGAACGCACGCGCTACCGACGGCGCGAGTTTTGACCTGGATGCATCATGCTTCATGTTGGGCGAAGACAATAAGGTGTCATCAGATGCCAGTTTCATTTATTACAACAACTTGAAATCGGCGTGTGCTTCTGTTGAACATTTGGGCGACAATCTGACGGGCGAGGGAGAAGGGGACGATGAGGTGCTGCATGTGTACCTTGACAAGATGCTCCCCACCACCACAAAGTTGGTTTTCGGAGTTACCATTCACGAAGCAGAGCAGCGCAAACAGAATTTTGGCATGGTTTCCTCAGCGTTTATTCGTGTTGTAAACAAGGACTCGAACGTGGAAATTGCGCGGTATGACCTTTCCGAAGATGCAAGTACGAACACCGCAATGGTGTTTGGAGAGCTTTATCGTCATGGCAGTGAGTGGAAGTTCAAGGCCGTGGGACAAGGATTTGACGGTGGACTCGGACCGATGGCGCGGAGTTTTGGCGTAAACGTCTGATTTACGTAACCACCGATGGCCAAGATGGACAGGATACAGATATATCCTGTCCATCCACGTAAATTATACTTTGGCGCTCCCTAAATTTTGTTGCCGTCCTTCATTCTTACAAATCTAAATAATTCACCTATCCATAGAACAAATGAAGTTGAGCCAATAATAATTCCCCAGTCTGCTAATGATAACGGAACTGTACGAAATACTTCGCCTCCAAATTCAACGATTAGAATCTGTCCTAATAAAATAACACATGCTACAATCATGAATCCTGCACTTTTACTTAGTCCGGAAAAAGCTGACTTGCCAGTTTCAAAGGCTTTGGCATTGAACATGTTCCAAAATTGCAGCATCACAAAGACTGTAAAGAAACGTGATAAATCATAAATAGTTATGGAACCTTGCTCATTGGTGAAGAAACGCAGCAATCCAAACAACAGGGCGACAAACATAAGACCAACAAATAAAATATTGAAACGCATTGCTGGTGTAATAATAAAGTTATTATTGTTACGAGGTTTATTTTCCATTACCCGTTGATTAGGGGGCAACGATGCCAATGCTCCAGCGGCAAAAGTGTCCATTATCAGATTTACCCAAAGCATTTGTGTTACTGTTAAGGGTAATTCATGCCCAAAAATTGAACCAAGAAAAACAATGATAAGTGCAGCAACATTTATAGTAAGTTGAAACAAAATAAAACGCTGGATGTTCTGATACAAAGAACGGCCCCACATTACGGCCGTTGCAATACTATTGAAAGAATCATCAAGCAAAGTGATATCACTTGCTTCTTTCGCAACGCTGGTGCCTGAACCCATAGATAAACCAACGTGAGCAAAATTTAAGGCTGGAGCATCATTTGTGCCATCACCGGTTACAGCAACAACTGCACCAGCCCTTTGTAGCAACTGAACAAGACGCTGCTTGTCTGTAGGTCTTGCACGACACATAATTTTTAACTTTTGTACCTTAATAGCTGCTTCTTCATCGGATAAGGCTTCAAAATCAATACCGGTAATTATGTTATCAGAAGAATCAGATTCTGACCAAATCCCAATCTGACGTCCGATTTCCTTGGCGGTTCCAGGAGTATCCCCTGTTACAATTATTACATCTATACCTGCATTTAAACATTTACTAACTGCTTCCGGAACATCTTTTCGAATAGGATCAGATATTGCAATAATACCCAAGTAAGTTAAATTTGTATTAACCAACTTACCATTTTCAAACCTGTCCATATCATCATCAAGAATTTCATACGCAAAGCCCAATGTACGCATTGCCTGATTCTGATATTGTGATAATAGTTCTTCAATGGTATCTTTACAGGATGAAACTGACTTTTGCTCACCATCAAATAATACATCATTACATTTTAAAAGTACAATTTCTGGAGCTCCTGTAACGTAAAGCACACGTTTTTTAAGAAATGGTGAGTCAACAATCGTTGCCATATATTTTCGTTCTGTGGAAAATGTAAGTTGTTCGATAATTGAAATATCATCTCGTAAATCGAAATAATTAAAACCGTTTTGGTAAAGCCAGAGCAAAAGAGCGGCTTCCGTTGGATTGCCTATCGTTTTAATTTGTTGTGGGTCGGAAAAATCCAAATGAGCAGTGGAATTAATGGAAATACATTCCCTTATTAGATTACTTGGCTCATCATCTGATATAACCTGTTCGTTCAGGCTAAAGAAATTGGATTTATAGACCTGCATCCGATTTTGTGTAAGCGTGCCTGTTTTATCCGTGCAAATTACTGTGGCTGCACCCATTGTCTCACATGCGTGCATTTTGCGGACCAAGTTATTAGCTTGAAGCATTCTACGCATACTTAAAGCTAAACTTAGAGTTACACTCATCGGCAACCCTTCTGGAACAGCAACAACAATTAAAGTGACGGCTACCATAAAATATTGAAGAATTCTTCCTGCAACATCAACACTTACCCATGATCCAGCATCAAAAGGGTTAATACCAATTGCATAACCGAATCCACAAGAAACAAAGAATAAGAGAACGCCATAAGATAGAAACTGAAGCCAGGACATCCAACTTTTTTTATTCTTCAATTTATCTTCAAGGACTTCAAGCTCTTTTATTTTAGTGAATTCTTTATTCTTTTGTGCTCTTTCAATTTCATGTTCAAGCTCTTCTTCTTGCTTTTTCCAATTAAACCAAGAACTTCCTTCAATAAAATTTGGCAGTTCTTTCTCTATCCCAAGCAATTCAAATGCATCATAAATAATTGGAACCCACACTTTTACCAAAGCAATGGTGGAAGAAAGAAATACGATGCATAAGGTGCTGAGCTGTACCAGGGAATATGTATAATTTCCGAGAAGAAGGTCTTTTGTTAATAATGCCAGGAAAGTTAATATAGCAAGAGCAAAACCAACAACACCAATTAATTTAGCCAAACCATCTAATTGTTTATTGAGTGGAGTCTTTTCACCGCTAAACTCCGTAGATTTCTGGGCAACCCTGCCATATTCCGTTAGATCACCAACTTTTTTAACTTCAAAGATAGCATTACCATCTACTACTTTTGTTCCGCGCATAACACAATTGGACGGATAGGTTGAAGTTGCATCAAAATCCGAAGGATCGGTTGTTTTATCAATAATTGGTTCACCGGTTAAACACGATTCATCAATTTGTAATGAAACCGACTTTTTTAGTTCTCCATCCGCCGGCACTTCATCACCAGTATTCAGTAGAACAATATCACCAACAACAATGTCCTTTTTAATAACTTCACATACATTCCCATTGCGAATAACTTTGACCAGGATGTCATCATTAACCTGATTAAGGACGTCAAACTTTTTACTGGCATCCAGTTCAAAACAAAATCCTACGCCAGTTGCTAAAAATATGGCGCAAAAAATACCAATGGTTTCAGCATATTCGTTATGCAAGAAAGAAATGCCCAAGGATAATATTGCGGCAATAAGCAAGACACGAATTATTGGATCTTCAAATTTCTCAAGAAAAAGTTTCCAAAGAGGTACTTTCTCTGGTGGTGTAAGAATATTAGCACCATACTTATCCCTGTTTGCCTGGACTTCTGCAGATGAAAGCCCTTTCAACTTTATTTCTTTTTTGCTCACATTACTATTTTCCATCATCATTCCTTAAAGATACATAGCATATAATTGTGACTGGCGATTCATAACTAAGAACTGGGAAAAGTCGTCTTCGCCATCTGGGACTCTACAGCGAGATACTCAATGGATACCTCTACAAAAGAGCCGCACCCAAAAGATTTCATAAAAATCAGACACCATGTTTTATTGATTTGATAAACCACTACACCTAACTACAAGTTCAGCCGTTTCAGTCGACTGCAACTGATGGTTAGGTGTTTTCCTCACATTACGCAAAATATCTTTCAATCATAGCAATAATTTCAAACGGATGGTACTTTTGTGTAATGATATGAATTCCTTCTCCCCTGTTGTTTTCCAGTTCTTTTTCTCCGATATAAACATTGATATGCGGCTGAAAATGCTCTGTATGTGTCGGTTCGTAATGAAACATGAGTTTGTTTCTGCCGAAAAATATATTGTAGCTGTAATACAGATAATCATCTTCGGTTCTGTCAAACAGAATATCAATTTCCAGCGTTACATCATTGTTTGAAACAAGCCTTTTTTCATATTCATAACATTCTGATTTTCTTATATAATTTATACTTCCACCTCTGAGGATTTCCGTATTCCCCTGAAAAGCCGCATTCAGCCGTTTTTCAAATATTGCAAATATTTTTATAAAATTGAGAGAGCAGACTTTTTCCATTCGGATTCACACAAAATCAGTCTGTAAGCGAAACATATTCATTTTTCCCTACATTCCGATTCATACATTTTTCGACTGCTTTCAGGAGTCCCATGTTGTCTCCGAATTTTTCCCTCATTTTCTGTGCAAATTCCTCTCTTTCCACGATAACAACGCCTTCCTGATTTTCTTCTTTTGCGGACAGGAATTTTATATCTGCAAACAGCCTGATATGACTCAATCTTCTTCTTACCGCATACATAATATCGGTGAAATTCATATTTTTCATCCTTTCATCCGGTTTGAGGTTATGCGGAACGGGGTCTCAGAACTGATTCCCGTCCCGCACTGAAACCGCAATTTCATCAGACAATATAACACTTTTTCTCAGACCCGCAAGCCCGATAATTCCTATGCCCAGATGATTTTGTTCTTACTTCAATGATATTTAATTTCAGCCATTTGAATAATAAATCTGAACAAACACCCAGCAATGGTGTATAGGGGGGCTCACCATTTTAATACTCTTTATCCGGAGCGACTGTCGTGAACCTCAATGAAGTTATTGTTAGACCTGTTCACAAGCTTGAAGAGACGCGCTACCAGCATCTCAAGCAAGCATATCATTATCTGAGTTCTATGCCAAAGATTAGCGAAACTCCTTGGTATATTGCCACTTTGTGTAATGAATGGGTGGCTCTTATTAGCTTTTCCGCTGCCGCCTGGAAGTGTAAAGTCCGGGATTGCTGGATTGATGAGCGCTGTCGGACATCAGACAAAGGCCTGCCACACTTATCTCTGCTTGCTTGGACCTCAATCTATGAAAGCCCTTTCAACTTTATTTCTTTTCTGCTTACATTACTATTTCCCATCAATGTTCCTTAAAGTTCGAATTCAGACGGATTTAAACTCAGTTCCTTACATATTTCTCTGACAACTTTCTTTTCATCATCATCAAAATCGCCGTCAGCACCGCCGATAATACAGCATAAACGAACCAGCAATTTGGACTCATCCGGTTTGCTTCGAATTTTTGCTATCGTACTCAGGGCTTCAATTTTACCGATTTGATAATCAAATTCAAAACTTTTTGTATATTTTTCGAACATAACAATCAGTTTTGAAATATCAAACAATTTCAAGGCTTCATTTTGCTTTATAAAGCCCGCCATTTTCTGCTTTTCTTCAGACGTTATTATGCCATCTGCGGCAGCAACCAAAGCACATCCTGCAATTACCGCTTCGGCAAAAGATTTACTAGTAATCTTTTTAACTTCATCATTAATTCCCTGACCTGTAGTCTTAAGAAAATCCGTAAATTTGGAAAACATAAAAGCCTCCTTTGATAAAATTGATATTATTCCTATGGTGCCTGACGAATACCCAGTCGCCAAAGGTTATCCTGAACACAATGTTCACCTGCGAAGTCAGGTGCAACAGATGGTTAGGAGTCCTGTAAGATTGTCGTTAGGTACCTTTAACTTTTCAGAAACATTCTCTAAATTTTTGCAGAGTAATTGAACCTGGCCCTATTTCCTTCCTACAGATAGAGCTGTTCACTGGAACGACTGGTCAGGCAGCTTTTTTCAATAACAAGTTTTTATCGAATTCCAAACTGTACACTAAAATAGTTTGTATATCAATTTTCTTAGATGCCTCCAGAAGTTCTATCCCGATTACTCTTCCTTCACGAGTTATATCAACATTCACACCATCAGAAATTTCTGTTACGCCTTCCGGCTGTTCTTCTCCGAGTCTAATATAAAGGGCATCAACCTCATTATCGTAAGATACATTCATACTTTTTTCCTTTTTAGAAGATAAGCTGTAATCACGGTGACTGAGTCATCACAAACCTCAAACACAGCTTTGACCGGTAGAACAAATCCTTTAATATCTTTCACAATTTCATGATGACCGGCAAGAAAATCTTCTTCGTTTATGATGTCTGTAATCACCGATTCCGGAATTCGATACAGCCTGATACGCCGTTTTGCGTGACGTGAGAATTTGATAAACCGCACAACACCGCCTATTGTTCAATACGTTCTATTAACTTGAATAAGAAGGTAAATGGCCATTGCGATACTTTCATGTGAAACACCTACAGTTTTTTCGTTTTTCCTAACGTAGAAGTCACCGGCGCTGCGCGGCCTTTTGCGCAGGTCCGGTGGATGCCAGGTAGCGCTATACACTTTCAAAATCAAGCGTTGCGGCAACCTCTGATGAATATTCTATTGCTGCGATGCATTCATCTCGTTTTTGTTTGTTTGAAAAACATATCCCACGTGACCCAAATGGACCATGAATGAATAGCTTTTTCCCGGCTTCCAGCGTGATTTTTGATATTTGTGATATTGATCATCGAGTATAAAAAACTGCTTTTTTAGTAATACCCAAATAAATGCCCCATAACGAAGAAATCAATGTTGCTAAAATGACAATTTTCCATAGTTGTTATAAATTCCTTTCTTGCCGCATCTATTCAAATTAGATTTTAATTTGCTGTTCTACATAAAATGGCAGAACGACATGAAACCCAATTATTACAGGATTCCCTGTATAACCGGCAAAAAATCCTGAAAAGAGCGTCCACTGGCGTTTTCCCCAATAGCGTGCAACTTCCATTCTCCGCTGTGACGATAAATCTTCGCCATTACCTGAGATG
>Ga0194038_1000793_pt1 | contig 13742 bp, 9 predicted proteins | sample JunL226m_MetaG_FD_148630 | JGI IMG/M metagenome (GOLD analysis project Ga0194038, IMG submission 148630) | Anoxic zone freshwater microbial communities from boreal shield lake in IISD Experimental Lakes Area, Ontario, Canada - Jun2016-L227-6m | ecosystem: Environmental > Aquatic > Freshwater >...
ACCACTCCGTATCAATTGAAAATGAAACGTCGGATCGGGAGAACAGCTCCAGAACATGGGGAACATATCCCATGCGGACTTTTTTGACCAGGTTCAGAACGGTGTTGTTCCACTCCAAAGTTATGGCTGCATGATGTACAGTTTCCCATGTATTTGGATCAATTGAACGATCCTTTCCCGGATTGTATTTTTCGGTCAATAGCTCTCCGAACCATCCCACCAGACCCGGCTGGCCGTTTGTGGATTCATACACATTTTGTGAAACTTCCGGTTCAACGGCCTGGCCGCTTTCCTGTTGATACTGTTCAAACAGGTCGGTGACTTCATCCAACGTGAAGTTGGGAACATGAAGGCTTCTCTGAATGTTGAATGGCGATCCCCTTTCGCTGTCCACACCCAATACGGCGCGGACACCAATCAGGGCAAGGCCATAAATGCAATAGCTTTGTCGATCCAGATACATATCCCTGAATATATTCACAAGACGGTCAATAATTATAGGGGGCAACTTGTCAAATTCATCTATAAACAAAATCACAGGTTTGTCGAAGAGTCCTGTGTCTGATGAAAAATATTCTGACAACGATTTCCATGAGGCCGGTTCAGATACGGTAACGCCAAAGGCGCGGCGAATCAAATTGGGAATATAGTTGAAAAATACATCAACCTGATCCCTGTCTTCCATGATTACGCCCTGCATCGACATCATGCCGACGGTAAACCGATCCGAATATATCGATTCAATCCGTTTTTTGACTTCCTGTGTTAGCCAGGTCTTTCCGGTCTGCCGTGGCGCCCAGATAGTAAAGTAATGGCCGCCTTCATTGCCGCTGTCACTTCCAATCAGCGAATTCAGACACTGGTTAACCAAATCCGTGCGGGGTACGGAAAAGTGGTTGCGGGCATTTACTGGGCCATAAGAATGGAATCTGCGCATGAACATTTCCTCTCACTACAGGTAATTCAGTGGTTCAATTTAAACCATGTCGGTCGCATTCTATAGGGACTCCGAACACCCAGTATCCATGGTTGTTAAAACGTCTATTTCCATAAAGATGGACAAACCACTATATTCATTGCATTTACATCTTATGTCCACCCGATTGCCACAACCGTTACGACTACCCCGTCGCATTGAATTTCTTTGGACAGGGATGCCAGAACAGACACGTCATCCAGCGGAACAAATAGGGCTATTGTCACGGATGTCAGATTCAGGCTGCGCGCGTAAGATGCGGCTTGCAAGATACCAGTCTGAGTTCTGGCATGACTTCTAAAGCTTTTTATCTCAATGATTCCGAATTTATCCCTGCATTTTAAGTGAAGATCAACTTTGCCATTTCCTGTTGGAAACTCCGGGCTGATCACACAGACATCTTCTACTGCCTGTTTCATCCAGGCATAAAGATGAAAATGTCCGACTGCTTCGGTGTAATGCAGATCGGCTCTTCTGGGCTGATCTTTGAAAGGATTCAGTCCTTTTGCCTTAATTCGAACCAGATACGCCTTGTACCGGTCAAGAAGCGATGGCAGATTCAGGGTTTCTCCCTCAAATACATCCGCCATATCATCCATGGGATCAACCGCCAGCATCGGCAGGTCTCCAATCAGGTCATCTGTCAGCGCGTTATACAGGCGCTTCTGGATAAACGGGCAGGAAAAGCGGCAGACTTCAACTTGATTGCTATCTTTGTCAACGGATGTTTCTGGCATGATAACGCCATTAAGATACAGATACCCACACCAGCCTGCATCCAGAGAAAAAGGCACATCCGAGCTGGAAAAAAGTTTCTGTATATGTGGTACATATCCGGATATAACTTTTTTAACCAGATTTAATACGGTATTGTTCCATTCCACAAACAATGCCTTGCGTAAAACGGTGTTCCATATTGAGCCATCAATCGGCGCATTCTGACCCGGATTGTATTTTTCGGTCAAAAGCTCTCCGAACCATCCCACCAGACCCGGCTGGCCGTTTGTGGATTCGTACACACTCACGACAACCTCCGGTTCAACGGCCTGGCCGCTTTCCTGCTGATACTGATCAAACAGGTCGGTGACTTCATCTAAAGTAAAATCGGGAACATGAAGGCTCCGCTGAATGTTAAACGGCGACCCTCTTAAACTATCCACTCCAAGAACAGCCCGCACCCCAATCAGCGCAAGCCCGTGCAGCAGGTAGCTGCTTCGATTCAGATACATATCCCGAAATAGAACGACAAGCTGGTCGATCACAACAGAAGGCAAACTGTCAAACTCGTCAATAAACAAAATGACCGGTTTTTTAAAGATGGCGGCATCTTTTGAAAACAGCCAGGGCAGTCCCTCCCACGAATCCGGTTGCGGGACATCCACGGATAAATTCTGACGCATCAGCCGGGGAATCCGCTTTAAAAAAGCATCCGGAGGTTCACTTTCCTGCATGATGATGCCCTGCATGGACATCATGCCGATGATAAATTGATCGGGATAGGCATGTTCAATCAGTTGAGTCACCTCCCGCATCAGCCAGGTTTTCCCGGTTTGTCGGGGTGCCCATAAGGTGAAATAATGGCCGCCTTTGTTCGGTTGACCAATCATTTGATCCATACACGAGTTCACTATCTCCGTGCGTTCAGCACAGAAATGAATGTCTTTATCCACTGGGCCATAAGAATGAAATCTGCGCATGATGCTCGTCCCCCAAGGTGAAGCTGATGAAAATTGCCATTTATTTTAGTGAAAAACTGATCCTATTTTTGTTCCGCTTATCATTTGTCTGTTCTTATGTCCACCCGATGGCCACGACCGTTACGGTTACGCCATTACTCTGGTGTTCTCCGGACAGTTTGGCAAGAACAACTTCATCATCCACTGGCACAAACAGGGCCAGCGTAACCGAATTCAGATTGAGACTGCGGGCGTAGGCGGCAGCCTGTTCTGTGCCTTTTCTGGTTTCATACATATCCACAAAGCTTTTGACCTCGATGATGCCTTTCTTTCCGTTGCACCGGATATGAATATCCACCTTTCCGTTGCCGGTAGGAAACTCCGGGCTGGTTACACAACGCCTGCCAATGGCGGCTTGAAGCCAGGCATAAAGATGAAAATGTCCAACTGCTTCGGTGTAATGCAAATCGGTTCTTCGCGGCTGATCCTTGAAGGGATTCAGCCCTTTGGCCTTCATTCGAACCAGATACGCCTTGTACCTGTCAAGAAGAGGCGGCAGATTCAGGGATTCTCCTTCAAATACATCCGCCAGATCATCCATGGGATCAACCGCCAGCATCGGCAGACGGTCTCCGATCAGGTCATCGGTCAGTGCATTATAGAGACGTTTCTGGAGAAATGCGCAGGAAAAGCGGCAAACAGATGTCTTTCTGCCGTTCTCACCCGTTTGAAGCTCAGGCACAATCACGCCGTTCATGTACAAGTATGCACACCACTCCATATCAATTGAAAACGAAACATCTGATCGGGAGAACAGCTTCAGAACGTGTGGAACATATCCCATACGAACTTTTTTGACCAGATTCAGAACGGTGTTATTCCACTCCAGAGTTATGGCCGCATGATGTACAGTTTCCCATGTATTTGGATCAATTGAACGATCCCTTCCCGGATTGTATTTTTCGGTCAAAAGCTCTCCGAACCATCCCACCAGACCCGGCTGGCCGTTTGTGGATTCGTACACACTCACGACAACCTCCGGTTCAACGGCCTGGCCGCTTTCCTGCTGATACTGATCAAACAGGTCGGTGACTTCATCTAAAGTAAAATCGGGAACATGAAGGCTCCGCTGAATGTTAAACGGCGACCCTCTTAAACTATCCACTCCAAGAACAGCCCGCACCCCAATCAGCGCAAGCCCGTGCAGCAGGTAGCTGTTCCGATTCAGATACATATCCCGAAATAGAACGACAAGCTGGTCGATCACAACAGAGGGCAAACTGTCAAACTCGTCTATAAACAAAATGACCGGTTTTTTAAAGATGGCGGCATCTTTTGAAAACAGCCAGGGCAGTCCCTCCCACGAATCCGGTTGCGGAACATCCACAGATAAATTCTGACGCATCAGCCGGGGAATCCGCTTTAAAAAAGCATCCGGAGGTTCACTTTCCTGCATGATGATGCCCTGCATGGACATCATGCCAATGATAAATTGATCGGGATAGGCATGTTCAATCAGTTGAGTCACCTCCCGCATCAGCCAGGTCTTCCCGGTTTGTCTGGGCGCCCATAAGGTGAAATAATGGCCGCCTTTGTTCGGTGGGCCAATCATTTGATCCATACACGAGTTCACTATCTCCGTGCGTTCAGCACAGAAATGAATCTCTTTATCCACCGGACCATAAGAATGAAATCTGCGCATGACGCCCGTCCTTTTTTTCATATCTGTGGATGAATGCCCAAGCTATTCATTAGTGTTTATTGAGCTGAATTTTCAGGATTTCATTGACCCGCTGGGGATTGGCTTTTCCTTTGGTTTCCCGCATTACCTGGCCGACTAAAAAGCCAAATACTTTTTCTTTGCCGTTTTGATAATCCAATACTTCCTTGGGGTTTTTAGCGAGGACTTTCTGAACGATTTGCTCTATTTCAGCGGAATCGGTGACCTGAACAAGTCCTTTTTCCTGAACAATGATGTCGGGCGGTTTGCCGGTCTTGGCCATTTCATCAAAAACGGTCTTGGCGATTTTGCCGCTGATAACATTGCCGTCGATCAACTTCAGCAGCGCGGCAAGCGCCTGGGGAGAAACCGGGGACTGCTGAATGTCTTTGCCTTCGGCGTTCAAAAGCGCCAGCAGCGATCCCATTATCCAGTTGCTTACCTGCTTTGGATTTGAATAATTCTCAAGGCAGGATTCGAAATAATCAGCCAGTTCACGGCTGGTGGTCAGGACTTCGGCATCGTAGGCGGAAAGGTTATATGCAGTCAAAAACCTTTCCCTTTTGGCATCCGGAAGCTCCGGCAGGCTTTGCGTGATCTGCTGAACCCAGTCATCATCCACCGTCAGTGGCAACAAGTCGGGATCAGGAAAATAGCGGTAGTCATGGGCATCTTCCTTGCTGCGCATGGATGTGGTCTGGCCCTTGTCCGGATTCCAGAGCAGGGTTTCCTGAAAAATCTGTCCGCCGTCCATCACAACATCTTTCTGTCTGCTGATTTCGTAGGCAATGGCTTTTTCGACATGCTTGAAGGAATTGAGATTTTTAAGCTCGGTTCGCGTACCCAAAGGTTCTGTACCAGCAGGCCGGATCGAAATATTGGCGTCACAGCGAAAGCTGCCTTCCTCCATGTTGCCGTCGCAAATGTTCAGATACCTAAGGAAGGATCGCAGTTTTCGAAGATAGGCTCCGGCTTCTTCCGGAGACCGCATATCCGGTTCACTAACGATTTCAATCAGCGGAACTCCGGTGCGGTTCAAATCTACCCGGCTGAAGGATTGATCCTGGTCATGCAGAAGTTTTCCTGCGTCTTCCTCCATATGTATCCTGGTGATGCCAATGCGCTTTTTATATTCGCTCAACTCAATATCAATATACCCGCCTATGGCGATTGGAAGTTCATACTGGGAAATCTGATAGCCTTTGGGAAGGTCGGGATAAAAATAGTTTTTCCGGGCGAAACGGCTTTCCGGCGAAATTTGGCAATGCATGGCAATGGCCATTCGCAGCGCATATTCAACCACCTTCTTGTTTAATACTGGCAATACACCTGGCATTCCAAGACAGATCGGACACACATGGGTATTGGGTTCTGCGCCGAATTCGGTTGAACACCCGCAGAATATTTTGGATCTGGTTTTCAACTGGGCATGAACTTCAAGCCCGATAACCGGTTCAAATTCCATAACAACAATCATCCTTTCAGACGCTTTAAATAAGTGATGCAACGTATAACCATCAGTCCCCTGCCCCACGCCTCCTGTCCCCGGCATCCTGCCTTCGATCCCCTGCCCCCTGCTCCCTGCCGCTCTGTCTCCTGTCCCCCGCTCCCTGCCTCCTGTCTCCTGCCCCCTGCCACTTGTCGCCTGCCTTCATGGCCTCCAATGCCTCAGTTGAAGATGTATAAAACCGGAATATCCGGTCCATTCGGGTCAGTTTAAACAGGGACATCACCTGCTCGCGAATGCCGCACAGGCTGATATCCCCTTTTCCCGCCACCAACTTCAAAAGAGAGATAATGGCCCCCAGTCCGCTGCTGTCAATAAACTCAATGAAAGATAGATCCAACAGAATACGGGTGTTGTCTTCCTGTATCCACGTTACGAGCTGAGCCTTGAAATCCGCAGCCGAGGATGCGTCAATAACAGGATCACAAGGTGTCAATACCAGGATGTCGTCAATCTTTTCGGCTTCAATCTTCATATATTCCTCCAGAAACTGATAGAGTTGACCGTTTACCGTTCACAGTTCACCGTAAACGGTCAACGGTAAACTAATGTACCTGCGTCAACCCCCATATCTCCCGTGCATATTCGGTAATGGATCTGTCGCTGGAAAATTTTCCCATTCGAGCAACATTGAGTATGGATTTTCGATTCCATACCGGAGTTTGTAAATAATCCGCATAAATGGTTTCGTGCATCTGTGAATAGGATAGAAAATCCGCCAGATGAAAATAATAATCTCCTTTTTCAAGAATATGGTGGTAAAGCCAGCGAAAAAGCCCAGGCTCATGCAGACAGAATCGGTTATCCCAGAAGGCATCCATTACACGGCGAATGCTGTCATGTTCATGATAATAATCCAGTGGACGGTATGTCCCATCTATTTTCATTTTCTGAACCTCGCAGGTTTTAAGCCCGAAAATGTAGATGTTGTCTTCCCCCACTTCTTCCAGCATTTCCACATTGGCCCCATCCAGGGTTCCAATTGTCAGCGCGCCGTTCAACGCAAATTTCATGTTTCCCGTGCCAGAGGCTTCTGTGCCGGCAGTCGAAATCTGCTCACTAACTTCCGCCGCAGGAATAATTTTTTCGGCAAGCGACACCCGGTAGTCCGGAATAAATACCACCTTCAGCTTGTTCTTGACCCGTTTGTCCTTGTGGATCACGTCCCCGACATTATGGATCAACTTGATGATCTGTTTGGCGGCCCAATACCCGGGAGCCGCCTTTCCCGCGAAAATATAGGTTTTGGGCACAACCGGTTCATGGCCATCTTCGATAATACATAAATATTCATGAATGATGTGCATGACATTCAGCAGTTGCCGTTTGTATTCATGAATTCTTTTGGCGTGAATGTCGAACAGGGAATCTGGATTGATTCTAAGGCGCGTGGTCTGATAAATGATTTTACCCAGATGTTCCTTGTTGGCCTGTTTGATTTTTCGAAACCGTTCCTGAAATGCAGGATCGCTTGCAAAGGATTCCAGATCCCTGAGACGGTATAAGTCCGTGATCCATTCGCTGCCTACGGTCTCGTTTAACAAATCGGCCAGGAGCGGATTGGATTTCAGTAGCCATCGCCGCTGGGTAATGCCATTGGTTTTGTTGTTGAAGCGCTCCGGCCATCTGGCAAAAAAATCCGGAACCAGGGAAGTTTTGATCAGCTCGGTATGAAGGGCGGACACGCCGTTGACGGAATGCGATCCGATAATGGCCAGATGAGCCATTCGCACCTGTTTTTCGGCACCTTCTTCAATCAAGGACATTCTGCTCAGCCGGTCTGTATCGCCCGGCCACAGCGCGGCGATTTCGCCAAGAAAACGGTGGTTGATTTCGTAAATGATCTGAAGATGCCTGGGCAATACATGTTCCAGAAGACCGACAGGCCATTTTTCAAGCGCTTCGGAGAGCAGGGTGTGATTGGTATAGGCCAGAGTTTTCTGGGTGATATTCCAGGCAGGTTCCCATTCCATGGCATTCTCATCCACAAGTATCCGCATGAGTTCGGCAACTGCAAGTGCTGGATGAGTGTCGTTCATCTGAATATTGACTTTATCCGGAAATCCATCGAACCCCTGATGGGTTTTAAGATATCTGCGAATGATGTCCTTAAGCGAGCATGCAACCAGAAAATACTCCTGTACCAGTCGCAGCTCTTTTCCCGTATTCACTGTATCACTGGGATAAAGAATTTTGGAAACGGTTTCGGATTTGATTTTCTGTTCGACGGCCCTGAAATAATCTCCGGCATTAAAAATCTGGATATCGAAATCAGAAGAGGGTTTTGCGGCATACAGCCTTAAATAATTTACGGTCCTGGCGCCGTATCCCACAATCGGAATGTCATGCGGAACACCGAGAATCACCCTCCAGTCCATCCACATTGGGTTGTAATTCCCGTTCAAATCCAGGCCATGCTCAATGCGGCCATAAAGTGGAATAATGCAGGATTCATCGGTACGCTCAATTTGAAAAGGCCCAGCCTTGGAAAGCCAGTGATCGGGCTTTTCCTTTTGGTATCCGTTGTCAATTTCCTGCCGAAACAGGCCATATTCATAATGAATGCCATAGCCAAACCCCGGATAATCAAGGGTGGCCAGAGAATCCAGAAAGCAGGCGGCCAGCCGTCCCAGACCGCCGTTTCCCAGAGCCGCATCGGTTTCCTGTTCCCGAACCTCTTCCAGGTTAATGCCCATATCCATCAACGCTGTGCGGCAGGCTTCAAATATGTTAAGATTGGTTAAATTGATACCCAGGGATCTACCGATCAGAAATTCCATGGAGAGATAATACAGCCGCTTGGCATCCGCCGCCTGATACCGGGCTTCGGTTTCCAGAAGCTTTTCCAGCAGCCGGTCACGCAGAGACAGGGTAAGGGCGAGATAGACATCACGAATGGTTTTGTTATCGAATTCTTTTCCCAGGGAATACCGCAGATGTTTTAACAGGGAATCCCGCAGGCTGTTCGGGTCGTTTCCCAGCGGTTCCAGAGCATTGTAATCCATGTTTGGTGTTCTCCAATATGCGATGGTTAAGAGGGTAATAAAAAAACAATTGGTTACAAAAATGCCGAAATTATAGAAATATTCAACTCTTATCATTTCATGGAGTCTATTGTCAAAATAAATAGGACCAGACCAATTGTGGAGCCAAAGGAAATCGTAAATCACGAATGGGCAAAGACAGGCATGTATTTCCTTGACACAACAGGGATTTGCGACTAAAATTTTCGAGTTGAATTTCAATTATCTGACGTTGGAGGAATGAATGGATTACAAAAAAACCCTGAATCTGCCAGCAACCGACTTTCCGATGAAAGCCAGTCTGGCGCAGCGTGAACCCGAGCAAATCAAACAATGGGACGAAGTCCGCCTATATGATGCTATCCGCAAGGCATCCAAAGGTCGGGAGCAGTTTATACTTCATGACGGTCCGCCGTATGCCAATGGCCATATTCATATTGGAACTGCGCTGAACAAAATTTTAAAGGACATTATCGTTAGATCCCGTCAGATGGCGGGCTTTGATGCGCCTTATGTTCCGGGCTGGGACTGCCACGGCCTACCCATCGAGCATAATGTGGACAAAGAGCTGGGGGACAAGAAGAAAAACATGTCCCAGGCCGATATTCGCAGACAGTGCCGGGTTTATGCCGAAAAATTCATTGATGTTCAAAGAGAAGAATTCAAACGATTAGGTGTCATGGGGGAATGGGACGACCCATACCTGACCATGAACTACACCTATGAGGCGATAATCGCCACCGAATGCCTGAAATTCGCAATGGCGAACAATCTGGTCCGCAGCAAAAAGCCCATTCACTGGTGCTGTCAGTGTCAGACAGCCCTGGCGGAGGCTGAAATAGAATATCACGATGAATCATCGCTTTCTGTCTTTGTCAAATTTGCGCTTCAGGCGGATTTAAGCAGCGATATCCCGGCTCTTTCCGGTGAAAGTATTTATATCGTGATCTGGACCACCACGCCCTGGACCCTTCCGGCAAACTTGGCCATTGCCCTGCATCCGGACTTTGTTTACGCGGCAGTCAAAATATCGGACAAGGAAGTCTTCATTCTGGCGCGGGACATGGTTGAATCCTGCATGAAAACCTTCGGTATTTCAAACTACACGATTCTGGGTGAAATCTCTTCCCGCAAACTGGAAAATCTGAAATGCCGTCATCCTTTCTATGAGAGGGATTCGCTGGTGATTCTGGGAAATCATGTCACCCTTGATGCCGGTACCGGTTGTGTGCATACTGCTCCAGGTCATGGCCGTGAAGACTACGAGGTCGGCATGCATTATGGACTGGAAACATATTCCCCGGTCAACGACCACGGGTGTTTTACCCCGGATGTGGACTTTTTTTCCGGACAATTCGTGTTTAAGGCCAATGCTCCGATCATTGAAAAACTTCGGGAAACAGGCAGCCTGGTGGAACAGGAAACGCTACAGCATTCCTATCCCCACTGCTGGCGATGTAAAAAACCCGTTATTTTCAGGGCGACACCTCAGTGGTTTATTTCCATGGACAAAACCGGGCTAAGAAAAAAGGCTCTGGAAGAAATCGACAAGGTGAAATGGATCCCAAGTTGGGGACGGGACCGTATTTATGGCATGATCGAAAACCGACCGGACTGGTGCGTATCCCGGCAGCGGGCCTGGGGTGTTCCCATTGCTGTGTTCTGCTGTGAAAGCTGTGATAAGATTCTGATCAACCAGGAAATCATGGATTATGTTTTCGAGCTGTTCAAGGCGCACGGAGCGGATGTATGGTTTGAGAAAACCGTTGAAGAGCTGCTTCCGAAAGGCTCGGTATGCAGTGCCTGCGGAAATAAAACATTTACCAGGGAAACCGATATTCTGGATGTCTGGTTTGATTCTGGGGTCAGCCATGCGGCGGTTCTGGAGCATCGTCCGTATCTGAGATGGCCGGCTGATTTGTATCTGGAAGGCAGCGACCAGCATCGCGGCTGGTTCCACAGCGCGCTGCTGACAGCGGTCGGAACCAGGGGGCGGGCTCCCTATCAGGCAGTGCTTACCCACGGGTTTGTTGTGGACGCCAGCGGCAAAAAAATGTCCAAATCCGTCGGCAACGTCATTGCACCCAAAAAAGTTGTGGATAAATACGGGGCCGAAATTCTCCGTCTCTGGGTATCGGCATCCGACTACCGGGATGATATTCGTATTTCTGATAATATTTTGAATCAACTTAGCGATGCCTACCGCCGAATCCGCAACACCTGCCGGTTTATACTGGGAAACCTGCATGATTTTGATCCTGAAAAAGATGCAGCGCCTTTTGACTCCATGTCCCGAATGGATCGCTACATCCTGCACCGGCTGCAAAAGCTGGTGGACAAAACGCAGAAAGGCTATGCCACATATGATTTTCATATTGTCCACCATGCCCTGTACAATTTCTGCACAGTAGATCTTTCCGCCTTTTATCTGGATGTCCTGAAAGATCGGCTCTACACCTCACCTGCAGCATCCGCCGAGCGAAGATGCGCCCAGACCGTGATGCACGCAGTGCTGGATGCGCTGGTCCGAATAATGGCGCCCATTCTGCCGTTTACCGCAGAAGAAATCTGGCGTTATATGCCGGCGGTTCACGAAAAAGAAGCCAGCATTCATCTGGCCCTCTATCCCGCAATCAAACCCGAATGGATGGACCCTGCCCTTGCAGAAGAATGGCAGACCCTTCTATCGGTCCGAAGCGAGGTCACCCGGGCGCTTGAGGAAGCCAGAGTCCAAAAACAGATCGGCCATCCCTTAGATGCGCGGGTGATGATTTCTGCAGATGATGTGCTGTATCGCCTGCTCCTGTCCTATCAGGAAGATCTGCGGCCCCTGTTTATCGTATCCCAGATTGTCCTGCTGGAGTCTCAACCCCTTTCTCCGGCATATATCAGCCAGGAGATCGCCGGTCTCAGCATTCAGGTATCGCCTGCGGAAGGTGCAAAATGCGAGCGCTGCTGGATTTATGACACTGGTGTCGGGTCCCACCCCGAACATGCAACCCTTTGCCCCCGGTGTATGGCTGCAATCAATGCTACGGTACCTGCATGAAGCTTAACATTCTGCCGGGTTTTTCCCGTTCCATGGCCATTGCCAAAGTAATAAAACTGCTGATGGTGTCCGGAATCGTGATTGTGCTGGATCAGATCAGCAAGATGATCATCTTGCGGTCGATGCCCCTGTATGAAACGATTCCGGTCATTCCAGAATTTTTCAATATTACCCACATTCATAATCCCGGCGGTGCGTTCGGGTTTATGGCCAGCCAGGGCCCGGAGGTCAGAAGCATCCTGTTTCTGGCGATGTCCTCCCTGGCGGCTGTGGTCCTCGTTTTTTTTTATCTCAGAACCCCAGCCGCTTATTCATGGTTGTCCACAGCACTGCTGATGATTTTTGGCGGCGCTGTAGGCAATATGATCGACCGGTTTCGATTAGGTGAAGTAGTTGATTTTCTGGATTTTTACGCAGGCGGCTACCACTGGCCTGCGTTTAATGTGGCCGACAGCGGCATCACCGTGGGAATGTCGATTCTGGTGTATCACCTTCTTTTTGATAAAATGCCGGAATGATGGAACGTATGCACCCAATTATTATCAAGTTCGGAAACCTGGCTATTTATACCTATGGCCTGATGATGGCCATTGCATTTTTTGTCGGAATCACTCTTGCCAGAAAAGAGGCGGATAGAGTCGGACAGGATTCAGAGAAAATCATGGACCTGTCTTTTTATATTCTGATCGCCTCTGTTATCGGATCACGGCTTTTTTATGTGTTTACGGACCCGAGAACTTTCCTTTCCGATCCGATCGAAATTTTTCGCATCTGGAATGGCGGTCTGGTATTTTACGGAGGATTTATCATGGCCCTGGCTGTGGCTATGATCTACATGAAGAAAACAGGAATGCCTATCTGGCAGACCGCGGACATCATGTCTCCAGGGCTGGCGCTGGGCCAGGCTATCGGCCGGATCGGGTGTTTTTTTGCGGGCTGTTGCTACGGCAAAATCTGCGATATGCCTTGGGCCATTACCTTCAACCATCCCGACAGCCTGGCGCCTCAGGGGCTTCCCCTGCATCCCACCCAGCTCTATTCGGTGTTAAGCGATTTTTCGATATTTGTCGTTCTCTGGCTGTTTCGAAAAAAGATACGGTTCCATGGTCAGCTCTTCTGGCTGTATGTCCTGCTTTATGGAATTACCCGGCCCATCATCGAAATTTATCGGGGCGATTTTCGGGGGCAGACTTATTTTCACATTTTTTCAATCTCTCAGGTCATAGGAATCTCTCTGGCTGTCGTTGCAGCAGTCATGCTTGTCCGGTTAGAAAAAAACGGATTAAAGAATTAATTTTTCATAACAGGAAATCACCAAACAATTGTCATTGTGAATATCGGGGTGCGGCTGGCAATCCGCCATGACCGGAAATATCCCCTCAACAATATTTGAACACATTTATTTGAAAGTAAGGAGGCGTTATGGATCAAACCGTCGGAACTATGGGTTTAAAACGCGGTCTGGCGCAGATGTTGAAGGGCGGCGTCATTATGGATGTGGTTACAGCCGATCAGGCCAAGATTGCTGAACAGGCTGGTGCATGCGCCGTAATGGCCCTGGAAAGGGTTCCTGCGGATATTCGCGTTCACGGCGGAGTAGCGCGCATGAGTGACCCGGATATCATTTACAAAATCATGGATTCGGTATCCATTCCCGTAATGGCCAAATGCCGCATCGGGCATTTTGTCGAAGCCCAGATACTGGAGGCCATCGGAGTTGACTATATTGACGAGTCCGAAGTCCTGACACCTGCCGACCAGCATCACCATGTTGACAAATACGCTTTTAAA